>Ga0209149_1001970_pt1 | contig 11090 bp, 7 predicted proteins | sample WorMetTyACAVOLI2_FD_187423 | JGI IMG/M metagenome (GOLD analysis project Ga0209149, IMG submission 187423) | Marine gutless worms symbiont microbial communities from Max Planck institute for Marine Microbiology, Germany - Olavius algarvensis... ...
TTACAGTGTGCCAAATTGCCCAATTTGAAAGTGATAGATGGATGAGTATAAGCCTATAAATGTGCATGGCATATTGTTAACTGCAGTGCATCATAGAAGAGCTGACTGCAAAGATTCGGCTATGTCACCCATGTGAACGCAAAAATGCAATTCATATTAAGTGGAAAGTTGGGTAACATTTCTATTAAATTAGTTGCATAATAAGTGAAAAAAAGCTTAAAAACTTAAATCGGACATTAGGTTTTTATTTGTTAAAAACCTAAAAACCTAAATTCGGACTTTGTAGGTTTTTAGGTTTAAACCTAAAAACCTAGGTTTTTAAAGCCATGTCAAACAGCCCTGGGTTCTGACCTCCTACCGAACAGCACAGCTAACAATGGCATCGTGGGAACTGGATGACTAGTCCCCAATAATACAGGAGTAAACATGACAGGAAGTGAGGCCAATATTTTGTCTTGAAAGCTACGATAGCACACAATCTGAAGCAGTGTTGAATAGATTCATTCAGTTGGTACAATCAGTGATGATCAAAATGTCCGACGGACATCGAAACGTTGTCAATAGGTAACAATACTCGGTTGTGTAGAGTAAGAAGTTTTTGCATTAGAATCTGAAGCAGTTTAAGAATCGACGCCGAAAAGAAAACGCCGGACATTTTTTCTTCAGCTACAGTAAAGAATGATACTAAGTGGAACCGGCTGCCACAGCGTGTTATCGACGCAGACGAAATGGACAAGGGTGACGGGGTAAGTATGCATAATGCGGCATTTGGTTCCCATTGGATACCCCCTGGGAATATTCCCTCCGGAGTTTACCCCCTAGAGAAAATGTGAAAACTGGCACTAACCCGTACTCCTGACCCTATCCGACTAGGGGAGGGGGTATCTCCAGGGGTATCTCCACACACCGCGACGTTTAAGCTACTGCGTCTCAGCCCGACAATTCCAGTTCAAGTTCAAGTTGCAATAAAACAGCGTCTATTCCTTTTATGGGAACTACAGCAATATTCGTGTACAGCTTCAGGGAAGCATTCTGTGAATCACGCGAATATCGCGAAAACGCATGATCTGGAATGTAAAATTTCCAAAAAAAAATCCAGGGTAATACCTGGAACCCTGTGGCGGGTGGGAGCGACCCAATCCCGCACTGCACCCCGAATGCCAGGGCACAACAGATCTCCTTGCTCCCAGCGCTGAATACAAATCGTTGCCCGTTGAAGTGGTTCATTCTAAGTGACACACAAGCCGATTAACCTCGACCTCATGACCTCGTGACCCACTCGTTGCATATCATTATGCGTGTCAATGTAGCACGTAGAACGCGCATTGTTAGGCTTGCTCTGCGTCAGACAACAGAGCTGAATACGTCGGTTTACTGAAAAGTTGGCAATTTAGGCTGCTGTTTCTTTCTGTAGTTAGTAAAAAGGTCAAGTTCATTTGCTACAAAATTACATATAAGCTCAGATCACATGAGTTATTTGGGTTATTAGCGGAATAATAGCAAATAACATGTTTATCTTCTTAATTATTCTTATTTATGTAATCTGAAAAATAAGCATAAAGTTGGAAATTCTGCTAAGTCACTCAAGGTCACTGACAATTATTCAAAATCGTATCGTCGAGTAGGGCGTTTGTAAGTTCCTATTAGCATTTAAACTATCTTGTATCGTTTCTGAGATATTCACCGTCGATTAATGGCGTGTCCTTGCACTAATCTGGATTAGGGATCATTCAAGGTGATTGAAAATGGCACCATTCAATAGACAGTGTACGAGCTCGTATTGACTTTTCACAGCAACAATGGCCCTCCCTTGTATCATTTCCGAGATAAAGCGAGATATTGGTCGAAAATCTCGATTTTTCATAACCCACCTGCATTCGACGACCCGTCGGATTGTTGCTATAAAGTTTGGTAAAGAAAACCTAGAATGGTGGATCTACCAGAAAGTGAAAAGGTTTGAGAATATGTCTACTCGTTTCGATACAATACACGAACGTGACAGACGGACGGACAGACATCGCACGACGGCATAAGCCGGGCTATACATACAGTCGCGCGGCAAAAACTGATCCGGGATTGTAATCGTTATAATTAGACAGGACTCTTTACTGAACGGACTGTTTACACAAATGGAAATTGTTTAGTCTCTATGGGCGTTTCGCGACAATCGTTCTTCGCTATATATTCAGTGGCAGTAAAGTCCGTTGTGACATGGGCGAACTGAAACCTATCGGCGGCGGCCTGGTGTGGACGACGACGCCCCGCTGTCCAAGCACCTCACTTCACCCTGTCAGACTGCATTCTGCCATCGCATGAAGATGACACCGCGAGGCAGGGCACGTTCAGACATCTGGGGTTCATTACGGCCTGCCGCGTCTTCTAATCTACCGTTCTCAGCACCCCGCTGCGTATCATCACCCCTGCTGCCGGCCGCACAGAATGTGGAACGGAATGGTGCTGAAGATCTGGCACGAAATGAGACAAACTGGTACTTCAAATCAGCGGCACAACAAAACACTGACAGCAGGCATGACAGTAGGCATAAAACACAAGTACGACGGTTCATTAACCCTTTAGAATTTAGAGACAATTATAGTGCCACATCGAATATGAAATTGGTGCACAGGTCGTTGACGGGTGGGCTGTTACAGTTGGTACAGCGAGGAGGGGACTGGGCGGGGCCGCATCCCGCCCAGGCCCCTCCTCGCTGTACCAAATGTAACAGCCCACCCATCAATGGCCAATACCAGTCGCCGTATTGCTGTATAAATGGTCCGTTGCTCTGCGGTTTTAATTTGGGTATTAAAGGGTTAATATTGCTGTAAATGAATACTATACTTGTAATGGCCGTCCGCCGCCATCAGCGTTCCGTTTGTCCCGCCAAGTACCGAAACATCTCAATCCAGCAATCAAAGAAGGTACCAAAATGTACCGACATCGCTCTATAGGATGGATCGCATGTGTGGATTTCCTAGCCATTTAGCTGGTGACATTCAGTGGCATATAAAGTTCTGTCAATAAAAGCAAACGGGTAGTCGGCACGTTGATGAATTCGGGTTACATTTAGGTCAAGTGTGAGACGATATGGGATCACCGTGGGACATGGGCGATAGCAAAGAGATGTCGATCTCATTTATGCACATCGTAAATAGATAATAGATAGATAGCGTCGATTTGTATAGCGCATCGTCGTAGAAAAAACCTCTAATGCGCAATTAGCCGGTCACTGAAATAGATGATAAAACAATATTAACTAGAACGTCAGATACGCTTAAATCATCATCCGCGGGTTGCAGTGCATCGGGATTCAGCCGTTTTCGAACTCATCCGAGCTTCTGACCACATCTTGCTCCCGTAATAATTTCAAGATCATATCTCAAACCGTTCACGAGTTATCGCGTCGACAAACAGACACACATGCCCACAGACAGACACTACTGAAAACAAGCGCCTTCGCTGCACAGCGAACATGGCCTCGTGCAGTGTTTGTTTCACACTCGTTCGCTAGGTGGCAGCTCAATACCTTGTTCACGGTGATCTGTGAATTTAGCCCAAAATTTAGCGGCATGATCGCAAAACCTTCGCCCATCTACTCTGAAAGTTTCTCGACGATAGCTCTAACCGTTTCCCCGAAATACTGCAAACAAACAAACAAACGAACAAACAAACAAACAATGAAACACACGTCACCGAAGACAATATTTTGACGGTGGAACCCACAGTGTCAGAATCCAAGAGAAGCGCTAATCCCCATTTCTGCACAGTCGTCGATATAGCCTACAACCCGTATTCTCCGAGTCGTCGTGCCTGACACGTCCTTCCATGCATTCACTATAATGTTCACCTAGACCAATGCGACTTACACAATGTCCTGCATGCTATCACAGCCAGCGAGTGCAGACCCAGGTAAAAGTTATGCAAACCGACATACTTAGCTAATTATTGTATTACAGCGAAAGTCAGGGTCATATCTGAGCGTTGCCAGTGGTCCATGGAGATAACTCCTGGAGATATCCCTCCCGGAGATTATGGGGGTCGGATAGGGTCTGGAGTAAGGGTTAGTAGCAGTTTTTTAAACCCCCGCGGGGTTCTGTCCCATGGCAGCAAAAAGGGTGTATGTACACTTCGCGAATTATTTACTTTCCTCGGGATAATCCGACCAATGTTCTACCACAAAGACCCAACTTATTAACCCTTTTATGAGCTCTGACAATAGTTTTAGATTTTTTACTTACTTACTTATAGTATCACATCGAATAATATGAAGTTGGTGCACTGGCTGTTGATGGGTGGGCTGTTACATTTGGTACAGCAAGGAGGGCACAGGGCGGGGCCGCAATCCGCCCAGCCCAGCCCCTCCTCGTTGTACCAAATGTAACAGCCCACCCATCAACGGCCAGTATACCATTACCGTATTGCTGTAGGTCCGTTGCTCTGCGGTTTTAATGTGGGTTAATTTAACTGCACAAACCGTAGACGTAGAGAAGAAACGTCGCTTCGACGGAACCGAATCCGTTCGTGGCCTCGCACGCATAGCGTCCCGAGTCGCTGAGTCGGACGTCGCGGACTCGCAGCGTCCTGTTAACCGACCGGTGCCGGACCCAGCCGTCGTGGATGCGGTGTCCGTCCTTCCACCAGCCGACCAGCGCCGTCGGACGGGCGTCGACCGGGCAGTTGAGACGCAGCGTGGTGCCGGCAGCGGCCACGTGTATCCGCCGGTAGTCGCCCGTCAGACGAGGCGGCGCTGGAACGCACGATTTCACTTTGGTCAAGTTTGCAAAGATTACGTAGTCACATACAGTTAATAATTTTATTCAGTTAATCTCAGTTAACAGTCGGTACCCTGGGCCTTCACTTTCACTGTGGCGAAGCTTAAACAAGAAGCTCAGCTGTCGCAAAGAGTCCGCGCGTTGCTTCATGTCACTGAATATTTCGCTAAATAAAATCACTCAAGACACTCGAAATGACAACTTTGAGCAGGGAATGTGTGGTCGCTGTTAGTAACTATGTCAATTAGTATTCTATGTCTATCTATGGCGTTACCTTAGATTCTGTGTTAGGCAGGGGCGGTTCCATGGGGGGGCAGCGGGGCCGCGGCCCCCAGTGAAATTTCTAGCCCTCCCTGTGCCCCCTAAAAAAATTTTCAAGATAAGGCTGTCACTTGCCAAAATTTTCAGAAAGCTTGCTCTGCATTTGTTGTCATTTTAATGCTTTCACGTTTTGTGACATTCTAATGATCTACATTACATATTAACTAATGAATTTGCTTGTGTTTATGTGTTTATAACTTGATATAAGCGATTACATACCCGGTAGTTCAGCACGAAAGTATCAGTTGTGTGCCCGTCCCCCCAGATGAAAGTGTCGCCACCCTAGTGCCCCCCACCCACCAAAAAATGAAAACCCCAGAACCGCCACTGGTGTTAGGGTCATTCCAGGTCGTCGAAAATGGTACCATTCAAAATATTTGGTACGGTTTCCTATTTGCATTCCATTATCCATAGCAAATATGGCCGTATCTTTAGCCGTTTCGACACAATACACGAACGTGACAGATAGACACCAAGCCAGACAAACGTACTCGAAGTTAGGTGCATTCTGGCATGCAAATAGCTAATCGTTTGGCGGCTTGGGCTTGGCCCCAGACTTTTGACTGGGGGCTCATAGATCGAGCCGCAACCCCTCAAAGCTTCATGACACATGGGGGCGCTTCGCGGTCAGAAGGGTACGGCAGAGGAAAGAAACGAGTTTAACCTCCACATTTAAACACATTCCGCTGTCTATGCCCCCCCCCCCGGTAGGATTTAAGCAAAAAGCTGGGTGTTCAACCTCCAAACTCCCGACATTTCAAACACTGCACAGGAAGCCGAACTATTACTTCAACCTGCACGTCATACAAGTTGTAACATCAATGAGGCACCATACCGTCGTGGATCGTGACGGAGGTTGTTGGTCGAATAATGATCGTCACCGACATCACCAGTGAACAAATCGTCATCATCATCATCATCATCGTCATCGTCGTCGTCACCAGCAGCTGAAGCTGAAGCTTAATGCTCCTACAGAACGTGTTAAATGTTACGCTAAAGGCGTAAACACTAAACACCACTAAACATTACAGTAATCGCCGAAATGTCGATGGCAGCAATCGACATCTCAGCGATTTGCTGCTAAGTATTATCACCTTTTTCTATTGAAAACGGTATTATTGATATTTGCTGTTATTCTGAGCCCTTACAACTGTAGTTAAACTTCTATGGAAGTTTTTAACATTAATTATTATTATTAACGGTTTAAAATTAAGGATGACAGGTCACGAAATCCATCCATCCATCAAGTTATTGAGCCCCGCCCCAAAGCGGGGGTGTTACGCGATGGCGATGTCCTTCTGTTTGTCTGTTCGTTCGTCTGTCTGTCGCCAAAAATTAAGCAATTTACAGGTGTGGTTTTTATTGCCGACCAATGGGAAGTCCTATACATGGGCTTTTCAAAGAACACATTCTTCGACCCCTACTATGACCTTGAGCGACAGCAAACCTCACCCCCGTGTCTCACTGATGGCTGCGGGGCTTATTGTGTCGACGCATCGGGGCGATACCCTTGTTTCAGACATAAAGTTCAAACGTGGCCACCGTGAAATATTGCTAACAGGACACTTCGGTACGGTGGTACCAAATGGGTGGTCCCGAAGTGTCCGGACACTTCTGGACCAGTCCCGAAGTGTCTCAACTCTGAAGACAGTTCGAAGTGTCCTGGTACATGGACTCCTCTATATACAGTTTACCGGACACTGTAGTAAACTCATCAACAATCAACCAATATAAGAATAGACTAGATAGACATTGGTCCAAACAAGAAATGATGTATAACTATAAGGCAGAGCTAACAGGGATCTTAAGTAGAAGTTATATTTAAAATAGATTATCAACCGATTAAATAAACGAAATTGTTATCAAGATTTTTTCACTTATTTTTTAATTAATTCAAGCACTTAGTTAAGATGCGGGCAAAGAGGCTAACACCTATGCCCTCAGTTTTTCGTTTATGTTTATGTTTTAGGTCCATGATACCGAAGTGTATATGCTACAGATCCATCCAAAGATAGAGGTAAGGTCTGGACAATTGCCATAGCGCTGTTTCAGACTCGTTGCCATCATCAGCTTTACAAATAAGTGACTGCTGGTTGGCAGGAGATATGGCACCACAGCGCATTACGCTAACGAATAACGGAACCCGCGGTGCAGCTAGCAGACATAGCATCGCCCCAACCAGCGACAGCGGCCTTAACCCACTACGAAACGTTTACCAGGTATCGTACGATACTACGTATTATTTTAACATGCAGTCAAAAATTGACGGGCAGCCAGCTCAGTCTAATACACGGAAAGAAACAGAAAGGCTAGTTTTACTTTTAGGCCTACAGGACGCCAGCTAGCCCCGTACACACTAGCAACAAAGTCGACCGTGTTCGTGCCAGTGGCTGTAGTTGTTACACTTTAAAATTCCACACTCGACCCATAATTATCTGCGCTTACTGAGTTGTGCACACGGCCGGCCGTGTGCATAAACATTTTAAATAATGTCATCGATTGTCTTCATATTTTACACTTTAATTTTCAGTTTATCTATAGTACCGTATTATAATTGTGTATACATAACTCTGAGCCGAATTACTAGACACTATTATTATCACGCATACCTCTTGCTTGTAGTAGTTTGTCGTCACATCTCTACGTTGTGAATTGTTCTGAAACTGTGTCGACTCTTCTCAGGATGAAACAAACATGCAACTAGCGTCGTGTGAGGTCCAGCCAATTACACGCACTGAGCGTGTTCATATTGCGACAGCGTTGATAGACGCCTGTCACACTGCAAAACGCCGCCTACTGTATATGCCAATCATTCAAGCTGCTGTTGCTGTTTTAGAGATGCGCGACGTCAGGAAATTCCAGTAATAATATACAAGGTGTTCCAGAAAAAAACCGCACAAAGTTTTGCACATTGTAATTTTTTTAACCACTCGCCATAGAATCGTTTTGGTGCAATCAACACGATTTGTTGATTGCACCAAAACGCTTGGCAAAAATTGTTGTCTACAAATCAACACAAAATTTTTGTAAACTGGTTAAATGTTCTTTGTTAAGTAGCTAGAAGTGCTCATACGTCATCAGAGACGTCACTTGGATGGCACCTCTGACTGTTATGATCAGCTTTATTCACCAAAGGTAGACATGTAATTTTACCTTTTCCTAAGACTCGCCTATACGTCAGACCTCTTGGTTTTCACGCTCGATAGCTCAAAACACTCGTAACCACGTAAGGATGTGCCTTTTTGTGTTACATTAAGTAAAATTTATAGTATCCCTAATTTACCCCCACAATCCTCAAACTCTGTACAAAATTTGACAAAATCAGCAAAAATGACCTCCGGAAGTGATCATTGTTTAGCGATTGCTAAAATGAAAGAAAACCCAGCAAATATTAGTGTAAAAACGCAGTTTACGCATGTCTAAAACAGCAAATATCAGAACCGAGGTTTAAGTAGTGCAACATTTGACATTTTTCGGCAACGTGCACTACAAGTTAAAGCTCCTTTCCAATAAAATTGGCTGTTTTATATGTGTCATTTCGCCGTTAACACGTATATAAAATGCGCTTTTTACATTAATCTAGTTTAATAACACCGCGTTATTCGGCGGTAATTTCGGTACCGTTGATCCACGCCTCACCACTGTTGCTGCTGCTGCTGCTGCGGCCGCTGGGTGTTGACAACAAGACAGTACGCCTAACGGCAATCCAGCAATAGTAGCCCTATAGTACTGCTACAGTGTCTTGTTACCTCCGACAAAGTCACAAAGGAGGAGATAAATGCGTTGCGTTTGCCCGCGTTCGTTTGTCTGTCTGACTGTCTGTTAGCCAGATTACTCAAAAACGCGTGCATGGATTGGGATTGAGATGAAATGTTGCGCGTCGACAGATGTCGGGACATGGACGAACTGATTAACTTTTGAGCCCGATCCGGATTATAGTCCGGATGCCGGAACCCGATTGCTTTCTCCGATATCGTATGCACTGCAACGCGGAATTTTATTACGTCGGGAAAATCCCACGTATATGTATTGGCCGCCCGTCGCTGCAGCGAGGCGTGGTTTTAAAATGGTTTTATTCACCTCGAGCCGTGGGAAAAACTTTGTCGGAGGTATGTGCACTCCACCGAGTGCCCTTCTAGTATTGGATCTATACTTTGTGGTGCTGGCATTTACAAGTTAACCCTTTAATACCCACACTAAAACTGCACAGCAACGTACTATCTATCATACAACAATAGGCCTACGGTTATTGGTATGCACTGGCCGCCCAGTCCCCTCCTCGCTGTACCAAATGTAACAGCCCACCCATCAACGGCCAGTGTACCAACTTCATATTATTTGATGTGGCACTATAATTACCTCTGGGTTCTAAGGGGTTAAAGTGCTTTTACCAACATAAAAAAAACAAAAAAAACTTGAAAATGAAGCGATCGAAATGGGTTCTCACTAACCACGACAGAATAGCTCAACATTTTACCGAGTAACCTTGAACCCTCCGAAAATGACCTTGAAGTAGCATGATTTTTCTTAATTAATTTTAAATTAAAAAATACTGCAGCTGATAGATAACACAAAATAATTTTTCCAGACTCTTGGGGCCGATTGTACCAACCGTGGATTGCACCAACCATATATACTTAACTTTAAGTGGAGATTAACTCTTATTTCTAATGCTGGAGTTAATCTACGGTATGTTTAAAGATAACTAACGTCGGTCCAATCGGCCGTTAATTCGATTTTGGTCATTGGTTAAATTAAACTCTCTAATTACGTGATGTTGCAGATTGCTAACTTGTAAAATGTTAATACTTTCGAAGTAATAAAGTAGATTTATTATGATGTTAAAATTGTAGTGAAGTAAATTAGAATCTTTTTCGCATAAATTTTATGTTTAATACACAAATAATTTTCGCCAGTAACGACAGTAATGTTAGGCTACGTACAACAGCGGATGTACGGTTATCCTGACAGAAAAGTATGCTGATGTCACATTATCATATGACAGCCAGTAATGGGCATCAACTTGAAACGAGTCCATTACTCATTATTAGTTAGCTATGCACACGCGCTGTGTAAATGCTGAAATAGGAGACTGATGGGCGATGCCAATCCGTGTTCTCCGGTGACTGACGCTATAACAACTGTAACGTCAGAAACGTTAAAATGCGGTTAAATCATCGGATCGTCCGCTGTGCATCGGAATGCATCCATCTTCGAACTCATCCGAGCTGTTGAGCTTGCTTCCATACAAATTTCATGATGATATCTCAAACGGTTCAAGAGTTGTCCCTTTGACGAACAGAGAAACACACAGACAAACAAAGTCAACTACAAACGGACACAAGTGAACTGAAAACAACCCATCTCGCTATACGCTGTCGCTGTGCGGGTGGTAGGTAAAGGATGAAGGTATAAAGGTAAGTGTATTTACATATCGCTCATTTTTGTAGTACTGTACACGCAAGGCGCTCAGGCATGGATCACAGCCACACAGTGTTACTTGCAATTACACCAATGCCTTCCTTTACCTCGTAAGCGTTCACCAGATGGCGCATCCCCAAACTGAGGTTGCGCACATCTAATTGCAGCCTACTACTCATTTATATACCCCGAAAGGATGAAAGGCTGAGTCGGCCTGGTTGGCTAACCTATAGCGGACGGTTTACCCACGTAAGTGGTCACCCGTCAGCTGCAGGTCGAGCGCAGGACAGCGAAAGTTCGCCGGTTAAAGACCAACGTTCTACCGCTGTGCCACGCAACCAATAGACCTAATAATTCTGCGACCTGCCAACTAGAGACCTGCACGGTAATGGAAAATCAAGCCATCCCCATCCGTTACCGCAGAAGTTGTATCCATCCCCATCCGTCCCCATCAGATATGGTTTCCGCCCCCATCCGTTACCGCAGCATTTGACTTCCATCCCCATCCGTTACCGCAACACTTTTTTCAATCCCCAAAAATTCCCCATCCGTCCTCCAAAGTCCAAAACTTATCGGTCT
>Ga0209149_1001971_pt1 | contig 11090 bp, 2 predicted proteins | sample WorMetTyACAVOLI2_FD_187423 | JGI IMG/M metagenome (GOLD analysis project Ga0209149, IMG submission 187423) | Marine gutless worms symbiont microbial communities from Max Planck institute for Marine Microbiology, Germany - Olavius algarvensis... ...
ATCTTTCCGGCCAATTCAGCTATGTCAGCACACACATTAGGGCGTTGATCTTGGACGACTGTTTCAACAGCAGATTCAACCGCTTCCAATCGTCCCTCAAGCTGCTGTATTCGCTCACTCATGTCTCCGAACAATTTCTCGAATTCTTCCCGAACGACCTTAGTAGCTGCTGTCACAGCCTTCGCCACTATAGTTTCAACATCAGTCACGCTCACAGATGACACACCCACCGATAGCTCCGACGTCGAATCCTTCCGCGCTCTCGTAGTTGACATATTGTGTCTGCGTAAAGTCAAGAATATTATGTATAAAACCTGGTAATAGACCTGATAATATACGCTTCAGTTATGCGCAAATTATAAAAATTACGACTGGCGATTAAGAAATAAACAACTACTCCATAGAATAGTCAACTGTTCTGAAATAAGCCACACAGCGAGCTACCTTATTTAAGATCGACTACAGTTTGGCCCTGTTGTCAGACTAGACGAACAAACTTCATGCCGGGCTGGCATAGAACAGGTGAACTATACTAACGCCGTCATGCGTAACCTCGAACAATGCTGTGTCTCCAGAATAGTCTACCGGCGTGTGACGGACAGACGGTCCTTGTAAGCCGTGGGCTTTAAGCGTCTTCAATGCATAAAAAGATATGCAACACAAAGTAGCAATACAATACAGTAACATAGAGCAAGAAGCTCAACTATTGCGGAGATACCGCGTGATGTTTCGCGTCATTACATTTACATATTTCACTAAGTAACTCAAGTATTTGACGTTAAAAATTGTGAAATATGGGTTAAGGGCTACTCAAAGTCAATGAAAATGTCACCATTTGAAAGCCTGAGTACGGTTTCTTATTCGCCTTCTATATTAACATCAGTATAAGCCGTATCTTTAGCCGTTTCTGAATATAAATGTAAAAAAGCTGTTGTTTTATAACAACGTGTAAGGCCCATAGCAAAGTGACACATATAAAACAGCAAAAATAATTTCATCACCTAAAGCGCCCTGGTTTCGTATTTATTGATGTCACTGCCTTCAGTCTATTAGCAAACCAAATTTTTTCGAGATATCTTACATGGCGGCTGATATATAACTACTTCCGGTTTCGAAATACAAACGTCCGCCATATTGGAATTCTACTTCCGATTTCGATCTCGACCAGTTCGCCGTAATCTGCATGCTATTCTGCATCAGGCTACCTAAGTTTGTCCAAATCGGAACACCCACTGTGGACATATGACGTCATATCTATTTCTCAAGATGGCGGCTGCGACCGCTAAATACTACTTCCGATTTCGCATTTGTTGACGTAACTGCCTTCGGAAGGTTAAAGTCTATCAGAAAACCAAATTTCGTCGAGTTATCACCATCGGCGGCTGAGATATAACTACTTCCTGTTTCGAAATACAAACGTCGCCATATTTGAATTCTACTTCCGGTTAGTTATTTTTTTGCTGCATGATGTTATGCATAAGCACGGCCTATACCATGGTGCAGTGTCTCTGTCTGTCCGTCACGTTCATGTATTCTGTCGAAACAAATAAACATGTCTTCAAAATTTTTGCGCCATCGAATAGTCACACCATTCCATTATTTTCATCACTAAAGGGCCGTGTATATAATAAGAACTCTGTATTATATCCAGGGCGCTGTAGGTGATGAAAATATTTTTGCTGTTTTATATGTGTCACTTTGCTATGGGCCTTACACATTGTTATAAAACAACAGTTTTTTACATTAATATGTGGGACATAACAACGTGTTGTCAGATGTAATCGTTACAGAGCAGTCATCACTTCGTGTTCATTGGTTTCTTTTTAGTTTATTTGTTTTTTTCCTAATTTGCTATTGGGTTCCGAGCGCTAGATTTTTGAGTGCGTGCTATCGCATCAAATGGCAATGCCTGTTATTCCACAGTAGTTGAAATCACGTGTGATGTAAATAACTAAAACAAAACACTATATTAGTAGGCCTACTGCAAAAACGTGCACAATATTAACTGCAAGTCAAGTCAATATCACGTATATAAGTAAGAGTATTTCTAAGGTTCAATTAGGCAGACAATCACATGCACGTTTCTACTAGTTAAGTGGGTGATTGCGGGAGCATGGTATAACTGAGTTCTCATTAAACAGGATGTTCATGCACCTGAGTTAGTACATCTCCGACCTAACGAAAGTAAACTGGATTGGGAAGGCCGGGATTTTAATATTGTTCACGTCTTTTACAACACCGAAACCACTATAAACGAGTAAAATTGGCATTCTTATTTACTTATATATTTTTCGTTTAGTTTTTGACACAGTGACGTCATTGTGACTTTATTACTGTTGTCACCATGTCTTGAAGTCTAATCCACAGCCCCCGTATTGCTTGCTGATTGTCATAACAGGAAACGGGCTAAAAATGGCGTCCACTGCGAACTATAGTCTCTGAGATAACCACCGCTATTCGATCGCGAACTTTAACTTCAACTTGACAGTGATACGTTTACAGCAGTTAAATATTCTTTCGTGCAAGCAGGCGAAATATTGCCGAAAATAAACGTGTTTCAATAATATAACGTACGCAAGCAGGAACTTGTTAACTTCTGCGCGTGAACGCCGACGTAGTTGTGAAGTGGTGTATTCCTCCGTCCAATAGCAGCCCGTCTTTCGAAGTGTCCGCCATTTTTTAGCCTGTGAAAATTGAGGACATTTCCCACTAACAATTTCCAAGGAGTCTGCAGTCTAGAGATATAATATTCTATTGTCTATGGTCTAATCGTTGTGGCGTTTGAGTGGTTCGCAAAGTGGCAAAACTTTAGTTGCATTTTTACATAATTGATTAAAATCAAGAAATTGAAATATGTTTTTGGAGCAAACCGCTTACAAAAATCGAACAAATAACCTAAACAAATCAATGGGTGCGCTTTAAAGACGTCAGCAATCAAACAACGGCCTCACTTTTAGGGCACCCTTGTATGTTCTGTTTACGATAACTGTTAGCGTAACTAGCAAGAAAAAAACAAAACATATCCACAGCTCGCTAAACTAAAAGTGTTTGGATCTAATGTCTTGGTTATACAGCTGTGTAGGCTAAATGTTTTAGAAATAATCAAGGACGTCCATTTCGATAAAGCCGCCAATAAAAGAAACCTTCCCTATTCACGCTCCCTTATTCCCCCTTCATCCCTTTCCTTCATTTTTGTTTTCCTCTTCCCTGACCTAAAGGGTGATTGGGGGAGCGTGGTGAAAAATCCTCCAGCGGGCTAAGGTGCAGGGTCTTGACTGCCAATGATGGTGCATCTTAAACGAAAATGTGTTAAATAACAGATAATAATTTTTGCTCAATCTTATCTCAGCAAATTGTTGCCTGTGGAGCCATCTTTTGATTGTTGCCCGTCTCTAAAATTCCTATAACGGAACCTGCGTCATTCTCTTAGGATGGACGGCCCTGGAAATAATAGTCTGTGGTTTATGCGTGTCCGGGTGCACTAATCTGGGCAATGTCCATGAGAGCCATGATGAGTGGATTGTCGTTCCACGGCAGTCTCGTATTCAAGATGCTCGCCGTACGTTGTGGTCCAAGTTCGTAGTTCATGGCGTCCCAGGTGGTCTCACGGAAGCTGTAGATGAGACAGCTGATGTTGCGGGACAGGCTGGCTGCCGCTACTGCTCTGATGTAGTCAGCTGCCCCGGCAGTCTTGCGGAATATGCCGAACTCTCCGATGAACAGTTTTACGTGGTGTTCAATCTCCCATTGACGCAAACTCTCCATCTCGCGACCAATTCTGTCCTCGTCCCACCATTCCTCTTCACTGTGCTTACAGATGACGTACAGCGGAATGTATCCCGGGAACGTGTAGCGACCCTGATTCAGCTTGTTGGACACCAGTGGTTGAGGCTCGTAGAAATGAACGGACACAATGATGTTTGAATCGCAGACTCTGATTCTGTCAACAAAGCCAGATAAAAGTGGCAGTGCACACGGTTTGGCCCAAAACGTTGGCTCGATTATGATCGGGGTGACTTTATCCACCGATCGTATCTGCTGTAAGTAGGTAGTCATGACGTTGAAGTATTCCGCCAGAGCGGTTTCCGGGATGTTGCAGACGTCTGTGAAATGAAGGCCAGTGTCAGCGCCGACGTGCGGCTCGTTGATGATGTCGTAACCGATAACATTCGGTTGTCGACTGAACTCGGTCGCGATCAGCTTCCAAAGCTTCACTGACAAAACACGTTTATGGAGAGTTAGAATCACGCCGATGTCAAGTTCTGCCAGCATAGTGACTGTCTCACGGAGTTCCTGTATTTGCGCTGTGGGATCTTCCAGAAATCCTGAAAATTCAAAGTCGCTATCTTCTCGACACCCAACGGCACCTATCCGCACGACCTTAGCTCCAAGTTTAAGTAGATCGACAGCATCTTCACGGGTCAAGTCGCTAGCGACGTTGTAGCCAATAAAAGGTGCACCATTCCACCATTTCTTTTTTTCTGCCATCAGCTCTGTTTGTCCCTCATTTGTGGATTCAGCGATTTGCTCAGATGCCCACTTCGGCCATCCGTTCAACATGTGGTGTACGTACATTCTGATCTTGGCGTCTTCCACTTCTGGTCGAGTGTATAGTGCTAGCCCGACTTCATCAGATGTCGCTGTTCGCTCGAAATGCTCGTTTTTGCGGCACTGTAGTTTGCGCAGGTTTCTGTTGAAATAATGGCTGAGAACGAAACTCATCCAGTAGTCGTCGACGAGAATAAATCCTGTGTCTGGCATAGCAACCGATACGAAGTCCTGGAGAGCTTGACGCGGGATTAGACAAGTGTCCGCGTGCAGAAAGTGGATCAACTGCTCCGGTTCGTCGTCATCAACAAATCGCACATGCTCATATGTTATCCACTCCGACCGTGGATCAGCGTGGTTGAGTTGATGAGACAGAAACCTGTGTCCACGAACTGCTAAGACGTCCTCGTTGTGCTGCTGATGTTCATCAACGAAAAACTGGACAAAACTTTGTTTCGGGATGACATCGTCGTCGCAAATGAGTAGCAAGTCACTACGCATAAGGTGCAGCATGCAGGCGCGGATAATGCAATAATGGTTTGACGTGGAGGAGATCAGTTCCAGACAACGTGTCGACGGATTTCTTTTCAAGTACGGCTCGCAGATCTGTCTGACGACTTTTTCTCTTGCTTCATTATTGTTCCAGACGATGACTTGAACTGCGCCAGCGAACATTTGCTTGTACAGCAAACTGTCGAGTATGTTGTGAAGGTCGTTGGTTCTCTTATACGTACATACGCACACTGTGACATCAAACTTGACCACCAGGTGTTGTAATGCGTCGTTCTTGATTTCAGGAGGAAGGCTCAGAAGAACGCTGCTGGATTGGATGGTCTGGCAAAATCGACCGATAGAGAAAACACTCTTGTCCATATCCCGCATATAATCAATTGCTTCCTGGACCTTTCCCGTGGACAAGATATGTGACATATCATCACAGCTTTGATCGTAAAGTAGTGGATAACTGGCACCAAGGTAGTCAATACAGGAGTCAATACGAGGAGCTGCAATTGGTATGTTTCTTGCGATGCACTCCAGTATAATTGTGTTTGCTGCCCCGTTATACTTCAGTGCAAGAATGACGATTGATCGACTGAGCATTTTTTCGTAATCTTTTGCAGACAGACGAGAAAGTACGAAGACATCTGGAGGAGCTTTTTCTGCCCATTCTATTGAGACTTCATCTCCACTCAACAACACCTTGCGGACATCAGAAGGAACTTTTACCTGAAAGAAGAACGAAAAATCACGAGCGAAGCTTCCGATGAACACCAAATCAACCGACTTGTCTTGTTTCCAGCGTTCGATAACGTCGCTTGCGTGAACTGTTGGTACAGGTAACATCGGCAAACAGATGGGACAGACTGGAATGCGTCGGCCGTTGTTGAGGTGGTTCTGAAGGTACTTGGCTTGGACATCAGTAAGAGTAAACAGGCCGCGACAAAGTTTCATCACAGAACGGTAACGTTTGCTGCATAGCCGTTTCATATCCGGAGGATAAAACTGATTATCTTCCGGAACTCCGTGAATAATGCCGACCCACGGCCTGAGTATCTCATCACGAAAGTCGCAAAGGAATTCTTCGACGGCCGGGATGAAGTCGACCTCGGCATTTGGTGAGTGAAGCTGGTCTCGAAGTGTGTCGATTGCTACGTTGAAGGCCCGTCCCTGGTGGTGATTCCAGTCAGGTGACTGAAGGAAACGCAGGCGACGATGAAATGTACTATTTTGTACATCAAGCACTTTCTTAGCCGGATTCACGTATCTGTACGCTTTAGCTGTTGTGCCCTGAGGCTTGGCGATGGGTATCAGTTCCTCTTGGTGGTTGGCAACAAAAGGAATTGTGTTTATGGTTAGTGAATTTAGTACAACAACGGAGACTCCTTCTTTCAGTCGTGGTTTCAGGCACTTCCAAGCAGTCTCCATTTCGTCAATGCTCCGGGTGAAATCTACGTAAACGACGTCAAACGCAAAGCCGTCAAACGTGTCGGTCTGAAACTTGTCTGATACAATATCACACTGGACTACTTGGATCATGTCGGACACGAATGACGTATTGTTCTGAAAAACGTCGAAGAAAGATTCGTCAATTTTACGTTTTAGACCCAACTCGAAATCGTTCATCCACGGCTTCCATGCGAAGGAGTCCACCGCAAATACACGTGCGTTTGAACTTCGCTGTTTAGCAGCGACTGCCATGACAGCTGTACTGCTACCAAACAATGAACCAAGCTCCAAGATGTAAGGAATTCCTTGTACTTTTTGTACAAGCCAGTACAACAACTGTAAAACTTCCGGTTCTGACGTTGTCGAAATGTTGGTGCATAGGCTTAGATCTCCACTTGTCAAGTCAATGTTGGTCCATGGCTCCTCAACTGCAAGCTCATGTCTTTGCTGAGAAACGATGTAATCAATAAACGGCTGCAGAACTTGCTCGGCGACGTCGAAACCATCTTCTCGACACTCCGCGATGCATTCTCGCATATCATGCAGCAGAATCTGCCCCTTGTCCCAACGCTCATACGACAGATATCGTTGTGCCCGCAAACGGAGGGAGACAGCCACCGTCGTATGGTGATTAAATCCACGGACTATTTCCACCAGTCGTCCGTCGTCGTTAAATTTCCTTGTTTCCAACTGCAACGTTTTTTTGTTTACTCTGATTGAGTTGCTGAGACTGGCAGATTTCGGACATTCCATGATGTGCTCTTGTTTCGTGAAATACGACACAACTATTGAACATATCCATTCGATATCGTCCACTGTCAGCGCTGTGTATGAGGGTAGATAGAATCCAGTTTTCGCCAAATGGTCTGCATTTGGAAAAGACGCGGCTGTGGGTGTTATCTCGTCTATGTAAGCTGGCTGGGCGTGGACGGGAAAGAAATAATTACGTGTTTCTGCTCCGTGTTCCGCTAGAAGTTGTCTGAGACTCTGCCGTTGGGCTTTGTCGACACAGCACACTCCGAAGACCCATGGAGTGTCATCAGGACCACATGGAGGCATCAGGACGAGAGGTGTCACCTGCAAGCAGCGACGGTATGTGCGTGCTAGTGCACTTCTATGTTTCATGATATCATCAATTGAGTCCAAGTTACCACACGCCAGTGCCGCAGCCAGTCCGCTGATTTTGAAGTTTGGTGCCTTTTCCAGGTGCACGAAGTGATAGCTGCGTGTGAATCCATGGTTTACCAGGCTGCCGAGACGGTATCTGTGGGTAGCATCCTTTGCCAAGACAAAACCACCATCTCCGCCATGCAGCAGCTTGTTAGCATACATACTGGCACAAGCGAAGTCTCCAAATGTGCCTAGTAGACGCCGGCTTCCGCTAACCGTCGTCGTTAATACACCAGCACATTCGCTGATGTCCTCGATTAGAAACCAGCGTCTCTGAAGGCACAGTTTTGCAATGGATTCCATCTCCAAAGTAGGAACTCCGTACGTGTGAGTTACAATCACTGCTTTTGTTTCATAGGTGGCTGCAGCCTCGATTTCTCGAATGCTTGGATTGTAGTCTCCGGGAGCGTTGTCAACCGGAACTGGACGTGCGCCGACGATCCATACGGCGTTTGGAACGGCGATCATGGTGAAGCTGGGCAATATAACGTCATCACCAGGTCCAACGCTGGCCGCTCTCAGTGCCAAGACAATGGCAGCAAAGCCGTTGCTACAAGGCTGAGCTACGGCTGTGCCGAAGATGTCTCGCAGTTTTCGACTCATCTCAGTCGGCCATCGACCAGCAGATGACACGCTACTGCCATCAACCGCATCCTGAACATTCTCTGTTGAAACATTGGTAATATATGGCTCACATACTTTGTAGCGCCAGCCTGTTGGGGGCGGCGGCGGCTCTCGATCAGGCAGTAGGTGAACAAATTCACTGCTTACGTTCAGCTGGCGAAAGATGGCCTCATTCACGATGGAAGGAATGTCGATCGATGTGTTGCGTTCGTTATCTGATAGTTGATTCCACGTGGAAACTTTCTGCGAGATCGGAGAAGGATTCTGGCGACAGCATTCTGCCTCGAACACGTAATCAGTTGGGTCAAGCGACATGCAGCGCAAGACTCTATGCATCTCCGTCGTGGTATTTTGGCACAGGTCTTCGTACTTCACGAAGATTGGGACTATGTCTGGAGGCCAACCTTGAACCACGTGTTTCCAGCGTTGTTCTGTTTCGGCAAAATATTTCATCAGTTCCTTACCATTCACTTCAACCATCTCGGCTTGTGCAGACGGCTCACTATTGTACCAGACATTTGTTCTCAGTGCTATCTGAAGGGAGACGTACATCTCCAGAAAGCTTTCTCTCCATTGCACAATAACCCACTTAACATCCAGTCGTCGGATTAGCTCGATTAGAGATAACTGGTGGTAGACAAGATGTTGTGGAAATGTTTTGAACCCAACGACGGGCTTACGAAGAACGGATAACTGGCGGTTCACATCGCCAACAGGGTCGTCTCTTGGACCGTATTCGTCACTGAGAAAGTCCTGCCGACAGTCGACGTCATAGTGAACGTTAAGCAGCGACTGTAGATACGTGGAACCAGTGCGCGGTTCAGACAGGATGATGAAGCGAGGCATCCGTGCTACAACAATATATAAGAAACCGGTTTTTGTAACAAGCCACGAAAATTGCCATTCTCGTTTTATATTCAAATTTTAAGTTAATACAGCCATCCGTTACCACATTTTGAGTCGTTATCTACTGGGCATGACGTTATTAACAAGAAACGCCTCGATCAATTCTGAATGTCCTACGGTTATTTATTCTTATTATGACATTCTCAATCTGACCGCTTTGGCTATACACCAATTATTGCCTCTGTCCATGCTCCTTGACACGCGATTTGTAGATATAAAATCTAAAACAGCTTCGTGAAACCTGTAACTATTATTTGCATATTCACTCAGTATTTCACTGCACCACATTTATGGGCTAATGACAATAACGAGGGCACTTTATACGGGAACCAGTCATATTGTAGTTTTTAAGATATTTCTAGTTTTAATTTTAGTTAGGGGGCCTACATAGCTGCACGCACGTCTTCACAGATACAGTAATTTTGTGTTGTAGTTATAATTCGTTAACGCTAATGATAAACAACAAACTTCGGGCGGCCTAACACAAACCAGTCAAATCACTGCCGTGTATACAACAGGATTTCATTTCCAGTGTTATTAGATCTCTCTGTTGTTACGTGCGATGCAATGCATAAGCGTGGCCTTTGCTGTCGTGCGGTGTTCGTATGCCTTGCTGTCAATCACATCAGCCTCAGCGGTCCCTCCGCTCATTTAATCAGAATTTGTTATTTGTGCCACGCTGCAACAGCAGATTTGGACAAAGAAGTTTTTCCTACTTTGCCCCTAAAATCTGGAATGACATACCGCTTTCGGTCAGACAGTCCCCTTTACTCGACATATTTAAGCGATGAAAGCGAAACTAAAAAAACTCACTATTTTGCCAATAACTGACCACCTAGCGACTGCCTCCAGCGCCTCTGATTCGACATAATTGCTATGAATGAATGACTAAATGAACGAATGAATTCGGTTATTCTGTCGAAACAAGAAAACATATCATCAAAATATGTTACCGTCCGGTAGCCACACCATTCTAGTTTTTTTTCTTACAAAACGTCATGGAAATATTTCGACAGGGACCCTCTAACTGTGGCAAAAATCGCGATTTTCGACCATTATATGCATGCTTTTGGATCGATGACTGGTGTAGTGTGAGTGTCGTCAACAGTACGCTGATGATAGTCAGGTCTACATGCTGGTTAGTGACGTGCAGGCAGCTGTCAACAGTTTTGCCGCCTGCGTCCACGAGGACAACGAGTGGATGAGAGCCAGCAGACTGCGGCTGAACCCGAGCAAGACGCAGGTCATGTGGCTGGGCTCAAGCCAGCGGCTGGTGCACGTTGACATCCGCGACTTCGCGGTGTTGGTGGCGAGTGTCCCAGTCGTCGAGAGTGCGCGTGACCTCGGAGTTATCATCGATAGCCAGCTGACTCTTGTCAGCACACGTCGCGGTGCGGCGGCTCTCTGTCGAGCTGGATACTACCAGCTCCGACAATTACGCCCGGTCGTTCGGTCCATGACTGCGGAAGCAGCAAGAACCGTAGCCGCGGCGTTCATATCCATATCCAGTCGGTTGGATTACTGTAATGCGCTGCTTCACGGTCTGCCGAACACTCTGCTGCGCAACTTGCAGTCTGTGCAGAACGAAACTGCACGACTGATCACTGGCACACGTCGCTGTGACCACATCACGCCGATACTACGAGAACTCCACTGGCTAACCTTCAGAGAGCGCGTCAAGTTCAAGCTAGCATGCCTGGTTCACCAGTCATTGTCCGGGCAGTCGCCTGCCTACCTGGCAGATGACAGTCGCCTCGTCTCGGACAGCACATGTCGCTCTCTGCGGTCAGCCGATGTCCCGACGTGCGTGGTACCACGAACCTACAGCAGCTATGGCGACAGAACCTTTGCAGCTGCTGGACCTCGGTTGTGGAACTCACTACCAGTCCAGCTGC
>Ga0209149_1001972_pt1 | contig 11089 bp, 8 predicted proteins | sample WorMetTyACAVOLI2_FD_187423 | JGI IMG/M metagenome (GOLD analysis project Ga0209149, IMG submission 187423) | Marine gutless worms symbiont microbial communities from Max Planck institute for Marine Microbiology, Germany - Olavius algarvensis... ...
GCATGGGCAAAGGGTGACCCTCTAGAACATTAACAGACGTCGACCAAACATGGTAGGCATGGGAAAGGAGTGACCCTCTAGAACATTAACAGACGTCGACCAAACATGGTAGGCATGGGAAAGGAGTGACCCTCTAGAACATTAACAGACGTCGACCAAACAAGGTAAGCATGGGCAAAGGGTGACCCTCATGGGCAAGGAGTGACCCTCTAGAAGTGATAAAATGTTGGTGTTGGTGGTTTTCACTTTCCTTAACCTTGGGCTACAGGCATTTTCACGATATATTGTCACTCACCAGGGGGCGACACTGCAGCAGCCTTAGCAGATATGGCATTTTGTACAATATATGCTCACTCACCACAGCATGACAGTGCAACAGCGTTGGCAGAGTTTGCCCTTTCTGAGAGCTCTTGCTCATTTATATCACATCTATGTTGTAGTTATCTATGTTGTACTGTGCTGTACAGTGCAGCTGGTATGTGCCGTGTGTCTTAGCTGTTGAGATCAATAACACTGTGTGCAATCTGCAGGTGAAATACATATTTTCTGACAAGACCGGAACTCTGACGTGCAATGTCATGCGGTTTCGCAAATGTTCAGTTGCTGGCATCAAATACGGGTTAGCAAATGGCTGTATCTTATTTTTGGGTGGTCATAAAGTATGTTTTTGCAGTGATGCATATTTCGTAAACTATTATACATTTTATTAATGTGAAATTTGCTGTATTTCTACAAATCTGTATCTTATTTACTGTCACTGTTCATTGAGACAAACAGTTATTAGAGACCTGCACTAGCTGTGTTGATAATAATAGAATAATGTTTTAAAATGAAACATGATATTACAAAATTGCACCCCTCCATAAGGCCAGATGTGTTGGGTTTTTGACAGTTTCTTCGAGTATAATCAACTTTAAACCTTTGTAACTGTCTAACTGTTCGTTTACGATAGCTGTATACTATCAGTGAGGTGAATGTTGCCCGTAAGAAGTGGCAGCCATAGGAGCAATTTTTAATCCTCTACCTCCATTCCACACCTCTTCAGGTGTGTGACAGGGCTGCATACTGGCCCCAGCCCTTTTTTGCCCTTGACTGCGACAGTGCCGTGGTAAGCTTGGTATTCAGGTCGGCAGTTCCACGTTCACAGACATTGATTATGCAGACGATGCAGTGCTATTTACAGCTGATCCAGCAGAATGGGAGGAGGTGGTGCTAAGCTACGAGACCGCCGCTAACACCATGGGCCTGCACTGTAACTGGCAGAAAACTAAGGTCCAGAACCTCGGAGCCGGCCCAGCGCCTCCATCAGTTCAGATAGAAAACCAGCTGGTTCAATCAGTGACCAAGTTCACTTACCTTGGCTCAGATGTCGTATCAGGCAGTTCATCCACCCCTGAAGTACACAGGTGCATCGGTCTCGCTAATTCCATAGTAGGCCAGTTGGACGGAGTATGGAGAAACAGGAGACTCAGTCTGAATACGAAACTGAGACTCTACACGTCCCTTGTTCAATTCGTCTTGCTGCATGTATCTGAGACGTGGACCTTGACCAAAGACGACACAGCCCGACTGCAGGCTTTTCACATGAAGGCACAACGGCGCATCCTGAACATAAAGTGGTATGACTTCGTCACCAGTGATTCCGTTCGGAGCCAGACAAAGCTGATGGATCTACCCCTCATCATAGCCGACAGAAGACACTCATTGCTAGGACATCTTTGCCACCTACCACCAGACGTGCCAGCCCACAGTATCCTCAAGCACTGTGTCAACCTCTCGCAGGGCAGATGCACTGCCCCCGACTGGAAGCGTCCACCTGGTCGGCCAAGGAAGACCTGGATACAACAGGCGGAAGAGGATCATGGGTGCACAATCGACTCGCTGTGGTCATCGGCGCAGGATCGCTCGTTGTGGAGGTCGCTACGGCCCTCGCTGGTCAAGCGCAGCAGTGAGTGAGTGAGTGACCTCCAATGTCGTACCCAGGAGGTGGAATTGAAGTCACCAGTATTGCACTTTACGAGCATTGTAAGACTTTGATAACTAATATTTCCTAAATGGCTGAATGCATGGCGATAGATTTGCCAGAGCAATAGTGGCATGCCTCCTCAACCACACAGTGTTACGTTCACATCAAACAGCCGAGTCCATCGACAGTCGCTTCAATCCACGATATAACAGGTTCATTTACTTCCTGTTATAAGTTTCACAGACTTCAAACTTGTCTGCGACTACTACACTGTGTAGTTTTATTAATACGACTTCAATCTGTCGTTAAAGTTTTTCCATTACTCAGTAGAATCTCCTTATGGCTGTCGTCCCGTGACGTCATCATTTAGTGACGATCCTTTGACTCAGTTCACAGCAAGACCGTTTTTGCAATGCTAGTGAGTGCGTAAGGCCACTCATAGGGGCCAGCGACTTAGGAATATATATTATATATAACAATATTCTAAAATGCCAGCCACTTATTACATACACATAGGCCTAGAATGTAAGGTAGGCGACCATACTACTTTACAAGCAGCAGTACCCCCAGGGCTGGCCAGTGCATGACAGGTATTGTGTTTTGCTAATGCACTTGTTACTGTTTCTGTTGCTGTGAACAGAGATGAGCAGACTGCAACTGATCATTTTGATGATCAAACATTACTTCAAAACCTCCGAGAAAATCATGTCAGTGTTTCTGTTTTTGCCATATTGTGTACAGTTGATAGCTAGCCTCTTTTTATAGATTGTCTTTGAGTCTCTGTATCATTGTTATCATCCTCATCGGCATTTGTGATTAAGTATTATTGCTGAATGTGCATGCATTATAAATGCGTGTGTATCATAATAATAATCCTCTGGTGTTTCAAGCAGGATGAATAACAGATGCTCAGTTTGTTCCTTCTTGCATAATGAGCAGGTCTGGGGATTGTCTGCCTACATTGAAACATTCATATTTTATATGTGAAAAGAAATTCAGGTTTATGATTTTATGATGCATCTTGTAACAAGTGTTATTGACACCTAAGAAGAAATTGAATTTTTCTGATTTTATGGTGCTTCTTGTAACAGATGATGTTGACATCTAAGCCATAATTATCTCACCATGGCGATAGCTACTTGCCCCAGCCATAGCTGGCGAGTTTTTGTTATTGTTCGTGTCACATTGTTAACAAGATTACAGGAAAACGTTGCAGCTATTGTTGTGAAACTTTTGCCCCATCTGGGGCCTGGGTCTGTAGAATATGCCCGATCCGTTTCTTGGTTGGATGACATAAAAGATGACCTGAACCAGAGTTTATTTATGTTAGGTTTAGTTTTGCATATGTTAGTAGTTTTCAGTGATTGTTGTTTCGGTTTATTGTGTTGTTACTTGGTTGTGGTTATTGTTTTATTTTAGTACTACAAGCAACATGATTGGTTAGGAAGATCATTTTTTGCACCAGTGAAGTGACTGATCGTCTCCTAAATGACCTGTAATGTGTCAACTGGGTCGTAAAACTCTACTATACAATACTACACTAATTGTCATGAAGCTTTCACAGTAGATGCTGAATAGCTGTAGGATCATGCCTGTTGATTTCTGTACGAATTGGGCCAAAATCCACATAATGGGGCGAGGTTTGCTGTTCTTAATTTTATATTTATCAGTATTTTGTAACCATAATACTTCTGTTGGATGGTGTTGCATACTGTGACAGAGCTGTGTCTGGTGTGTTGTTCAGCCGACGTCGTCTGTGATTCGTGATTTTTTGTTGCTTATGTCCATTTGTCACACTGTTGTCCCAGAGCCTGATAGCCGTAATCCGTCGCGTATACATTACCAGGCTTCTAGTCCAGGTTGGAGCTTGTGCGTCTTAATTCTGCTAGCTTGTACTTGTTTGACGTTGTGCGTAAATTTCAGACCTAGAGTAATTATTTACTGATAGATGAAAATATGAACACAGTTTTTATCACGTCAGCATAGTGGTGTACGATATTGATATAGCCATTCTGTCTGTTCGTGTCTTCGTCTGTCCATCCGTCACATTCCGGTATTCTATGGAAACGGCTTAACATATTGTCATAGTTTCTTCACCACACAGTAGCCCAATCATTCTAGTTTTATGAGTATTAAACATCTTCGTGAAATTCCAATGGAGTCATCCCTTATGGGGGCACAAAGTACAAGTGGGATATAAAAATTTTGCGATTTTCGATCAATAACTTGCTGTATCTCGCAAGCGATACAATATAGTGCCATAGTTACTATGGAATGCTAATAAGAACTCGTATGCGATATATCAAATGGTGCCATTACCAATGACTTTGAACGAACCCTAACCCTGTTTTCGAGATCACACCATTCTTTACTGCTGAATATCTCACTAACGGCTACAGATATGGCCATAGTTACTATAGAAGGTGAATAGGAAACCGCACCCAAGCTTTCGAATGGCACCAGTTTCTATTACCTTGAGTGACCTCTAAGCCAGATTTCAAGATCAAGATATCATTCAACGTCAGATAACTTGAAAACGGTACAAGACAGAGCTATAGTTACAATGGTGGACCAATAGAAAGTCATACATGGTCTATCGAACTGCGCCATTTTACCGTATCCAGGCTTTCAAGTGGTACCATTTTCAATGACTGAGTGATATATCCACATTTCAAAAGATGATAATATTCAATGTCAAATAACTCTACTAATAGTAAGTCGTATACGATCCATCCAGTGGTTCCGTTTCCAGTGACTTGAGTGACCCTTAACTTAGATTTCATTTTCAATGACTGAGTGATATACCCACATTTCAAAAGATGATAATATTCAATGTCAAATAACTCTACTAATAGTAAGTCGTATACGATCCATCCAGTGGTTCCGTTTCCAGTGACTTGAGTGACCCTTAACTTAGATTTCATTTTCAATGACTGAGTGATATACCCACATTTCAAAAGATGATAATATTCAATGTCAAATAACTCTACTAATAGTAAGTCGTATACGATCCATCCAGTGGTTCCGTTTCCAGTGACTTGAGTGACCCTTAACTTAGATTTTAAGGTCACAGGTTATTTTAGATGCCTTCAACGTATTATGTGCGCAGCTGATGTGCGATCTTTTTGCGATAGCTAAGTTTTTGTTACACAGAATGTAGAAAAACATATCTCTGCATGTCTCAGCTATTCAGCTTGCTGGTTAAATATTTACCTGCAAATTGAGATGAACAGACGGTGCTCTACACTCTGCTTTACACTCTGCAGCTTAAAAGTGATGTGTATATGCAGTGGCAGGTAGTGTAATTTTATACTGGCACCATTTAATATTGTTCAAAAGAGGCTTAGAGTGTCTTCCCTGGTGGCACTATTGGTTGCATCACGGTATGTGCAGCCTGGCTGTGAGGACCAACAGGGCCTGAGTTCAAAGCGCAGTCTTGCCAGATCACTTGTGTCCGGTTTATACCAGTGCATGCTTTAAGATTAAAATCTCGTGCAGGCACAGAGGGTTTGACAGTGTCCTCTTTAATCTGTGACTGTTGGCTAATACTGGGTTCAGAGATGCTCAGTATTAGTCGCTGCTTGAATCACTGATAACAGATGATGATCCTGCTGCACAATTGATAGGCCATTAATAGCTCTGTTTGCATGTTCCGCTAAATTAGGCCCTGGGGCCCACGGCACAAGGCACGCAAGAGCTGGGCCGCCCATCATACAGTGGGTACTAGCCATCAGAGAAACAGTGATTATAGGTCAAGCAGGGTAAACATTGTGGCACAAAGTCTCTTCACTTCCCTTCCCTGATCCTTTTTAGCCCTTATACATGACTCTATCTCGAGTGGGGTCTGACTAGGCTACAAGCAAGTGGGATGGTGGAGTCCACTACAAGAACAGCAGCACAGCACTATACTTCCCAGCCTGGCGTGATGTGCAACACTATACACACTTGTTTCACCCCTTGGGTCTTCCATTGGGCCATCCCGTGAGGCAGACCTCAGCATTTTTGCAAGATACGAATGCGAGGCTGAGAGTGACAGTGACAGCGAGTTTTGATGTGAAAGTTAAGTTCTGAGGTGTTTGTATGATCAAGTTTTGTTCGGTCTGTTAACAGATGAACGAGCATTGGTTGAAGGCGCTCGCCAGATCGGATTCGTCTTTACCATCCGAACTCCACAGGATGTTACAATTTCTACGGTAAATAATTTCTATGTGATGAAATTTAGTGATTATTATGTCACTGTGAGCGTGAGCCTCGTTCGTACTAAGATGGGTATTGGGTAAGCATCTGCATCTAGGCAACTGTCTCGGTGTGTAACCAACTATGCAGGTCAACTCAGCCTGGCCATCCCTCTGTGGGTAGGTGTCGTGAGTACCAGTGCAACCTGTCTGGCTGTAGGCTACAGCCAGACAGGTTGCACTGGTACTCACTGCACCTACCCACACAGAGGGTAGGTTGTAGAAACAGAGCAGAGATGAGAACCAGCATGTGAGCACGTTTCAGCATTCTTTATGAGTTTAGTGTAGTGGTAACATGTTGGTCTTGATCAACGTAGTTATTCTACGCTAGGCCTGGTTAGTGCCTGGGTGGGTGACCATCTTTGGACAGGTAAACCACCTTGGCGCAGAACCAGGCACCCAGGCCTACTCAGCCTGAGCCCACCCTCTGTGGGTAGGCTGGAATGAGTGCCAAGCGAAAGCTGGGGGAATAAACAGGCACATCATGTGATACACCAGCCCATGGTGTAATTTGTGATTTCATTTTTTTTGTCTAGTAGCTGTTATATTTCAATGACTAATTGCAATGACGCATACGAGAAGAAGAAGAACGACTAATTAAATCTAAATGTGGAATTGAGCAGTCGGTTGTTCATTATTAGTACTCAGTGTGATAAATTATTGCTCTGAATTAACCCTTTAACGGGCACATTAAAACCGCAGAGCAACGGACCACTATACAGCAATACGGTGATTGGTAACTGGCCGTTGACAGTTGGGCTGTTACATTTGGCACAGTGAGGAGGGCCTGTGCACCAGGCTGCGGCTCCACCCACCTCGTTGTACCAAATGTAATACCAAATGTAACAGCCCACCTGTCACAACAGCCAGTGTATCATCTTCATGTTATTTGATGTGGCACTATAATTACCTCTACACTGTAAAGGTTAAATTCGTCTGCAGGCAGATGGTGACGAGCGGTATGAGGTCCTGAATGTCCTCGGCTTCTCCAGCAACCGGCGGCGAATGTCTGTGATAGTACGTTGTCCCGATGGGCAGATTCGCTTATTTATCAAGGGTGCTGTGAGTAGTATTTGGTTTGTTGTTACCTGTAGTTTATCGGGAGCACCTAGGTAATTCATGTAACATTGAAATTTGCACAAATTTAAGGATGGTGGGATGGAACTGTTCTTCATTGCGTTGGCAACAAATCTGGTAACCAACCACTACTAACATTGCTGGTCACAGAGTGTTGGCATAAGTTAAGGAGATTGCAAATGTATGTGAACTGTTAATGTAAATTTGTTAGTGTTATTTAATAATGCTTGTGATCGGCAGACCAGTGAATCATTAGGTCTACCTCCTAACTACATCACTGCCAGTTGGCTAATCTTTGATGCATGAAAATTCAATGCTGAGAGTGGAATTGTGTGGTGACAGGATCCCGTGATCTATGAGCGGCTTGCTGATGATCAGCCGTATCGTGATATCACATTCCAGCATCTTGCTGACTTTGCTAGTCTCGGTAATAACTGCTTATTGTTGTACATCATCAACCACTGTCTTGCTAGACTCTCGTTGCATTATGCTGTCTTCTGGAACAGTTTGCCTGCAGACTGTTCAAGATCATTTGACATAGAGTACCGGTATGCCTGAAAAAGACATGGTGGGGTGGAGTTAAGCAAGATATACTGGTACACTGTGTTTCAAGTAAACAACCCAATTGATTATTTTGCATTACTCTTAGAAATATCAACTGATTTGAATGAAAATTTCAGAAATATAAGCTAAGGGAATGCTGAATTTATGTACTTGATAATTATTTGTCTTTTCATTAAATATTTTTTGTTAGCAGTGGTATAGAAAGGAAATTAGTAAAAGTGCTATTACAACAACAGGATTTACCACTGGCAGTGAGAGAGTAAAAAGTGTAACAAAATGATTGCTTAATATGCTATTTTTGACAGAATGTGAAGACTTGATAGGCTAAAGACACTGATCAATGAAATCAGTGCAATATCTTTAGCTTTGCTGATCTTTGCTATTGGGTGGGCAGTGTGTGGTTGACCACAACTCGGACATGAGTCAGTGATGCCACTACTGTTGTTTTCTTTGTTAAATGTTTAATTCACTAAAACACTTTCCTGTTTTTTTTCCAGAAAACATCTTAAGAAAGTGGTTTGCTTTATACTTTTTATTTATTTACGAGCATTTACTTAAATAATGATCTGTAATGGTGAATACCGTTGCTGTAATGGCACTTTCAGTAACATCCTGTTTACATTGCTGCTAGCAAAGAATATTTAACGAAGAGACAAAACGTTTTCAGGTATGTAGATTCAGCATACCCTCAGCTATACTGTCTGAAATTTTTGTTCAAATCGGTTGAGTTTTGGATGGTCCTGACAAGACGCACAGGTTCAAAAAAGTGGAGAAAGAAAATCACTGAGGCATCAGGTCGATCCAGATTCACCTGAAAATGGCTGTTAAAACAATGTATGTGTGCATTCAGAATTATTTGTAAGTATAGTAAACATGCAGTGAAGACTGTAGAAGACTCTTGTTCATAGCTAATGCAGTGCACTGTCAAGCACTGCAGTGCATTGATTATAAGCCTGTCAAAAAATCTGACTTGGACAAGGAAGCAGCTGAATTAGTGTGTGAGGCATATCCTGAATGCTCGCTGGTTTGAGTGTATCTCCAGCGTTGAGATTCATTTGAATACTTGGCAACTTCCATTATCGGATGCAGTATAAACTAGATATCTGAGTCTCCACTTTTTGGACATGTATGCAGAGCTGACTCCTGTCAGGATCGTTATCGTGTATTACGACCAGCAGCGACAGATGTCTCCGCTTCCAGTCCTATGCCAACACTGCTTGCCCGCCAAAAGATTGGAAGAGGAGACCTTCATTATCCAAAACTGATGTAGATACGAACTTTCGAAAGACGTTGCTCCATTCATCCACAGCCTGGCTTCAACTACATCCACACTCGTGCAGTCGATCATCATGGAGGTCACTCATGGAAATGGCTATGTCTCGGACAAGCCCTGAATAATGATGATTGGAAGTTGTAGTTATTAAGAGAAATAGCTTTTTCGTTGTCATGTAGTATTTGTGTCTGTGTGTGTGATGTTAGGTTTGCGTACACTGTGCCTGGCAGTCGTAGACATTGATCCAAAGTTCTATGCTGAGTGGAACCAGCAGTATCAGATTGCTAGTTCTTCTGTTGACCGTCGTCACCAACTCGTTGAACAAGCCGCTGAACGCATCGAGAGGGTCTGTTTTCTCTCATTTATGAGCCGTTATTAACAGGCTCTGCCAAGGATGTTATGTTTAGCCTCATTGATTTGTCTGTCAGCAGAATTACTCAAAACCCTATACATTGTCCGTCAAGTTTTAAAGCCTTGGGATAAGAAACAGTCGATTAGACTGTGCAGAAATTTTTATCCACCATACGTTAGTATGGCAGGTACTAAGTTTGCTGTTTTTTCTCTGTCCGGTTTAACTGTGTCTGGTTACAGATATCTCCATGATGGTGGCACTGATCAGCGTGAAATTTTTCATGATGGTACATATCAGTCCCGTTACTTCCAGCAGCGATAGACCAGATACTCGTCGACAATCGCGAGTTTTTCATACACCACCTGCATTCGACAGTGCCATTAATTTTAATAGTCTAGAGTAGGCTAGATAGAGGCGTACAATCAGCGATGGAGATGTTGCCATTGCTTGAAAAAGGGGGCGAACGGTGTTGCACATTGTTTTAACTGCTCACCCCCGTATGGCTGGTATTGTGTCTTGCTGACGCACTTGTATTGCATGTTTGAAGTGGATCAACCGCTATCAGAGCAACCGCTGTGAGAAATCCTGCTATGATGGGGCACTGTAGTTGGCAAACAGCTGTAGGAAATTCCAGTGAGATAACCACTGACATAAGCATGTGTGGTCCACCATGTAGAGGTTTGCACTCTATGAGTGCTGTCTCATTGCTACTGTGCAGTTGTTTTCCAGAGTAAATCTTCTATGTTATTGTTATGACTGCAGGATCTTTTCCTACTTGGTGCCACTGCAATTGAAGATAAGCTTCAGGAGGTAAGACAGTAACTGCTGTATTGAGTGAATTTAGTCTGTTTAATGAATGGTGATTAGAGAAAACCATCGTATGAGAATATTGCCTTTATTGATCCGTTTCACTTTGGGTATTTAAGTATATTTAGTATTTTTGTTGTTGAGAGTTATGTTGATTTGTTGATGGTACAGGGTGTTCCAGATACAATTGCTAGTCTGATGGAAGCCGACATCAAAGTTTGGGTTTTAACTGGTGACAAACAGGAGACTGCCATCAATATAGGTAACGTTGTCACTGCAGTGGGTCTCATTTTCTTATTAGCTTTTTCAATTAAATCTTAGGCTGAAGTTGGCTAATTTTTTAAAATGTATGATTAACAAATTCATCTTACATCAATGTATTTCTGATGCGTGATTTAATGCATTACTATTCATCAGTGGGCCAACGATTACACGCATTTGCTAACAATTTTAACTTTATGTTGGGCAGTATATTTATCCTATGGGAAACACTAAGTGCTGAGTAACTGACTGAATATAAAGCAGCTGTGCAGTAGGCCCCCGAGCCGCCGCCGTAGAGTTCATAAGCCGTAGCCAGCCGTAGAAAGTTTCCGCCGCCGCCGTAGATAGCCGTAGCTGTAGCCAGCCGTAGAATTTCGGGACGCCGCGGCTGGGCCGCCGGGCCGGGCCGCACTAACAACCAAAGCAGCCAACATGCAAGTGCCGAAGTCACGATGGCCCGCCAGAATCAAGTCATGACTGATTACTGTTACTATTACACTGCAGTGAGGTGCACTTTTATTTCAGATTTCAGCTCAGTTGTTGTTTTCTTCTTC
>Ga0209149_1001973_pt1 | contig 11087 bp, 4 predicted proteins | sample WorMetTyACAVOLI2_FD_187423 | JGI IMG/M metagenome (GOLD analysis project Ga0209149, IMG submission 187423) | Marine gutless worms symbiont microbial communities from Max Planck institute for Marine Microbiology, Germany - Olavius algarvensis... ...
GGGGCGGGGCCGAAGCGTCGCGGGCCCAGTTCTGCCGGGTCGGGCCGGTCCGGTCGTTAGATGTAGCGTGACTTAAGTTGGGTATGATCCTGCTCCAGAATGAACAAGAATCTCTCTACTTCCGAGGTTCAAATGCCGGGCCTGCGGCTTGCTGGTACACGCAGGCTGGTACGGTGCTCATGAAAATGCAACGTGGTATTTATAATGGCCAAATACGTTCGAGCAGCAGTGATTGACGTTAACCTGTAGGTGATTCCAGGTGCAAGACCGCGCACTTGACAATTCATGCCAGAGCTAACGACCCAACTGTGTCTAACTGCTGGTACGGCCTCACGACCATCGACATCTTGCAAACACTCGAAACTGAACACCAAAAACAGGCAAGAGATTTACGTCTCACTGTGCTCCATGGTTAGAACTAAATAACATCACAAAATCCAGCATTTATACATGTCAAACACTTACACACTTGCACATCATTTTTGTCAATAAAACTTGAATCTGCACATTAAGCATTGTTTGCAAATTAGATGCGAGTCTGTGATAGCTAGTCAGACTGTCAGAGCAGATAATCTTTTTCCTTACACAGTATAATTCTTATACAGCGCAATTACACAAGAGGCTCAGCTGTCGCACAGAGGCCGTGTGATGCTTCGCGTCATTGAATATCTGTCATTCACGTCTGTATCTCGCACCGTTTCTGAGAGATTCGGCATCAAATAACGGCGTGACCTTGAAATCTGGGTTAGAGGTCATTCAAGGTCATTGGAAATGACACCATTTGATAGATTGCATACGAGTTCCTACTGGCGTTTCATAGTAACCATGGCCCTATCTTGTATCATTTCGGAGATAAAGCGAGATACTAATCGAAAATCGCGATTTCCTCATACCTCCTTGCATTCGACGCCCCCATTATGGCGGTCCCCGTCGAAATATTGCTATAACATTTGGCATGGAAAAACCAGAATGTTGCGGCACAGCAAGTGTATGAAATAGCGGTGAATGCTAGTACAGTAAAGTTACCTCATGGTGCTGTTGACGTTCTGTCTGAACTTTTGTCCAACGACACTGACAAGATGAACTAACTGCTTCACTGGCGTCGACTTGTACTTCCACGACACCAAACACGAGTCCACGGCATCGGCTTTGTCAACGGCAACTACTGGAACTGGAAGACCAGTCGTCTGTACCTGTACCAAAGTCACAAATCAACGTTCATCCATTCCCCTAATAATATTCATTATTCTTACTTACTAAACTAAACAATGAAATACATAAATAATAAATGGAAAAATAAAGTTTTAAAAATAAACTATCAAATACTAAACCTTGTACACGACATTCTATATCCCTGAACTGAAAAGAATTGACAGAACAAACATACTACTCTTCTTTAATTTCGTTTAAGCAGCCCATTTCCATACACATAACACGTTAGTTTTCACCAGAGAAACTTGCCATAAATGCAGTGGTGGATCACACGTAAAACTAACAAGGCTGAAGCTTTAGACTCATGGTCGATGATGTAAAATTTTCCCACCACATCGCGGCCATCTGAATAATACCCGGTACATTTTGCCATTTTAGCCTATAAGTCATACACAAATACTGGCTTACTTACTTTATTTACGGTCACTGCAAAAGGTACAGGGCCACAGGACCGTACAGGGCCACGGGACCGCACAGGGCCACAGGGCCGGAGTCGACGTGGACGTGACTCCACCCACAGGTGGCCCTGTGGGACACCCCCCCCCCAATCCGGCGACCCTGTGTGACCGCAGTGCGCAGGGAAGTAAATCGTGACACTCAGGGTCATTTGCATAATGCTCAGACATAGGCCTTGTCACAATTTCCTTCCCGGCGTGCTGTGTGTCGCACAGGGCCACCAGATTACCAGTTATGGTTCATGACATGCATACGAGAAGAAGAAGACCGGATTACCTACAGGCATGTCCAACAGAACCACCTGTGGATGGAGTCAAGTCCGCATTGACTCCGGCCCTGTGGCCCTGTGCGGCCCTGTGGCCCTGTACCTTTTGCAGTCACCCTTTATTTATGATAATTATATTGCATTTCTGTCCTTCCTTAATCACTGTCGATAACCTATCTCTGTGGCGATTTTAAGCTTTAATACTTTGTGAGTCAAACGTCAGTGAGTGAGGTCACGTGCGTGAGCGTTGTTTGGCAAACGTGTGTATTTGCTGAAACTCAAAACCAGGTTTGAAAACGGGAGCCAGGTGTGCTTGCTCTTCTGATGCAACAAATGCGGTGCCCCAAAATGTTTACTTGCTTACCAAACTATTAATCTGCCACTGCATAATAAACGAAATAACTGAAAACAATTTATGATATGATCACATACCAGCATTAGTTGCACATGTCAGATAATGTTTTACAAAAATGTCTACGTGGCCTACATATGACTCTTATGATGGCACATGGCAGTTAATACACGTCACAGATCTGCATCTAAATCTCGTACAACAGATTTCTCACACGTGAGACAGCAGTAACGTTGACGTCAGATGTACATTAACATTACGCATCTATACAGATCAGTTACTTACTTACTTATTTACAAACTTTCCAGCCACGTTGCCCCAAAGACACTCAACGCACCTGTTCATCGTTGACATTGACAACAACAGCTGGACCTTCATCTGCACAACACAACATCAATCCGCATCACCAGCACTGCCAGTTATGTGACGGTCGCTCACTCCGTGTTCTTCATATTTCACGAAAAACATTTATGGCGGCACATAAGATAAAGACATACTAAGATGACTGCTCACGTGTACTCCAAGTAAAATTAACTATAAACGTAAAATCAACTGTACACTGTAAAACAAAACATCAAAATCAGTCTGACAAATAACGCACTTTCACACTTCCTGACAACGCTACAGTGCTGACACTACATCAGCAGTCACAACAACTTCACGCAGTTGTCTTCATATTAATGTCAAGTCAACAAGCTTTAACTGTGCCCAGTTCTACCACAAACCACAATACTGCCGTGTATGCATCACTGAACAAAACACAAGTAACACTGCTGTTATCCCTATAAGCAGTAACAATAAAATGACCAAATAAATTTGCCGAAATCAGCGCGCTGCAACTGTACACTCATCAGACGTGTTGAATACAGGCCAGTGACGTAGCAAAGCGCTGAATGTACAAACATTCGCCACAACGCCTGTTATTGAAACAGTTTTGGCCCAAAAGTCTCTTTATTCATGAACGTTTCTGGCAGCTATCTAACACAATGTGGCACTGGCTGAGATAAACCTCAGTACACCAAGCAGCAACAACATCCCTCTAGCCGTTTTGCCACAGTACTCCTCTGTAACCAGCCAGCCAGCCAACCAACCAACCAACCAACCAACCAACAATGTCAGCTACATCGTGCGTCGCAATATCCGCGTATGCATAGCAATGCGTGAACCTCTGACAAGGCCAAAATCTCACGGGGGGGGGGGGTAGTTTTTCACGAGAGAAACATATCGTCTCCTGGTTTAACCTTGAAGCGTGCTCCAAGGTCATCCAGGATGGCGCCATTGGACCGAACACATACGACTTCCTATTAGTGCTCTATACTAAAATTACTAACTTTGGCCGTATCTCTTTCTGTTTCTGCGCTACAGTCGATTTATGCCGACATGACCTTGCTGGGCGACTGTGACCTCTAAACAACGGCGAAGGTCAATCCAGATCACCTCCAAAATGAAAGTACCGTGAGATTGGACCAAGATCCATCTATGGTAAAAATTTCATGTAAATCCATGCATAAATTGCTGCACGAGGCTGCACACAGACAGACAGACAGACAGAATGGCAGAGAAAGCGATCTAATCGCATAACCTCCGCTTTGGCTGAGATACGATACATAGACATGCAACAAATTTTCAACAGATTATATGAGCCAACGAGTGACACAGTAAACAGGCTCCTAACTGGGAACCTCAGCATGTATAGATAATACACACACACACACAGTACTATCTGAGCATGTAACAAGCTGTCCAATAACGAACGTGAGACGGTGAGTGACGTGAGTTGGAATCGTCATGCAGAAAAGACGTGAACGCATCTGTGACGTGTATTCTCGCTGTAACAACAACGTCCTTACCGTCACTCATGTCACACTGGCGTCGACACAGACCACACGTCGGACAGATACACAACTCGGCCGGTCCAGACGACCACACGCGTCCAGTCTGTTCCACTGACTCCACGTCGCTGCTGCGTCGTCGCCCGTCGTACGTCGTCGTTCGTCCGTCGCCGACGATGATGCGACAGTGACCGCCGTCGTAACCCGCCCACCCGGCGTGTCCAGCGCCGCCGCCGCCCCGGCCCCTCGCGTGGCTCATAACGTCGACGACGACGGGCCTGATCTCGTGGTAGTTCCGCTGAGTCGTGGCCGGTGCAGCTAGAACATTATTCGACTGCACGACGCCGTCACAGCAGCCGCATCGTTGTCGATCTGCCGTCCACTCGGCGTGAAGCGGCTGAACCTGCTGCATTGCTACAGGATGACAAGTACTAGTGATGTTCGTAGAGCCCGGTGCTCCAGGAAAGCTGCGGTAGCGTGGATCATCCTGACAGCGTGTGTCAGACTCCTGTCTGACATCGGAGAACATCTGCCACTGCTGCTGCTGCAGCTGCTGCTGGGTGAAAAACTGCCACTGCATCATCATCTGCTGCTTCATCTGCTCCTCCCGCAGCTGGTACTCTCGCTCCAGCTGGCTGCGCTGTAGTTCCAGCTGGTACTTCAGCTGCTCGTACTGCTGCTGCAAGCTGGCCGACTGGTCGCGGTCTTGGTGACGCGTACCAACCGGCGACTGCTCGTTCCGCCACAGAAGAGATGACTGGGACATCGTCGAGTCGATAGAAAGATGCGACTCGATGGTTGCTTGGCGACTGAAGCTGGTCCTCTGTTCCTCGTTCCGGATCCTACTCAGCGCGCGGTCCTCCAGTTGGGGATAACTACGCTCGTGTGCGTGGACTACAGCAACTTGCTGTTTCTTCTCCAGTGCCGGCGAAGTCTTCATGTGGACTTGAACATGGACAGTCTGCTGGCCGGCGGCACTCCCGTCACCCTGCTGTGCATCTGGTGTCGCTGAACATCCCTTGACCTGCGAGTTAACAGTCAGCGGCTTCTCCGTTTCTGGCGGTCCGGTCACTGGTTGCTGCGGACTCTGTCGTACGCTGTCCTCTGCAGCATGCTGTCCGTTTTCCGACTCTGAGTAGTTTTGAGACTCGGACTCAGTGTCCTCCTCATCCTGCTGCTGTTGTTTTCCTGCTGCTTCGACTTCTGGCTTATCCAGCTGCTGCTGCTGAGATTGAGGCTGAGGCTCTTCGTCGTCAACGTGCTGCTCGTCTTCCTGAATCCCTTCTGGAAGTTCCAGCTGGTCTCCAGGCGACGTCGAGTCGACCTGCCGTTCCGTGGTAGAACCCAACAGTTTCTGTATGAACTCCAACTCCTGCCGCTGAAGCCGCTCGACATCATCATCATCTTCCTGACTGCCATCCTCACGTACACGGCTGAGATCTATGTTCGACGTGTGCTCTGACGAGACGACGTCAGTACGTAATGATAAAACAGCAAACACCAAATTACGGTAGAATACGCAGCGTCTCTATTGCACTGTTTGCAGACAAAACGAATGTCGAGACAATAAAAGAACAAAAACTAAACAATTTATCCACTATATACAACGTATATTTATCTCCGTTTTCTATCTAAATAACGAAAATTATTGCGTTCACTCCCAACTACCTAAATAGCACCTAATCACATTTAGCACATCGTGTTATCAACATTGTGCAGTAATATTTTGTCAATCTCTCTCCTCTGACAGACATCTGAGATATGATGATTGTCTGGAGGACAAGAGGCAAGATTGTCAGAACAGTTCTGAGCTGTACTGCGTATCAGCGTTGTGCACACACACACACACACACACACACATAGTACAGTTCTTACAGATGACTGCTGGCTTAGTTTTAGATTTAATTTATGTGTGTTTTGTATCTTTTTCTTGACCCTTTAATCGCCACATTAAAACCGCAGAGCAACAGACCATCATGTAGCAATACAATGATTGGTACACTGGCCGTTGATGGGCGGGCTCGGTACGGCGAGAAGGGGACTGGGCGGGGCCGCAGTCCGCCCAGGCCCCTCATCGCTATACCAAATGTAACAGCCCACCCATCAACGGCCAGTGTACCAACTTCGTATTATTCGATGCAGTACTATTGCCTTTGAAGTCTAAAGGGTTAATGAGGGCAAATATGTTTGCATTAGGGTTAGTTTTTTTGTGTTTTTGTGTATGTTATGTTTTTGGTTGTGCTGTCCCAATTGCCTTGTAGTGCAGTGGCTTGGTGTAGAATTGTGCAAACTTAGTCTACAAGCATCAAAAATACATTTTTGTATTCATAAAATGTAACAGAGCATCCCAGGATATTGACACATTCTTGATTTTGAAAAAAATTGACCCCTTCCGAAGCCATTTTGAATTGCCATAAGTAGTTATATCTCAGCCTCCATTTGAAAATTTGGTTTGCTAATAGACTTTGACCTTTTGAAGGCAGTGACATCAACAGATACGAAACCGGAAGTAATATTCAGCCGTCGCGGCCGCCATCTTGAGAAATGGATATGACGTCATATTTCCGCAGTGGGTGCTTTGATTTGGACGAATTCGGTAGCCTGATGCAGAATAATTTGCAGATTTCGGGCAAATGGTCGATATCGAAACCGAAAGTAGATTTCCAATATGGCGGACGTTTGTTTTTAAAAAACGGAAGTAGTTATATCTTAGCCATCAATTGAGATATGTCGACGAAATTTGGTTTGCTCATAGACTTTGACCTTCTGAAGGCAGCGATATCAACAAATGCGAAACCGGAAATAGTACTGAGCGGCCGCTGCCGTCATCTTGATAAAGCGATATGACGTCATATTTCCGCAGTGGCTGCTCCGATTTAGACGAAATTCGGCAGGCTGATGCAGAATAAAATGCAGATTACGGGAAAATGGTCGAGATCAGAACTGAAAGATGGTGGACGTTTGTTTTTCCAAACCAGAAGTCGTTATATCTCAGCCATATATCTCAGCCATAAATTGATATAATATTATGTTGACCATTGATGTCGACGAAATTTGGTTTGTTGATAGATTTTGACCTTCTGTAGGCAAGGACATCGACAAATACGAAACTGGAAGTAGTATTGAGCGACTGCGGCCGCCATCTTGAAAAATCGATATGACGTCATATTTCCACAGTAGCTGATCCAGAATGACATGACAATAACGGCGATGAGGTCAAAATTGAAACTAAAACTAAAAATACGCGTAAAGTAAATTTAGTAGAAAAACTGCAAATATATATGTAAAAAAAGCAAAAATATTTTCATCACCTAAAGGGCCTTGGATATAACAAGAACTCTGTATTATATCCAAGGTGCTTGAGGTGATGGAAATATTTTTGCTGTTTTATATGTGTCACTATGCTATAGGCCTTACACATTGTTATAAAACAAGTTTTTTCTACATTTATTGAGTAATTATAGCCCACTCGTAGCCCAAATCGCAGTCAACTAAGGTTTGTTGTTGACTGGAATTTTCTCTTTTACTGCATAAAATTACGAATGTGTCAATATCCAATATATTTTAGACCTCAATAAGCTATATTACAAAAACAAAAGTTTGCTTGTAGGCAACGTTTGCACAATTCAGGCGTTATTTGTAACCAAGCCACTGCATTATTGAAAGACTCATCTCTGAAAACACCTGTTATGTGTCGAGTGGGTCATTAAACCTTGCTTACTTCCTCACTCAATCCTAATGGCATTGCAAGAAGCAATATATGTCAACTTATAACTTGATGCCTACCAACATACGATCACACACAATCTAGCTAATTTTAATTTTACGCTTACATAACGTGAAAAACATGCAAATTTAAAAAATAGAAAATTATAAGTGATAAAACACTATACAGAAGTATTTAGCGTGACACAACATACAAAATCAACAAAATAGTTTCAAACTATATGATTACATGAAATCTACATGTGTAATCCACAAAATCACTGTCATATTATAACTTCTTGCCACGTAAATATGTCAGTATTTATTTTTCATGTTAGCATATATCTTCACATTAGCATGAAATTTTAGGAAAATTCATGCTAGATTACAGTAGTGATAGAGCACAACCCAAAATAAAATATGAATAATAGAAAAATCCATAACAGGCAAAGGTAAAAAAACTGAAGCAGTCCATTCCAGATTGATGTGAGCTTCCAAAAACTAGACACATATCAACGACAATAAACACACTGAAATAACCAATCTCTTGGCAAGTTAACTTGAGCAAATGCAGTTACAACAATAAATAATTTACTTTGGCATTAGTTCAAATAAAATAATTCAAAATTTCAACTGCTCTATTACTTTCGTTTTCTTCTGAAGTTACTCAAATGAGGCCGAGTCCCCCAAAAGATTGTTCAAACGAGAGCTGTTGGGAACTGCAGGAACAGAATTTTTACAGGCAAGATGCTCTTCCGGATGCTCGACAAACTGTGTCAAAGCACTGAAGCGGATCTTGGCTCTTTTATGTAATTTACTTTACTTTTTGACACTATACATTTACTGCAAGTCACATCTGCATGATCATTATCTGTCTTTTGGCCTTTAATCAACAGCTGTCTCTTAGCCTTATCTTACTTATTTTTGTCATTTATTTTAATAGCACACAGTAACATCGTCACTTTGAACAATTTAATCACATCACTGACGTTATTATTACTGTTGAAAGTAATGTTATTTACTTAACTTATCGAAACCAAAATAAAAGAAATAAAAGAATACCATGGTCATATGACCGTACATGGTGATATGACCATGTACGATATGATGCCTCTGCACTGCACTCACTATGTGGCAACATCAGTTTGATGTCGATTTAAATTTTTTGGCACATCCTGCTCCTTGTCACTGGTACAATAAATTTCTCCCAAAATGTGATCAGTTTCAGTTCATCTGTTGGTGGTAGTGATTACTTCTCATGAAATTCATCAAAATCAGTTCCGTATTTGTGCATAGTGAAAGAAATGCCGATGGATGTTGGCACGGGACAGCAGGACAACAGGTCAGACATCAGTACACAGTGAAAACATAATAGCCTCTGTCGTGCAGAGCTTGTTGAGGTACAAAACAACAGAAAATATTAACTGAGTGAAATACACTGTATTTGGTGAATACAACAAGTTATGTGACCTGACAGTGAACACGCAAAACATACATGATGTTCACCTTCTGTAATTGCACTTAAAGCTGCCTGACAGTATGGACTGCAAATAGTTATTCTATTGAAGCCGCCACGGAATCATAAAACTCAAGTATTCTGACCTCTCGGCGTAACTCGTGCTCACTATTTCTCAATAGCAGTAGCTCTTCAGACAGTCTACTCACCTCTTCCTGTAACCGCAACAACAGCCACTTTTTTATCACATGCAGATACAGCAAATTTACACGGCCGCAAAGCCGTCTCACATGGTCATGAGGCCATCACACCCTCTTGTTAATGTTAATAAAGATAATACGGCTTCGGTAAAGATATAAAAATGCAAAGCAACTGTTGTGTTGACGTTTCAGAGATAAAATACCTGCAGACAACAGTTCTCGGCAGTCAGAGTCTGACACTGTCCACTGTCATCAGCGCGAGCTGCCACTGCTCTACTCTGACTGCTGCAATATACACACATACGTTCAATGTATACACACACCAACCAACCAACTGTCATGTTTAGATTTGCATACATCAGACCCTCCAAAATACTAAACCAAAAAAATGCGAAAACTATCGCACTCAAGACATTAAAAATTGCAGCAGCTGCATAGTGCAGAATTGCATTCGCCTTCTGGTTTCAACAACTTTCAAGGACGTTGTTAGTCTTTCAGGACCTTCCAGGCCTTCAAAAACTCAGAAAAAAATTCAAGGACTTTTGAAGACCAGTGGGAACCCTGACAAAAGAGAGGGCACATTTGGTCCTAATTCATAAAGAAAACAACGCAAACAGAAAGTTCAACTTCAATAAACAGGTGCCCACGGCAAGTGTATAGTACTTGTGACACTTTGTGGTTTTGTGTCTCGATTCTAGCTTGACTACGGTGCTTTATAAATCATTTACTTACTTACTTTCAAGGACGTTGTTAGTGTTTAAGGACTTTCCACGGCAAGTGTAGAGTACTTGTGGCACTTTGAGGTCAATAAATAAAGCCAAATAAAATTAACAACAAAATCAACTTACCTGCTATCATCTACAGTCGGTATGCTGTGTGCAAGCTGCTGCCGTAACACATCGATAGATTCTTTTAGCTGCTCAATATCTGCCTTGTATCGGCTCTCGGCATCCTTCCATAACACACACACACTTATACAAGCTCCTTGGTGTGAATAAATGTGTTGTAATTAGTTATACATACGATACGATACTGTGTATTTAACATGTAGTAAAAAGCTGACGGATAGCCAGCTTAGTCTACCACATGGAACGAACAAAAAAATGTAAAAGAAAAACTAAAAATAAACAGACGAGCATGATACATATCCATCGAGTAAGCAAAGCGTGACACTGCAACTGCACATTACGAACATCATTACTTTTCATCTTCACACGATCACTGCAACTCATGCTAATCAGCCGCCACTTCCGGGATTGTAACGCTGGTTAGAATTGTGCAGAAAATGTCCAGACCTTTACGTCTACTAGAATGAAGAGTGCCAGAAACAGATACCTGCATGTCAGTCTCGTACTGCTTGATCTGTAAGTCTCTCTCGTGCAGCTCGTCACTCAGCTGAGCCACCTGTGCATTGTGTTCATACAGCAATCTCGACTCCTTCTTCTGCCACGATTCTACCAACAACAAACCCGCCACAGATCATGAATCCTCTCGGGCGCCGACGTCGTCTTTTCAGTACCAGAGAAACTTATTCACTGAAGAACCACAGCTGAAAGGGTGTGCTGAGAGATTACTGGAGCAGTAATTTAACCCTTTAATGCCCATATTA
>Ga0209149_1001974_pt1 | contig 11085 bp, 9 predicted proteins | sample WorMetTyACAVOLI2_FD_187423 | JGI IMG/M metagenome (GOLD analysis project Ga0209149, IMG submission 187423) | Marine gutless worms symbiont microbial communities from Max Planck institute for Marine Microbiology, Germany - Olavius algarvensis... ...
AGAGCTTTGACACATGCAGCCAGTTTGGCTGCAGCTGCCTGGGATTCGGATGCCGGTACACTAACATACAACTGAGTGTCATCAGCATATGAGTGACCAGACAATCCAATTAAATGAGGTTCTGTTGTCTTTGGCGTAATGTTGAGACATTAGTCGTTGTCTCCCGCTATCAACAAACTCTGCCGCTTACTACCAGCAATAAGTGTCACAACTTGCCATGGTTCGGCAGCGACGTGTTGACAACCTAGCCGGTCGCAGCGTTGACAGCACGCGAGGAAGCCAGACATTGGCTCAGAATCGCGATTTCTGCCTACCCCACCTGCATTCGACGCTCCCGTTGCGGAGGGTTCCTGTTGGAATATTGCCATGACATTTGGTACGGAAAAACCAGAATGGTGTGGCTACCCAACGGTGAAAATTTTTTGAAGATATCTTGACGGACAGACAGACACCGCACGACGACATAGGCCGCGTTTGCATAGCATCGCACGGCAAAAACTAACTGGTGCATTACACGGCACATTAACTACATGTTGATGTTACAGCTCCTTTTGCATAAACATCAACACTGTGTATCACATTACCCACAATAAACCCTGCAATAACATGATTCCTCTGAGTATACAACTGTTCCATTTAGTAGAAATATTTTATACAGAGAGAGAGCCACTACTTGAAACTATGCGGCCCAGGCAACAAACATCACTTCAGCAAAAATTCAGAGTGCACTTGCAGCAAGCTAATGCACTGCATCGACGACCCGCAAGCTAAGAGTGACTTACAAGTACAAACAACTACATATGCGAACATGATAATACTGATCTTTCTCAACTGCCGGTAAGTTCTAACATAACTGAGCAACAACACAACTGCAGACAATCACTGCACGCCATTGTGGTGACTGTAAACTGGAACTCACTGGAAGAACTAAATTATGCCACTGCATACTCTTCTAGTACATGCTACTTCTAGCAGTGCTGCACATTACTAACTAGCAAAGTAGTCATCAATAATGGGTTAATAATACTGGGTTCTGTAACACTGATGCATGAACAAATTGCAATCAGAAGTCACACAGTAAATTGTTAGCCGGTAAAACACAGACAGAATAACATAATGCAAATAACGTCACAGGTTTGTCTGCGGTATTGCAAACATGTTTCAACACCATGGACAAACTGACATCATACCCTGCAGACTGCACACAGTCGTGACAGCAGAATTCTTCAAACTACCTATACCATATTATTATCTGAACAATATTTACACGTCGAGTTACGATAAAATCGTTCATTAATACATGTTCTGCGGTTCTCTGACCATATACTGACTAGTGTTAGTGATACAATCCTACAGCTAAGCTCTACATGCTAAGCAATTTCTGACAGACTGAACGGTTACATTTGTACATTGAGTCAGCAGCATAAGACAGCCATTTTAACACCAGCAATTACTAGACTACTGCAAGAGGTGGAAGATACGTCTAAACTAAAAACAAAGTGAACAGTGTCAAATAATCGACGGTCTATATACACTGACTGCTAATAGAATTTCTACCCCATCAGTTACATGAAGCATACGTGTATATGCCACATAAGACAAACATCAAAGGCACAGGAATCTGAAGCAGTGTCTGGCGAGAAATTCTTAACAAAATATTTAAATATGACTATGAGAATTAACCCTTTAGAGTGCAAAGGTATTTACAGTGCCACATCAAATAATATGAGTTGGTACACTGGCTGTTAATGGGTGGGCAGTTACATTTGGTACAGTGAGAGGGCCTGGTGATGGCCCCGCCCAGGCACCTCCTCTCTGTACCAAATGTAACAAACAGCCCAGTCATCAATGGCCAGCATACCAATCACCACACTGCTGCATAATGGTCCGTTGTTCTGCAATTTTAATGCGCTCATTAAAGGGAGAACTAGACGGAGCATGATCACTTGAAAGCCTTACAAATGATGACATTAATTCCATCTGAGTGCAACCAAGGCACTAAATACTGGCATGACTGTATGCACAATACTGTACATTGTACTAATGCTGACAGCAGATTGTACACCGTCCTTCCTGCACTTAGGTCAGTAACATCGGACAGACTTCCTACAATGCGCAGATGTCTGTCAATGACAGACTATCTCTGCGAAGTTCCAGAAAGTGAAGACAGTTCCGCCTGAAACTCTGGATCACGGTGAAGTGCATCGATCTCCTCCGAGCCGACACGCCGGTGCTCGGATCTCAGCGAGTGAGCCGACCGATTTGACCGACTTGAACGTGTCGACTTGTCACTCGACCGCGTCGACTGGCGTTCCATCAGGTTCTTACTGATCGTGCGTCGCAGCAGTTTGCTGTTAGATGTAGCCGTGGTTGTCATCCACGGATGCTTCAGTGCTTGCACTGCAGTCAGTCTTATGCCGGCGTCAACTACCAACAGCTTGTCGATGAAATCACGAGCTTGTGGAGACACATCTTTCCATGCCTGTGATATAGAAAACAAAGCAAAGTTGTACAGACACATCTACACACAGCTTACCACTTTGAGCATATGTACACATGTCCTCAACAACAGCTCTTCCAATACACCAAATATAGTTATGCATTGGCATGATGTCAAAAATCGTAAATCAATAACAAACATTTTGATGCACAAAGGTATTATGTCCACAAATTTTGAGAAAATTGCAAAGATATAAAGGTCATATGTCCCGTTATGTGGATATACGACAGTTGTACCATGACTAATATTGACAAAAATCCTCATATTTTGCAATGATGTAAACGAAACAATCACTTCCATCAAATTACTGGCAATAAATATTCTACATTACTTGTCAAAAAAGTAATGTAGGTCAAAGAATTAATCAGTGGCTGGACTTAAAATCTTCGTGGAAGAATAGAATGGACATAACGCCTTTGTGCATTCACTCAAGTTTGATGAACTGCTTCAATAGTCATTTTCCTTCATTTCCATAACAAAATAAAATTTCACATTTTGTCCAGAGATGGGAAAACGCTTGGGCTATCACCCGGTATCAAAATCTAAATTTCGTCAAAAAGTGGACATAGCATCTTTGTCAACCATCGATTTACACTGCAACAATATAAGCAAGCACAACAACATTTATACGATACTGCATGCCTACAAGTGGTACGGTAAGAAAATACGGCAAATACAGTGACACACCCAATGGACTTGTCCGTACCTTAGTTATATCTGCTGCGGCAATTTGTTCTTGAGTTGAATAACTTTTTAAAAAAATTTGTTAGTTAACAATAAATATGCTGACACCATCAATCGCAAATTATCAAACTACAGCCTCTCGATAAAATACCTCTACTGTGTTTTGGGGGGCACTTTGACCTAACTAGCATTATTAAAGCAAATATCAAAATCTGCTCCGTACCTTTGTCGTCCCTTGGCCTCATATCATCGTACCAAGTTTCAGCAAAATCAGACTTAGCATGACAGAGAAGAAACAATTTGAGTATAAAAGTTCATCAGCGACAAATGACAGCTTATTCAGTCAGCTCATCAACTCCATTGACCTTTGGTCACAGTGGACAATCATTAACAGTCAAATGTTAAATGTACAGCACAGAATAAATAAGTACAACAGCCATAACCTCTCCATCATAGCTGTATTTTGCACGGAGTATCTGCCTATACAATCGTGTCCGGTTATCATCATCGAATGGCATTGTACCACTTAGAAGGATGTAAGCGATAATTCCAATGGCCCACATATCAACCTGTGTTGTATACGGCAGCCGTGCAAGCACCTGATCAAAATATCACAAAGATTTATTGATATTCAGTCTTCACATCTGCATAAAACTACTTGCAACATGTCATAATGCTCTATTTCATATTGATAATCTGTGCTTAACCCATATTAGAAGGACACGTTAACCAGAAAAGTGGTTTGACCGATGGGGGTGGAGAATGATGTCTCCACGAAGCCTCCAAATCTATCTTTGGTCTCACTTGACCTGGACCTTTGACTTCCTGACCCAGAAAGTTGACCGTTTCATGCCCTTGCCCTGTGGACCACTTATGCTAATTGGCATCAAAATCGGTCCATTCATTTTCGTGTTTATACATATAGTAACAGATGAATGGATGAACAGAAGGACAAGCTCAGAACATTATGCAAGTGCCTGCATAGAAATACATGCCCAAACAAGCATAACAAAACTTAATAAATACGCAGTCAAAATATGTTGCTCATAAATACGTCTATAAACAAGAAGCTCTTAAACTGTCGCAGAGAGACTGCGACACTTCACTCAATATTTTGCCGAGTCACTCGAGATCATTTGAAATGACACTGTTGAGTAGGGCATGTGTAAGTCCCTGTTAGTATTTCACTGAAACTATGTACCGTTCAGCGGGACCTTGAAACTTGGGTAGGGGTCGTTCAAGGTCACTGAAAATGGCGCCGTTCGATAGATCATATACGACTTTGTATTGGTTGGCCATTGTAAGGTATAGCTGTATGTTGTACCGGTTTCAACTTATTTGACCTTGAATAATCGTGACCTTGAAAAGGTCACTCAAACTGGTACCATTCGAAAGATTGGCTGCGGTTTCCTATTCGCCTTCTATAGTAACTATGGCCATATCTTTAGCTGTTTATGAGATATTCAGTGTCAAAAAATAGCGTGACCTTGGAAACAGGGTTAGGGGTTGTTCAAAGTCACTGAAAATGGCGTCGTTCGATAGATCACATACAACTTGCTATTTGTCCGCCATTGTAAATATAGCTCTATCTTGTACAGTTTTTTAGTTATTTGATGCTGAATAATATCATGACCTTGAAATCTGAAATCTTCATTCAAGGTAATTCAAACTTGTACCATTCAAAAGCTTGGGTACAGTTTCCTATTTGCCTTCCATAGTAACTATGGCCATATCTTTAACCGTTTATGAGATATTCAGCGTCAAAGAATAGCGTGACCTTGAAAACTGGGTTAGGGGTTGTTCAAGGTCATTGAAAATGGCACCGTTCGATAGACCATATAGGACTTTCTATTGGTCCGCCATAAGTATAGCTGTATCTGGTACCGTTTTTGAGTTATTTGTTCAAAGTTGAATGATATTCATGACCTTGAAACCTGTGTTAGAGGTCATTCAAATCGGTACTATTCAAAAGCTTGGGTGAGGTTTCCTATTCACCTTCCATAGTAACTATGGCTCCATCTTGCATTATTTGCAAGATAAAGAGAGATATTGGTTGAAAATCGTGATTTTTCATACACCCTTGCATTCGATGCCCCCGTTAAGGGGGGTCCCCGTCAAAATATTGCCATCCCGTTTGGTATGGAAAAACTAGAATGGTGGGGCTACCCGATGGTGAAAAAACATTCAGGATATGTATAACCGTTTAGGCACAATACTGGCATGTGACAGACCGACGAACAGACATCTTGCCACGGCATAGTCCGCGCTATGCATACACATCACGCGGTAAAAATCACACTGAATGTCACAGTTGTGGAGTTTTTTATCTAATCAGTGTGGCGTGTTTATGGGTGCCACAAGTAAGCCCCTGCCGCTAGCATAAATTTGACAAAGGGGAGAAAGTTATTCATGGAGAAAAACATACGGTATGGGACACCTGCAGAGGCAGCCTCTCTGCAGCTACAGAGTGAGCCCTGCATCGTTTCAGGCGACCGAACAAATGAACAAACGAAGAGACAAATGGAACTCGCGGTCGTGTAAAGCCTCCACTTCAGTGGCAGGGGCTTAACATACGAGGGTAGTTTCATAAATGAGTTACAAACTGCGTCACTGTGTCAGTTTTCAAAATGTAAAAATTCTGAAATATATATATTGTAGTTAATTTAATTCTGAGTATGCGGTGTGAATTTTATTTTGATGATGTCACTGTGACGTCATTTATAAACATTGGAATACGGCAGCGTTGCCATTAACAGTATCCCGTAATCAGCAGCCTTCTGTTATTTGTTTTAAGTGGGCAAAAGGGCTTAGCGCAAATGCCATTCAGTCTGAGATGTGTGCAGTGTATGCCACGGTGACAAGTGTTTTACGACACCAGCAAATTGGTGTAAAAGTTTGCTCATGGTCAAGAAAGTGTTGTTGACGAGGAACAACGTGGTCCCGTGTTGTTTCAACGACTGATGCAACGATCACAGCAGTCGATTGTCTCATGTCGTCTGACCGGCGTGTGATGGGATAAATGTTTAAATGAATTTCGACGATACGCCGAGAAATGAAACGCTAATGTTTGACGTTTAAACACGTTTGCTTACTGAACTTGTTCTCTTTCCTCGTAACTCGCATGCTGTTTAGCACTTGCGAGTAGTAAAAGAAAACTGCTGGGCAGAATACTGCGCTGACTGACTGGGTTCTACGTACAAGTGACGTCACAATAATGACGTCATCGTCATAAAAATTCCAGTCTATGTCCCCAGAATACTGCGCTGACTGACTGGGTTCTACGTACAAGTGACGTCACAATAATGACGTCATCGTCATAAAAATTCCAGTCTATGTCCCCAGAATACTGCGCTGACTGACTGGGTTCTACGTACAAGTGACGTCACAATAATGACGTCATCGTCATAAAAATTCCAGTCTATGTCCCCAGAATACTGCGCTGACTGACTGGGTTCTACGTACAAGTGACGTCACAAAAAAAATGTCCGCAATTAAATTTTCTACTAACGTATATTTCCGAATTTTCATATTTTGAAAATTAACGGAATGAAGCCGTTCTGTAACTTGTTTATGGAACGACCCTCGTATAAAGAGCTATAAGCGACATGTGGAGCCAATAGCCACAGACAAAATAATAGACACACAAAGTTCATCATCAGTATCCTCATCAAAGCTCCATTAAATTACAGCAACACGTTCCGAGTAGATGACAGATGTGTGCAGAATTTTCAAATTTCAAACAATACACTCACTGTGAAAAAAGAATACAGTGAGTGCAACGAGTTCTTACCTCAGGTGCTATGTATTCCGCTGTTCCACAGACAGTCTGCATGAATGCTGTCAACGAGTCGCCACCAGTTTTGCGCACGGCACTCAGGCCGAAGTCCGTAATAAGTATTTTGGAGTCAGCACCTGGATGGTAATACAGCAGGTTCTCTGGTTTGAGGTCGCGATGGGCAATACCCAGTGAGTGCAGATACCCTGCACCTTCCATGACCATCCGCAGAACCCTCACAGCATCCGGCTCCATGAAACTACCTCGAGTTACAATTCGCTCAAACAGTTCGCCACCAGTTGCTAGTTCCACCACCATGTATAATTTGTCTACACTTTCAAATACCTGAAACACACCAGTTATTAGACATATATATTACAACAGCATTTACTGCATTTCACATTTTACAACTTACTAGTCAAACAGCTGACGTGAAGAGACACACTGCAAAATATTTTCAGTCTCAACTTTCAAACAAAAATTCTCGCAAGAGAACTAAGATCGGCGAAGACCATAAATTATTAACAGTTTAGATCACATAGTCGTTGATGCTGCTGCAATTAGTCTAAGGACGTAAATGTAAATCAACGTTTAGTTTACACTGTTTACAAGGTCAAGCAAAAAAATTAATATCAAATGGCATAACTGGTTCCATACCTATCCAGTATCCATGTCTCTACTGCACTTTATCATAAGACAATTATATCTTACTACACATAATGCCGGTTGACAGCTTAGGCCGCGTTTCTCGAAACAGTTAACCTAGGTTAAAATTAACTTAAACAGAGATTTAACTTAACAGATGATTTTTGCATTTCTCGAACACTTAACCTCCAGTCAAGTTAACCACTGTTTAACTGGCAGATTTTCTCCAGTTAACTATCGCAGACATAGGTACATAGTTGCTGTATATTGATTTTCTGAGCAATATTCACAACAGAAGCGATCCTGCTGTTCTTCCTCAAGTTAACCCGTACGAACATTATGACGAGAAGAAATTCCGAGAGCGATTTCGTTTGTTGAAGCAAGTCATAAGCTTATTACATCTACTCTATGACATATGGCCACACCATATATCTGAGCGTACGGCAATACTGACAGTATATTTCCTACTGCTGGATGCTATAACATGAGTTTTGTTTTATTTGTTTATCACCAGATGACAAAATTGTCAGCCACAGTTCACCAACACTGCTGAGTGTTGACATGACATCATTGCATGGAGCTCATTCACCCTTCACATGTAAGCAATCAGCTGTGGACTCTATGTCGTAACCACAGACGCTAGTGTCGTCACCACAGTCATCATGCAAAATGGATCGCTCTAATTAGCGCACATGCCCAAAATTAATTAATAAGTAACGTAATACGACGAATAACACTGGCTGTGAGAAATTTCACTGACAAATTCTATGTTTAGCACATGGTTAGTAGACCTTAAGCTAAAAATATCCTTATTTCAATAGGCTAATTGCAGTAGTGAAAATGCAGAACACTTGCTACAGCAGTAGCTAGTTGGAAAGTTATAGAATTAAGCCAATTCTATACCACCCGATGCATCTAATTGGATGGTGCAGAATAGGCTATAAGGTCTGGAGTTGCCTATGTGGTAACGCGGGCAGATGATACTGTATCCTACGAACATATAGCTGCATTGTTTCGCTGCCAGACGTGGACATCTAATTACGACATAGATGTGCAGATGCAGAAGCAAAACCGTGAATGTGGATGGTATGCTGACCCAAAATTCTGGGATCTGCACATCTATGGACTATATTCCCAAACACAAATGAAGTTATGATATCCAGGATAATCACTCTCCAGGCAATGTAAAATTCCCTCCCTAACAATTTGTGGCTCTCCTCCGCGGCACTTGGCATTTTAAGTGTTACTCATATCATGCATGTACTAGTGTTACTGTCAGTGGTGGGTAGGAATGCAACAGTGCATGATCCGAAACCAGATATTTAATATTTAATAAATACCTGTATGGATGCAAATAAGTAGCTTACAATAAACAGTTTTAGGCAACTTTTCCCTGACAAGATTTTTCCCCTGACTTTTAGTAAAATCCCAGACATTTCACTGACAGCTGTCAAATTCCCTGACATTTCCAGGTTTCCATTAAAGTGGTCACCCTGGACATCTCCATCACCAGCTGCACATTCTCACATACAATGCCAGGTAATCTACATAGATTCCAGATGTAAGATTTATGTCTTATGATAACCAAAAGGTCTGTACTGAATCTCAAATCGCAAGTAAATCTCAAGTCACATGACAAATTAAATTACTTCGATCAGTCGTATGATGTAATTGTGTCGAACTCGGCGCAGCACAACAAGCTCTGCTTCACACATCTCTCGACCGCGGTTACGATCCACCATCTTAATAGCATACGGCTGTCGTGTGATTCGATGCTCCACACGCACCACTCGGCTAAACGTTCCACGTCCAATCAGTGCTTTAATGTCGTATTTGGCAGTCACTCGAGCATCAAATTTTGCCTTATAACGCTGGCCCTAACAACAAAAGTAACAACAGATTCAGCTATTGCCAACAAAATTTATGACAGCACATGCATTTCGTCATACAAATGCACATAGTGTGCACGAGTGGAATGTCTTTCAATTTTGTGACAATTACCCCCACCCGCACTTACTCAGCTGCAAGTCTTCTGAGGGAGAGTCTACCCGGATCACTGCTGGGATAGCCTTTCACACAGCGGACCAATCTGATACTGCCAAGAGGTCCTCCCCAAGCAACTATCAGCTAATAAATAATAATAATAATAATAACGGATTTGTATAGCACCTTTAGGTCCGAAGATACAGAGGCGCTTGATGCAGCACAGGAGGACTAAGTGAGTTTGAATAGATGGGTTTTCAAGTGACAGTCCCCGGGCCCACACAGTAGGGTAAACTGAGACTGGTCGCATTTTTGAGCTTCCCGCCCAGCCATGTTGGAAGAATGTGTTCACCATGCATCATGACCTTCGTTGGGGGTTGACAGGATCCCAGTGATTGACAGCTTGAACAACAAATCATTTTGGGCCAGGGTGGCTCGATGTAGTCAATCGGCTAGTTACGCGACTGGGAATGGGTAGCTCTGCTAACCATTCCTGCTGTGGTTCACGAATCAGTTGCGGGTTTAGAGACAGTCTTGGTCAGGGGCTGTAGCCTGCCGGAGGGGGGGATCCACCTAGTGGCACTGTATGGACTATTATGGAGGACAGGAGTTAGCCCACTGCAGCCTGACTGCAATGAACTTTGACCGAGTCGCTCCAAGTTTCTGGGTACATCCTGCCACTACTTAACTTATGTATGGGCAGGAAGCAGAGAAAAAGAATTTTTAATTTTTAGCCTCACCCCATGAATGACGTTAAGTTTAGTATAAGTTCTTCTACAAGACAACATCATTGTCAAGCAAAGCTGATGATTTGAAAACACTACAGTAGCAGGACTGGAGATATATTTAGACTATCTAGGCAGACACTCAGGCTTGCAGCAGGCATATTGACACATCGTTCACGACTGAACCAACATCTAAGAATATTGGGGTCGTAAACAACCCAATATGTAAAATGTAAATGGCCCAAAACCACCACACATCGCATCTTAGTATGCGAATGTAGTCGCTGTGCGATGATACAACGGGAGACCTGAGGAAAATTTCAGTTACTCTTCGAAGGTCGAGCCTGTACAGAATCTGGCGAGATTCCTTCAGAAATCACATGGATTCCTGAGGTCATAGTAAAAAGCGAGCCAGCAATGGCCCAGCATGAGTCGGTTTATGCTGGTCAACCAGCTATTGCCTATCCCACAGTCGTTTACGACGGGACAAAAGTGCACTTGGGGCTGAGTGAGTGAGTGTGTAGTTTCTTAACGGCACATCAGCACAAAAAGGCTATTTAGTGCCATTCAAGGTTTATATGATGGATAGGATATGAAAATAACTTATAAGATGGTAAAACCTATGAATGGTGCTGACATGCATCATCTCCTGGGCATGACAAAATAAACAAAATACATGCACATTAAAAGGAGTGGTAGGTTACAAATGAATAACTCACCAGACATCTCCTCAAACCAAAAAAGAAATGTAAAAAAACAGAATCGAATGTATG
>Ga0209149_1001975_pt1 | contig 11084 bp, 8 predicted proteins | sample WorMetTyACAVOLI2_FD_187423 | JGI IMG/M metagenome (GOLD analysis project Ga0209149, IMG submission 187423) | Marine gutless worms symbiont microbial communities from Max Planck institute for Marine Microbiology, Germany - Olavius algarvensis... ...
GCTACCCTATAGTGATCAAGGTCAGCACCGGCCGACGGCCAGTGTGTTGGCTGACAGCCAGCGTGGCTCACCTATGGCCAGCCTGATGGCCTACAGCCATCGTGGCTACCCTGTAGTGATCAAGGTCTGCACTGGCCGACGGCCAGTGTGTTTGCTGACAGCCAGCATGGCTCACCTATGGCCAGCCTGATGGCCTACAGCCATCATGGGGCCTACAGCCATCATGGCTACCCTATAGTGATCAAGGTCAGCACCGGCCGACGGCCAGTGTGTTGGCTGACAGCCAGCATGGCTCACCTATGGCCAGCCTGATGGCCTACAGCCATCGTGGCTACCCTATAGTGATCAAGGTCAGCACTGGCCGACGGCCAGTGTGTTTGCTGACAGCCAGCATGGCTCACCTATGGCCAGCCTGATGGCCTACAGCCATCATGGCTACCCTGTAGTGATCAAGGCTGATCTGTGGTCAGCACCTGCCAGTGTGTTGGCTGAAGCCAGCATGGCTCACTTACAGCCAGCCTGATGGTCTACAGCCATCGTGGCTCGTCTTATGTGCACACCACCGATGTTGGCACAGGACCAACACTGGGACAGTGGGACAACAGTATGGACAAAGTGAAAACATTATGACCCCACTGTAGGCTAACATAACATAACATAAGCGAAAAAACGGACTCAGGCGCTTGGCATCTCTAAATCTTGATCTGTGATCAGTTTCTGGTTCCAGATAGTTCTGCTTTATAATTAAATAAGTAAATAACGGGGGCACAGAAAAGCAGTTTTTCTCTATGTTTTTGCACAGCTTGTTTGTTGAGGATGATTGCCATCTTAATTCTAATTTTTAACTCTGCGATCTATAAACCTAGGGTATTAAAAACGATGAGGATGATGATGATAACTGTGTTTAAGATGTGCCTGCTCCAAATCATAGGTGCCATGGCCCATTAGAAAAGTCACTTGCCAAAACCATTCTGACAGCAGTGGGTTGTGGGTTGAGATTTGAGTGGTAGACTATTTTCACATGCTCGGTCGCATACCGGTATACCCACAGCCTCCCTACTGCGAGCTTGTTATGTCACTATCGGATCGGAGAGGAAAAATGGCGTACATACATAAGTAGTACCTCTGAGATAACTGCTAGCTATTCAATTGCGAACTTCAACTTCACCTTAACACTAACACATTGCAGAAATTAAATATTCTTTCGTGCAAACAGACGAAATATTGCCAAAAATTAATGCGTTAAAACAATATTACGCACGCAAGCAGGAACTTCTTTACTTCGGCTTGTGTAGCTGTGATGTGGCGTATTCCTCCGCCCAGTAGCAGCCCGTCTTTCGAAGAGTCCGCCATTTTTCCTCTGCATGAAATTGGTGACATTTTCGTCTATGGTAAGTGGCCTGAGTATTCAGTCTAGAAATTATATATTCTATTGTCTATGGGTATACCTATTTGTGCTCACATTTTTGAATGCTGTGGAGTCTACATTTTGAACTGATTTGTGAATGGCATAGATTTTGTCTGGTCATTGCTCAATGACAGTCTGTTGTCCTGCTCCCTCGACGGCACGAGTCGGCTGTGGAACGTAGCCAGTGCGACGTGTACGCGGGTAATTCCCAACCCGACGTCGGCCGAAGTACTCTGCTGCTGTTTTCAACCGATGAACAACAATCTCTTTGTTGTATCTTTTTAGTTCGTTTCCTCGTCAAACTAATTTTCCGCTAGAGTAGTAGTTAAGTAGTAGTAGTACTGACAAGTTGCTGCTTATTTAGTCTGCTCTCTAGTTTTACTGAAATGCCACCACACAGTCGCTCAATGTGCTATTTCTATAGACCTGCAGCCCAAGTTTCAAAACATCTTAAGATTTTCCTAATTTTGTCATAAATATTTCCTAAGTTTTTCTATAGCTTTTTCCTAAGATGTTTTAGACAGTTTGCATAATTTCATTGTTCGACATGCTATCTAATGTCTGCTTGAAAACGTTCATAGGTTGGTAATTTAACTAGTAAAATAAAAACGAAACGTCACAACTAATTCAGGTATAATTTTCAGGTTGTGTTGAAGAATATTATTTTAGTATCTAATGTCTGACCATTTCATACTTTTCGGCGACTTTGTATATTATATAAATAAACTTCATTGGTATTGTTTGCATTAACTACACGCTAGATTGTCACTTTTGTAACTTTCTGACACAGTTTTTAGCTGTTCTCAACTTTTTCCTTAGTTTTTCTTAAGATCTTTCTAAGATTTTTCGAAAATCGCAAATCGGCACTTTCTTAAGTAAGTTTTCCCTAAGATTTTCGTAAGTCTGCAAAGTTTGTAGGATCTTCGTAAGATGTTTTGAAAATAGTCCCTGTAGCAGTAGTAGTCGAAGCAGTAGCGTTAGGAGTAACATATTCTTTGGAAAAAAATTGTTGTTAATGTTTGCTGTTAACTCTGTGATACGCGTAATTTTTCTGACAAAACTCGCACCAGACTGGAGACAGCAAACGTACACTACAGGTGATGAATCTTTCCACTGGAAAACCCGTCAAGGTAAGCAAGCTTCAGCAGCAAATAGTAGAAAATCTCAGATGGAATCTAACTACCTGAAACAATGTAAATGTAGAGACAGGTGGTCTGTCTCGGTGGCAGGGCCCAGCCTGCTACGCTGTTGGTGGCGGGTCTTTGACCCACCCCTCAGGTGGCGGGGCTGACTCCACCACTTACATCCGGCGAGTAGCCCCGCCTCCCGCCCCACCACCCCTGATAGTATATAAGGGGACGTTGAAAACAGGCTGGGAGCTAGAGCGAGCGGAGAGGAGAGATCAGAGCAGAGAGGGAGAGCTGGTGGAAGTGAGGATCTAGAGTCACGGTCACAGTGAGAGATTTGCAGTCCAGGTTTAGATGTTTAATATGTATAGTACTTGAATTGTTGTCTATAATAAATATAGTAAAATATATCATTGTTCTTTGAGTTTGGACGACTGAAACCATCTTCGGGCGAAAAATGGCAACGAACCCTGGGGGTGACGACAACATGGTTGACCTCAGTGATATTGTTACAACAAGAGTGGCTCAACCTTGTTGGCTGATTTTGAGTGCTTCAAAAATTACCTTCACCTTGACTTGTGATCTTTGTGTGCAACCTTGTCCCAGATTTCACTCCAGTCTACGTAATCGTCGAGCATAAAGCAGATATACCTGCAATAGTTGTCAAGTTATCTAGCAGATGGATGCACACACGCATACTCAGATGCATCTCTACGAAATGCATCATATATGTGTTTGCGCATTAGAGGTGGTGCTCCACGACTATGCGCTATACAATTCCACGTTTACTTTACTGTACTTTACTTTGCGCCCCATGCAGGCCCCAGGAGTGCAATTATAGAGATACTAATAAAATTCCTAGAGGCAATGCCATAGATACGTAGCGTTGCGACGAATGTCATCAAAATTACCATCCCAAAAATGGCGGACACTTCGAAAGACGAGCTGCTATTGGGCGGAGGAATACGCCACGTCACAGTACGTCGCTGTATCATGCGCACAGTTAACTAGTTCCTGCTGGCTTAAGTAATATTGTTTAAACGCGATAATTTTCCGCAATATTTCGTCTGCTTGCGCAAAATAATATTTAATTGCTGTTATATATTAACGTCAAGTTAAAGTTGACATTCGCGATCAAATAGCAAGCGTTATCTCCTAGGTACTTCTCTACGGACGCCATTTTTTGGGATGATTGCGGTGGTGACACTTTTTGTCAAACGTGCGGAGGCTGTGAGTGCAATCCATTTCCTCGCCGGATGGTGTAAAAGTTGACCTGAACCAGGCTTAGGTTTCATTAGGTTGAGTTTTGTATGTGTTTGTTGTTTCTGTTTGTTGTGTTGTCACTTGGTTATAGTTATATCTCTTACTAGTATCAGCCAAGCGATTGGTTAGGAAGACTGGATTTTTGCATCAGTCATGTGATTGGTTAGGAAGGTCGTCTCCAAAATGCCATATACTACACTGTATGTCGAGTGGGATGTTAAACACTACGATACCGTACTGTACCATACCATAGATGCATGCATTCCTAATCGTTCTGTGACACTCTAGTCAGATCTGAACAGTAAGAGCGGCTTCAGACTGACACACACAGTTGAAAACAATACTGATTCAATTTTATGTTATGGGTGGTAAATATATACAACTGTCGATGCTGATACTGTGAATGTGTGGCTATGTTGACCTGTGGGCAAATTCGTATTGACTAAGCTTGCAAGGTATTTTTAACCATTTGGCACCAGGTCCATACAGCCTCATATTTACTATGTCATCAGTCGTTATCTGTTTTATTGTGTGACGGATGAAAACTGGCCTTGTGAGAAACATTTTCAGGGTGGAACTTGATGTGTTGGGTGTGTTGGGGTGTAACCTGCAGTGTTGTTGGTGTGTTGGGTGTGTTAGAGTGGAATGAGAAGTGTTGTGCAGTCTCGTTGGTGTGTTGGGTGTGTCAGGGTGTAACCTGCACTCTCACTGGTGTGTTAGGTGTAAGCTGCAGTCTTACTGGTGTGTTTGATGTGTTAGGGTGTAACATGCAGTCTCGTTGGTGTGTTGGGTGTGTCAGGGTGTAACCTGCACTTTCACTGGTGTGTTAGGTGTAAGCTGCAGTCTTACTGGTGTGTTTGATGTGTTAGGGTGTAACATGCAGTCTCGTTGGTGTGTTGGGTGTGTCAGGGTGTAACCTGCACTCTCACTGGTATGTTAGGTGTAAGCTGCAGTCTTACTGGTGTGTTGGGTGTGTTAGGGTGTAACATGCAGTCTCATTGGTGTGTTGTATGTTAGGGTGTAACATACAGTCTCATTGGTGTGTTAGGTGTGTTAGGGTATAACATGCAGTCTCTTTGGTGTGTTGGATGTGCGAGGGTGTAACCTGTAGTCTCATTGGTGTGTTGGGTGTGTTAGGGTGTAACATGCAGTCTCATTGGTGTGCTGGGTGTGTTAGGGTGGAACCTGCAGTCTCATTGGTGTGCTGGGTGTGTCAGGGTGGAACCTGCAGTCTTCTTAGTCTGTAGGGTGTGTTGGGGTGTAACCTGCAGTCTCGTTGGTGTGTTGGGTGTGTTAGGGTGTAACATGCAGTCTCGTTGGTGTGTTGGGTGTGTTAGGGTGTAACATGCAGTCTCATTGGTGTGTTGGGTGTGTTAGCATGTAACCTGCAGTCTCTTTGGTGTGCTGGGTGTGTTAGGGTGGAACCTGCAGTCTCATTGGTGTGCTGGGTGTGTCAGGGTGTAACCTGCAGTCTTGTTGGTGTGTTGGGTGTGTCAGGGTGTAACATGCAGTCTCGTTGGGTGTGTCAGGGTGTAACCTGCAGTCTCGTTGGTGTGTTGGGTGTGTTAGGGTGTAACGTGTAGTCTCATTGGTGTGTTGGGTATGTGAGGGTGTAACATGCAGTCGCGTTGGTGTGTTGGGTGTGTTAGGGTGTAACCTGCAGTCTTATTGGTGTGTTGGGTGTGTGAGGGTGTAACATTCAGTCTCGTTGGTGTATTGGGTGTGTTAGGGTGGAACCTGCAGTCTTGTTGGTCGTGTTCTCTCACTCACATTTGACACAGTCGGCAAACTCTTGTGGGCCGGAGACGACCGCGGCTTTATTTTCTCTTTTCTCTTCGACATTGCCAGCGGCAAGCTCACCAAGGAAAAACGGTCGGTTCCCTTGTACCATACAGACGTGAAAATGAGTAGAGGTGTGCACCAGCCTTAATTTTAAGGCCCGCCGGGGCCGGTCCGTTGAATTTTCGTTCCAGCCCAGCCCGTTTATCAGCTGTATTGCTCTCCTAGGCCAGGCAAGGCTCGTTGACGTCAGGCCCAGCTTGGCTTGTTTACTTCCAGTTAGTGGATATACAATGTTAAGACTGCCACACATACCCAATACTCCTACTTCTCAGGTGACAATTGACAGTCTCGTGCTAGTGTCTGGCTCACATACGTTTTTGGCCCTGCTTGTTTTATTTATTTATTTAGTTTTATTGCCATAAACTGTTACGTTCCACGTGGATTTGTGCTTTTGTATATAAATTGGTATCTATTTACAGATCACACGAGCCAAGACGTTTTGGCCCGGTTTGTCTCTCTCATTTTGGGCCCAGCCCGGTTTTCTGTCCTACTAGGTGACTTTCTAGGCCCAGCCCATGGACGGCTCAGCCCGCGGACGGCCTAGCCCGTACACAGCTCTAAAAGCGAGCGATATTTATCTCTAAATTCACTCAGCGTTGTCGGAGTCGGTTAGAGGGATGGGAAGCGTCACCTTGGTCCCCTGTCCGAGGATTTCTTTTATACCGACTGTGTTGAAATCCAACCTGCTGGCTGCAGGGAGATCCAGCATTTCGGCTTACATCAGCAGCAAGCTATAAATCGACGTCCACTGCCAATCAGCTGTAGCAGGCCGTACTTTTACGTCGCTGTATCGACAGTTTTAACACATTACCGTGTTCGTGAACAAATAACTCGACAAACGAATAAGCTACGAATGTGAAATTTTCAGCATTGATGCACCCTTACACTCTCTCTATAAACGCTCAGTATAGCCTATGTGCCATCTGCCTGCTGCCGTAGCAGTGGTGTCCAATATGCAACATGCAACTTTTAAGTGCTGGTGCAAAACCAAGGAAGTTTTTTTACTCACACCTATATTCTCGCAATTATTTCCAAATTAAGGATATATTTTTTCGTCAAAGTGTGTAGGACTCCCTATGCAAAAATTTGATTGGTGACATCGCTGATGACCTATGATGACCTTGAGAGGTCAAAATGCATAGGGTGACCACTTGTCTCTGGAAAACCTGGAAATGTCAGGGAATTTGACAGCTGTCAGGGAAATGTCAGGGATTTTACTGAAAATCAGGGAAATGTTAGAGAATTGTCAGGGAAAAAATCTTGTCAGGGAAAAGTTGCCTAAAACTGTGTATTGAAAACTGCATATTTGTGTCCATACAGGTATTTAGTAGGAGTCTATTGTGTCTTAAGTGTTAAGATATGGTTTCGGATCATGTATTGTTGCATTCCTACCCCCACTACTGACAGTAACACTAGAACGGGCGTGATATGAGTAACACTTAAGATGCCGAGTGCCGCGGAGGAGTGCCGGGAACCGTCAGGGAAATATCAGGGAATCGTCGAGGAATTTCACATTGTCCGGAGAGTGGTCACCTTGAATACACCAAACTAGAACCCCCAGGTGTGCATGTCTGACAGTGTGGACTAAATGGTCTATATACTTAGTGATGGGCACTAACTAATTTTAAAGAGTTAAACTTATAACTATAACTAGTTAAAAGAAAAGTAGTTTTGCTGTTAAACTTTTGCTGCTGACTTTCTAACAAACGTTCATTAAAAGTTAACTAATTTGTCACAGGTTTTAGTTAAATACGCGCAGATACTATTCACAAAACACCCAGCTAAATGTCTTGCTGACAGTGGATTGTCATGTGTTTTACAGGATCACTGTGTGCGAAGGACACCCAGTAACATGTCTATCATCAAGGGCGTGGATAAGTCGTGAAGCACGGGACCCGTCACTGCTTGTCAACTGTGGCGTCAATGCTCTGTGCCTGTTCAGGTCCGTTTGCTTACTTATGGTGCATCACAGTCAACTGATGCTGTGTGATAAGAAAACGCATGACATGAAGTACTCAAACAGTGCAGACCTCCATCAAAGCTGCTATTTTGTCTGGTAGCACTTGCTTCGGTTACGGTTCAATTTCTGATAAATTGACTAACAGTAGTATGTATTATCTCTTCCGGGCCTATCCAGGCTTATATCTAAGTAAGTAAGTAAGTCTGGATATTTATATCCGGCGCCAGAATCATGAAAATGTCTCAATGGCGCCGGACGGCCGAGAACAGGTGCGTCTTCAGTGCCCGCTTGAAAGCGCTCTCCAACAGGTCCGGTGACTGTAGTGCTGGTGGCAGGCGGTTCCATGTGGTGGGTCTGTTGACTGTGAAACTTTGTTTTCCAGTTGCAGTCCGGGCGCGTGGAACCAGTAGAGTGCCTGTCACTGCAGATCGCAGATGCCGACGACCTGAGATGGCAGTAGCGGGTATGCAGAGGTCGCTGAGATTTAATGCCCTGTTCGAGGGTGACGCCATCATAATTTTATCATGCATTTGATAACAGAAAACTATCGTTACTGACTGATGAGGGCAATGAAACCTGCACAGTCCAAGTCCGCTTCAGCGTGTGATAGACAGACAGACACAGCTGTAGTAAGTACTGTGTTTTGTAGTAGCGTCATGCTGCAAAAAAATAAAATGACTAGTGGTGGAAATTGGATCGGTGGTGTGAATGTGTGATAGAATCACCGACGACGAAGGAAACCTGCAGCTGAAACGACGATTCCAGATTAGACAACGAACGAACTGCATCCGCAGCACGTTCTGTCCTCTCATCTCATTCCGACCGGGCGCCTGCGTCGGTATGCAGCTTTCTTGGTCTAGGTCAACTCAGCCTTCTACCCTCTATGGGACAGTAAAATGAGTATCAGCTTTCGGGCTGAGTAATAATAATAAATGGTGATGGTGGGTGAAGACTCTGGCAGCCTGTACAGGCGGACTCACAGCCTAAATAGTCTGGCTTGGTCTTGGGTCAGCGGCCGCTTGGCGTCGTTCTACATTCATCAAATGAACTGGGTGAACTCTCGCAATAGCTCTGCCATGATGACAGCACCATAAATATTGTCTTGGAATTATTTTTATTATTATTTCTTTGATTGACCTCTTAACTTCTTGTTGGTTGTGTGACTTCATCAGCAGCATATTTAGCAGTTATCAAAATTTATTCAGCGCACACAAACTTCGTCCTAAAATGCAGTCGGAGGTGCGACCAGACAAGGTGCTAGTTGTCCATGTGGCAGCGGAAGTAGTGTGTCTCGAGATTTGACTTAAAGCACGAAAGTTTATTGCACTGACGCAGCTCGTGTGGTAACCGATTCCACACTCGTGGTCCATCTACAGAAAAGCGACGAAGACCAAGTGAAGTGTCAGCACGAGAAAGGAGAAGAAGCAACAGATACATGAATGTGGCACAAATTTACAGAAGATTTTAAGCTAAATTAGTGATCGAACCGATCTTAGTACTGAATCTGGTTCGGGCCCGATCCAGTTGGCTCGGGTTCGGTACCCAACCGCCTGCAGATCGGTCGCCGAATCGCCACCACATTGTATGAATGCGCCGCAGCACGCACACATGGCCCATTAAGCTCAGACGTGAAGCTTTGGGGAGGGAGATCGCTGATTGACAGACAGACCGGCGGGCGGCGACGCACGCCGTCGCACGGTCTCCTAATGGTGATGTTGATCGAAATAGCATCAGTATTGTGTCATAGCGTATCACAGGAGGCAGTCAACACGCGTTAACAACTCAACAGTACCTTGATAGGACTGACAATGCAGACAGACGCCGGTATAGTTGTGACGTCATAAAGACACTGCGGGCGACAGAGGCCACCTGCAGCGCAACTTCAAAAGCTATTGCCGCGGCGATTATTCGCGGACACACCAGGGTCGGGCGATTACACGCTACGCGTCATTCAGCACGAGAAAGGAGAAGAAGCAACAGATACATGAATGTGGCACAAATTTACAGAAGATTTTAAGCTGAAATTTAGCTTAAAATCTTCTGTAAATTTGTACCTCTGTCTGCTCTGCTTTTATTTAGCTGCTAAATAAAAGCAGAGCAGACAGAGGTACAAATACCGACACAGCATTGTGACATTATTATACAGCATTATGCCTTATACTAGTGCTTTATTTGTTGCTGGACTGGAGGACCTAGACAATTGCAGGGATCTACTGTCAATTTTTTCAAATCTATTTTACCATCGACATCTTGATTACATAGTCTACTTCTGCCACCTCGCGATCCTGAACTACTGTCTCGCCTTAGGGCTCCCTCCAAATATCCTAGAATTTCAAATAGAACTAAAAAATACCAGTCATTCATCTCCTATGCCCTAGCTCACTACCAGTAGTCTAGTCAATTTCTCTGTAATGACGGTACGTAATGATGATGTATGATGATAAGTATGACTATAATGATGATAATGATAATCTTGATGTATTGCTGACTATGACATTTTAATTCTATCTTACAATTGTTATCCCATGTTATTTTTTTTATCTATTTTACTATTTAGCCCTTTTGGCTACTACTTCAATAAACGCTTGCTTGCTTGGCACAGCGATGGAACGCTGGTCTTTGACTGGCGAACTTTCCCTGTCCGTTTTTAGGAGGCCACTTATACGTTGTCTGTTGTCTGTCTGTCTGTCTGTCTGTCTGTCCCATGCCTGTGTCATTTACTGGACGTGCTGATGTGCCGTTTAACTGGCGGCAGGCCGGTGCTGCAATGGCTGGCTCACAGCAACAGGCTTGCTGTGTTAACCTGTGTACATTGTTAGGGAGGGCCTCTGTCATCGCAGCCGTCGATCAGGCCGACATAGTTGTCAATGTCACTATTATTATTATTATTATTATTATTATTATTATTAAGAATGAATGTCATAGCAACATTATAGTCGATAGACTTCAAGGTTGCCGCCACAGCAAAAAGCTGCGGGAAAGTGAAAGTGAGTCACGCAGCAGTAAAGTCGTTTGACAGGCTCGAACGCTCGAACAGTTGAGTTTTCTCAGACACTAGGGCCTATCTGTTGTAAACGTGGGCCTTTTAGAGGCACTGCTGGTTGGTTGCATGGCACAGTGGACAGTAGTAGAACGTTGGTATTTGTGGTCTGAGCTGCAGTTAGATGTCTGCTACCGCAATCAGCGGTGGCACAGTCAGGTATGGTGTTGTTTGCAGGTAAAACTGTGTGATCGACACGTGAACGCCTCAGGGGTTGATCACATATAAATCCACTTACCTTCAAAGTTTACCTTTACTTTGCGCAGATACATCGGGATTTCATCTACAAGAAGCTCAGCTGTTGCAGAGAGGTCGCGTGATGCTTCACGTTATTGAATATTGCCATAAGTCACTCAAGGTCACAAAAGGTCATTCGAAATAACACCCTTGAGTAGGGTGTGTGATCCATTGTAGTATTCCGTTGTAAGATGTGCCTTACTCGAA
>Ga0209149_1001979_pt1 | contig 11079 bp, 9 predicted proteins | sample WorMetTyACAVOLI2_FD_187423 | JGI IMG/M metagenome (GOLD analysis project Ga0209149, IMG submission 187423) | Marine gutless worms symbiont microbial communities from Max Planck institute for Marine Microbiology, Germany - Olavius algarvensis... ...
TTGTGTTTAGTTAGGCTAGGGCAATTATTAGTGCAAATTCATTTGCCTTGTTGTCCTGCATTTTACTGCTCTATGTATTTTACATTGTGCTTTGCTTTGCGAATTAAATGATGATGATGATGATGATAACTACACATAAAAAATAGAACCAAAGAACACCCAAGTTACACTGACATCAGACAATGCCTTCTTGCAAAAGTCGTATTTACAGACAGACAGTGACAGACTGACACAGGACAGACAATAATGGTACTTGTAGTAACCAGCAAACTCTTTGTGTAATAAGCAGCAATATAACGACAATAATACGATTGAGATTTGCTGCAATTGGCGTGTCGATAATTGTCCATATTTCATTTCTAGCAGAAGCAGAAGTGCAGCTGATTAGTGTTGCGTGGCGTAGAAAGAACAATTCATAATTTATTACTTGCCAGTCACGTGCCATATGTTCGCTGCCTATAACTCACCTGTATTGCGTGACGTCAACGAACTGCACACCGGTGTCGGCGCCAACCAATCACGACGCTCAGTGACGTCACAGCCTCTGCCAGATAGTTGTTGTTGTCCTAGCAACCGCCACGCAGTTTCAGAAGCAGTTGGTGGAAGAGAAGACTGATACCAGGCAAGTAATATTGTTCGTTTAGCAAATTGTTACACATGTGTGTTGTGTCGATGTAATATCAAAATGTTACAGCGGTCTGGCTTATCAATAGACCGTTTACACTTTACGGTGCTGATTATGGGACGTTTACTGGCTAAACCACTGGACTGATACAAATTAACACCCTCACTAACTTCTCAGTCTCGTTGTTGTGTGAAAGTGTTTCGTAGCTCGCTCTTCTGTACAGTACACCGGGTAGCAATTTATGTCAGTTGTCGCTGAGACGTTTTGACAATAATTCAAAACAAGAAAAATAAGTTATCACGCACAGACGCACACTACAGGCGCTTCGTGCCGTTATTCGACATAATTATAACTTGGCCCGGAGACAGCCGATCAGGTATTGTTTTGTGTCGTCAGTGTTTGTTACGTTGATTGCAACTTTGTTCGTTTGTTTGTTACGGGAAATCAGTTACGGCTGTTGTCATGAAACGTTCAGACTGGTTGATGAGCAATGAAGCACCGTGGCGTTGAATTCTTGATGTGGTAGCACCGTCCTCCTGCAGTTGGCTGAGGACGAGGTTTGCTGTGTCTGCACCACTTGTTAGGCCAATGTTTTCGGCGCACAGTCTGTGTGTACACACGAGTCTTTGAAGACGACGTCGATTGAATGTCACTCGCAGACAAATTTGAATTTCTTGCTTTGCAGCTCCCGGCATCTTACGGACTGTTGACACGTTGTTCAATTTTAACGCTTTAATAGGCACTGGCAATTATATTGCCACAGCCCAGGCCCTCCTCGCTGTACCAAATGTAACAGCCCACTCATCGACGGCCAGTGTACCAATCACCGTATGGTCCGTTGCTCTGAGTATTTAATGTGCCGATTGAATTTCTAATGACTGCATGTGTGCAGTGGAGTTGTGTTGAAACGGGACTGTTCCAGCGATCTGTAATAAAACTCGCAGCAGTGAACAACTCGGCCACTTTCATCGGATGATTTAAGTCGTGTAAATTTAACAGTAAGTCGGCTGTAATGAAGTCGACTCTCAATCGGTTTTTAAATGATCTTTATTGTAAATTATCGTTTTGGAAAACAGCGATCAACGACCGTAACGGCAGGCACCCGGAAAGATGTCGATCAACGGTGACGTCATGTCTGACGTAGATCTATGTAACAACAATGATGAGTCATTAACGATGGACCCTACTGGAGCCGAGGTATATCCACGTACTCACATCAAATAAAATCAAACTGCGCGGAAAGCCTATAGCAGTCCACCTTGTACGTACCATTGTTTATAATGCTGTACGATGGATTATTGCTGGAGACATTTATACGAACTGAAACTAAAGGGTTAACGAGCTCAGTCACATGAGCTGCTATTTCTTCTGCTCGCAGCCATTTGACGTTGGCTTCGTAGTGTTTTGATGTTTCACAATATCAGTTGTTATTTTCACTGTAGGCAAGCACCTGCTTCTTTGTTTCAGTACACGACTAATGTTGATTCTGCAACGTGATGGCAGCTTGCTGGATGGGCGATATTACGAGAACACGATATAGTAATAATATCATAAAATAAAACCGGTCGGAATGAATCCGTGTCTCGCCAAACAATCGATTGCCATGTAGACGGTCGGAAATTAACAGATTAATTAATTAATTTATTTGAAAATAACAGGCAAATGGCAATGCCACTGACATGCCATAATCACCGTGTCTTCCACTGTTTCTCGGCGGTTTAAGACAGAACAGAATGTGTTTTGTTGCTTTCAGGTGAGAACGCTGTTCGTGAGCGGACTTGCTATGGACACGAAGCCCAGAGAGTTGTATCTGCTCTTCCGAGGCTTTGCGGTGAGTAGCCTATCTTGCACGTATATGATACTGTGTGCTGTAACACTTGCGATGATATTTCTTACATCACCATCACTGCCATCATCGTCGTCGTCGTCATCATCATCTTCGTCATCATCATCATGATCAGTCTTTGCTGTTTTAGAAGTTTTTGGCATCATCCACTGTATTTGCATCCATGTCTGTCTTTCGCTGCTCGCTTGAATGTATAATGCATGTTTTTTTTGTATTATGTAGCATTTGTACGTTCCTCTTTCTTCTTGTTGTATAGATAGCTAGTAACGTGGTAAAAGTAAGTCTTATACGTTCATTTATGTACAGGGATATGCGTGTTCTCAACTGAAGTTCATGGGAAAACAAGTCTTCCCTCAGAATTGTGTTAGTTTCCAACTATACTCTTATATACGTATCATAAGCTACATTTAATTAACCACGCACAAAGTATCACAATAATTAGAAATTATAGAGTTTTGGTGTGTGCTGTATGTAGCATAAAAATTGATGAATTATGTCGTAGACTAACCGTTATCAGTATAGATAGACCTATATGCCGACGTGTTGACGATGCACCTATATAACGTATTTGTGTATTATCTTGAGTTATGTGTGTGCTTTTAGCCGGTGGGATTCATTACATTTCACAGCAAGCATGACGCCGAGGTTGCAAGACGGGAATTACAGGTTGGTGCCGTTACCTTCCGAAGTTCGTATATTGCTGTTGCTATCCAATCCATTGCTGCATTAACCATCGCCATCGGTGTTTGTTTGGAAGTTATCTTTTGATAGTTATTATTATTATTATAAAAGAAAGATTTAACGTGGCGTTTAGTAGATAAAACTACAAGGGCACGTTACAGTGTCAAGCAAAAAACAGAAGCAAATGGCCGTAAGAGAACTGTCAGGGGTAGGAGCGGTCGAACAGCGCTGTCTTCAGCTGCCGCCTGAACGTCAGTAATGACGTCTGAGTTAGCTTATAGTTCTAATGTTTCTTGCGTGTATTAGTGACTTTTAGTGTTGTAACATGTATGTTTATTAACTGTTTGTCAGATTACTGCGTCTGTCGGTGACAATAAACTCATTCTTATCTTATCTTATTTGGCGATTGTAGTATTCCGAGTGCGGCAGATTAAGCTACCCCATCTGGCTTTTGGACGCACTGTAAAATAGTCATACTATACGGCAATTCCGTCTTGGTCTGCAGTAGATCGTCTGTCTACTGTCTTAACCCTTTAATGGGCAGATTAAAACCGCAGAGCAACGAACCATTACACCAATACCGTGATTGGTACACTGGCCGTTGATGGGTAGGCTGTTACATTTGGTACAGCGAGGAGGGGCCTCGGTGGGCTGCGGCCCCGCCCAGTCTCCTCATCACTGTACCAAATGTAACAGCTCCACCCATCAACGGCCAGTGTACCAACTTCATATTATTCGATATGGCACTATAATTACCTGTGCCCATTAAAGCGTTAACGATTGATTATTATGGCTGAACAGTCACGTCTACCTCGTACAGTTTTCACTACTCGTACGTTTTATAGTTCCTTATTATAAAAATTTAATTAGGCATATTCATAACAATGCTGAGGAAAAATTAAGTCGATACGTAATTATCATTCATAACATTAGTTAACTGTTGGATAACTATAACTATGGCATATTTAGTTACGGCAACTTGCTGTTATTCAACTGTTTAAATTCTTACTATTGTAATCGAAAATACCGTCGATTTAGAACCTTTAGTGACGGGATGTTTCCCACAAGTTTGCATTGCGTTTGATTGGTCGCGTTATTTATTCTGTCGACGTAGTTATTGTTATAAGATTTGTTTTCTATACAGTTTTCTCTGTCTGTATGTTCTTGAAATTCGCAGATAGGCCCCCTACGACAATGCTAGGCCTAAGTCGGCGCATTTCCGCCGCCATGCTTTATCTTTTTCTTTATCTTTATCTTTATCTTTTTCAAATATTCGGAACTTGGATAAAATTTGCTGTTTTCCTGAATAACTCCTAGAAAAATTAACGAATTAGAATGAAAATTTCAAACAACATAGCGGAGAGAATGCTGATTTCATAGTCTATGTCTAAAATAATGTGCCTATTTATTAAGTTTTTTTTTGCCACGGCACTGTAAAGTGAACATCAGTAAGAGTCCTGTTGCAGCAACAGTGTTCACCGTTGAAGATAATTATTTCATTAAATGATTACGAGTGAATGAAAAGCATGAAGCAGAATGCTTGTTTAAGATGTTTCCTAACAGAAAACGAATTTTTGTGGGTTAAAACACTGATCTGAGAAAATGAAATGTTTGTCTTCGATGGTAAACGTAATTGCTGTAACAACAATTTTACTGACGCCCACTTAACATTGCTGTTAGTCAAGAATATTTAACCAGTATTCAAATCATTTTTAAAAATCTAAAATCAGCATGCCCTTGGCTGTATTGTTTGAAATTTTCGTTCAAATTTATTAATTTTCTAGGAGTTATTTAAGAAAACAAAATCGGATATCTATTAGTGAACAAACTATATATACGGTGCAGCTCAGAGCCGTACCATAAGAACACGTATATCGAGTGTATATCTGAAGACTAGTACAGTTAATGTTCATGTTACTAACAGCGTCACAAACGACGGTGAAGCATAGATGGTAAGTCTCGAGTCCTGTACAGCCACATTTCACTCCCACTACTTCACCACGTTACGACTGGATTTAAAGTCTCGTTGACAGAACTGTCACCGACGTACAAAGTTAACGTCTTACCACTGGTGCAATCGTTCACGCGTTCGGACCGATTTTAACGTTTGATGATACACACTGTGCCGGCCAGCTGGTCCACACTACATGATAATGTCGCACATTGGCAGATATTTTGGGCGTCTTCTCGGGCCACAAGGAAATTACAACACTGCTAACCATCATACATTTAGTTTAGATGTTTCACTGCTCACCGACTATACCGTGCGTGCGGATAATTGGTTTAGTCGTACTTCAGTGGCTTATAGAAACAACATATGCACTGTCACTCGCACGGAACAAGTGAAAACGTTAAGTCCCGATATTCCACAACCATCTCGAACCACTTGTTTAAGGTTTTTTCAGTATATATTTATCAATGTGTTTTAATTTAATTTCTTACGTCACTATATCGATTTATGCAATAAGTAAATGTTTCATCTTCTACTCGGTCAGTGTGAGCCCGTCAGCAGTGTTCGCACATTGCTAAATATCTGCAGAAACGTTCAGTAAATTCACTGTTCATCATAAACACTCGTTGATTACTTCATTCACTCATGCATTCGGCAGCGGATATTATTGTTTTTTTTGTCTTTCACGGCTATTATCACCATACTAATTTCTTTGCGCGTAACAACCAACATTAGACAATCGTAGTATAGGTAATAGCAACATCGCTGTGCCGCGTGTGCGCATCAGTGAAAATAAGATAAATCCAGTCTTAATGTCTGTGTTATATAAGTTCTCTTTCGAAGTTTGCAGATGACACGAAATTGTTTGGGAAAGTTAAGAAGTAACGACACGAACAGCGAACTTATTCGTAGGGATTGGATTTACATCGTCTGATAGAATGGTCTGACAAACGACAAAATGCCCTTCATCGCAAGTCTTGCGTAATAAAAAGTTTAGCTGGACGCCATGAATGAGGAGAAGGATCTGGGAATGTTCACCACTAACGACGTGAAACCATCAAAATAGTGCGAACAGGTATATGGCACAGCTTGACAATAACCTGGCGCTAATGCGCCTAACGGGTATGCAACTTAGGCATGATTGTGTGTCAGCTTGTCGAACTTGCGCGATAGATAAAGGTAAAAAAGATAAAGGTAGGGTAAAGGTATATAGCGCTTTTACTGCAGGGCTGTATAGCTCACATTCAAGGCGCTGAGGTATGGATCACAGTTTTACTTGCAAATTACACCATACCTGCCTCTACCTCGTAAGAGTTCACCAGATGGAGCCGGCATCTAATTGCAGATTACTCTCATTTATCGACCCCGAAAGTTTAAAAGGCTGAGTTGGCCTGGTTGGCTCTGACCTATAGCGGACGGTTTACCTACATAAATGGTTACCCGTGAGCTGCAAATCGAGCGCAGGACAGGGAAAGTTCCCCGGTTAAAGACCGATGTTGCACCACTGTGCCACGCAACCGACGTGTATTTTTATGTCGTATTTATATTAACTAATAGGCCTACTATAGTTTCAACGGTGTTTTATCTGATGTTGCCGGTGCGGCAGGGAATACGATTTGACCCGGACCTACCGCAGACATTGAGACTGGAGTTCGCTAAGACCAACACCAAGGTGGTCAAACCAAAGCAACAACTGGCGCAGTTGGCGATCGCAGCCGCCGCAGCCGCCGCCGCCGGTCACACCCAGTACGTTCAGCCGATCGCAAGCCGTAAGCACATCATTTACCATCGTCACCATTACAGCATTTGTATATCGCACTAATTATCTCGCCGCGGCGACAGTCAGTGAGGTGCTGTTTGCGGTCGTATGTGTGTTTGTGGCTTTGTTTCTAAGCAACGGTTAACCCTTTAATGGGCACAGGTAATTATAGTGCCACATCGAATAATATGAAGTTGGTACACTGGCCGTTGATGGGTGGGCTGTTACATTTGGTACAGCGAGGAGCGGACGGGGCGGGGCTTCAGCCAACCCATGCCCCTCCTCGCTGTACCAAATGTAACAGCCCACCCATCAACGGCCAGTGTACCAATCACCGTATTGCTGTATAATGGCCCGTTGCTCGGCTGTTTTAATCTGCTCGTTAAAGGGTTTCAAGCTGTCGTCATAAAACTTCCATAATAGATAGGCAACGACTCCGGGATCATGCTGTTAAATTTTTAGGTGGCAGCATCCTGCTATGGGGCGCGGAGGATTGCTGTGCTTAGCACCACGTATTAAGAAGATTGTTTGACTGTATGATTTGTTCGCTATATACGGTGTTTGTCGGCATTTTAACGCGGAATGCTCATCAGTTATAGGCTGTCGTGCCTAAAAGAGTAATATAACTAATAAAGTTATTACTAACTGGCAATGACAATAAAACTAAAAAAATACAAAACACATCTCCTTTACCTGTTTTTTTTTGTAAAAAGAAATATTTCTTAGGGTTGTCCCAGCCGATCGCCTGGCTATAATACATGACTGAACTAATGCCAAAGGCTGCTCCGCTGCACTGAAATTTTGAGTGCACATGTTGGCTTCATCATTACAGACACTAAAATAAAAGGGAGAATATAGGCTTATACACTGTGTCGCAAAAAAGTAGTACACCAAACTCATGGCGATAACTTTGTCAAGTCTTAACGGATTTTCAAAATTCTTTCACTGCTGGAAAGAAAAGTAAATTTCCAATAAAATCCAATATATAAACGCATAAAAATATCAGAATCTACGAAGCAAAGTAAAGTCCTTCCCGAGCCACATGGGCCCACTGGACGGCACTGATATCCGTTTCCTAAGCTCCCAGACATAAAGTAAAACTGCGAGATCACGGATACGGGGAGTGCATGTTTGCCGCCAACTTTCGCTAGTACTCATTGCGCCTATCCACGGAAGGATGGCCAGGCTGAGTTTTCCTGGTAGCTGGTGATACACCGAGATGATTTAACCACCGGCAGACTGTTACCCATCCTGGTACTACCCGGGCCCGACTATAGAACAATACGTTGATTGAAACAAAATGCGTTACCACCACTAAGCCAAACCGCCAAGCTATATCAAAATATCAAAATCTACGAAGCAGTGTAAAAACTACAGCACACTTCGACGTCTATCCTAGGGGCTGTCGGGACCCAGGCCTTCCTAATGTTTTGCTTAGGAGTGCCCGACCCCTACAGTCATTGAGCTGCGAAAAACAGACAGTCTCTCAGAGCCGTTAATAAATCTTAGTTCAGTTCTGTAACAATGGACGGGTCTGGGCACTATAGCGCCGCTTACATGAGTCAGACTCGTGACCAGCAATCTCGGAATAGCAGCTGATTGGCATGAGCCAGTGATACCGCAGCGCATCACACGGCCATCGCTGCGCACACTAACAGACAATTGGACCTACGGTGCAGCTAGCAGACACAGCATCGCCCCAATCAGCCACACTAGGCCTTCACTCCATAGCCCACAATAGCTGAGCTACTACTCATTTCCCGTCCCTCTGAGGGTAGGTGGCTGCGTTGGCCTGAGCACACAGTAGGTTCGCAACTTGCTCAAGGTTGCTTGCAGTGGATCGGGTGTGAGTCGAACCCGCAACCTCTCAGTTACGAGTCCTACAAACAAACCAACTGCGTCTGCCTCTCACTGCGACTAAAACAGTGTGTAAAGTGCACCAAAACACGTTATTTAATACGGACAAATTTTTTTAAAAACCTGACCAGACCCTTCCCCACTTAGGACGGTAAACCTCTCTTCGTTCCCTAGCCTTTAGGCTTCCCGATCTTCACAGTAGATCGACGCCGCTGATAGGCCTCAGTATCGTACTTTCAACTGACCATTTATTGTACAGAGGACTACCTGACTAATGCTGGGGGAGCAACCGCCGTGTTGCCGACATCGTGGCCCACTGCAGCCGGGTATCAGATGGTGCCGACTCTGTATGCTGCTGATGCTGCGATGGCTGCTGCTGCTGGCGGTTTCTACAACCAGACTGCGTTCGTTCCACAGCTGGCTGTCACTCAGGTGCCTCAGGTATATCACATTCACTCAAACTTCGTAACTTCGCTGACTGACTGTACTGGGCCTAGCTCTTCCATTGCAGAAATGACTCACTTTTCACAAAACTGTACCTAAACAGTTTTCTTCATACGGATCTTTCAATAAATGTAATTCTTTTCCATATACTACTCACGCATCCACGAGTGTCCACGAGATACTATGGTATAACGTACTTATTTCGTGACCATTGTGTTATTTTGCAGGGCGATCAAATGATCACGCTTGGTCACGCTTCAGTGGGACTGTGGGAGTGGGTTTCCAGACACTGTGTTGAGGGATAGATGACAAAAGTAGGTCATGAAATTGAAATAAATTAAAGAAATGATTTGTTTGTACAGGGTTATCCAGCAGTAATGGCGTCCGAACATCTACAAGGGGCGGCTACGGAGGCGGCGCTGCCCATGTCGCACCTCGCTGCCGCAGCCAACCCGATGCTGGCGGGCGCTGTCGCCGCTCATCAGCCGCAGCAACCTGGCGCCGCCGCCACGCTGCTGCCGCTTGCCGCTGCAGCCGGCGGTCTACCGGGCGTCGCCGCCGGTCCGCATCCCAACCCGTCAACCGGCCCGTGCCCCGCCGTATTCGTCGCTAACATCGGTCACATCGGCTCTGATCGTGATCTAAAAGACCTCTTTAATAGGTTCGTTGCGTTTCAGCTGAACTACAATTTATGCTAATTATATTCACATGCAGGAAACGGTAAACAAATAGGCTACTGGCCGCTGAATTAGTGAATACGAGGCTATATGCACCTGTGGGCAACTTTGTACACAGCTTTCGAGATCTGTATTTTGCCATTGCCGCAGGTCCATATAGTTCCCTGTGCATCAACGGTCATTATGGTCTTTGGTCTACAGTATGCCGCTCGTGCTTGTAAGCATGAAGAGTTAGAACGTTATTTTATCTTATTAGACCTACCAGCTGTGATAGTCATTTATAACTTTATTCATTCACGTAGACCCGTAAAATGCTGTGGTTGACGTGCTGACAGTGCGCGGCGTCGCTACAACCCTGTATGCACTATGACACTGGTATACTCTTCAACATAGGCCTAGTGCATGCATGCAACTAGGACTGGCAAACCTTGTTGACAAATTGCAGTTGTAGGCCTACAGCAACATTTTTATTCACCACAAATGGTAGTAGACATATGTAAATAAAGAAGACACACTTTTTCATTTCACGCCTTCAAAGTCGATGATATGTATATGTAGATCTATGTTTCGTGAAAACCGAAGCAATGTAGCTACGCCGCAGCATCTGTTAGGGTTAACGTCTTGTATCAGTTTGCACGTCAGTGACTTTGTAGACTTGCACTGCTGTAGTCCGCCGCACAGTTTTGCGGATCTTGCCAATTGTTACAGTTTTCCAGGATTCCATCGGCAAGTGCGGGCACCACGCAAGTCTGCCGAGTCGCCTGCAGCAATATTGCTGGACTGCCAGGTGCGCATGTAGGCCTACATGTGTGGATGATGATGATGATGATGATGATGATGAATACTATTCCTAATATTATCATCATAAACTTACATTTCATTTACATACAAATAACAGTTGTGTCACTAAGGTGCGATAATAGTCACACTAACGTAACGTAGCCAGTAGATAGTTGAACTGTTAGGCATTTGTGGGGAATTGCTTTGCTTAGCTAGAAAAGTGTTCCAAGAGACTGGACAGACCAATAAACCACCTGAGGACCCAGAGAAGCAATCTGTGATCTCGGTATGCCTGTAGCTGACATTGTTCACAGAACGTACCAGAACTTAGCTATCGCAAGCAGATCGCGCGTAAGCTGCGCACACAATACGTTGAGGGCATTCATAGGCCTAAATATTACACCGTGACCTTGAAATCTAGGTTAAGGGTCACTCAAGGTCACTGGAAACGGAACCATT
>Ga0209149_1001980_pt1 | contig 11078 bp, 9 predicted proteins | sample WorMetTyACAVOLI2_FD_187423 | JGI IMG/M metagenome (GOLD analysis project Ga0209149, IMG submission 187423) | Marine gutless worms symbiont microbial communities from Max Planck institute for Marine Microbiology, Germany - Olavius algarvensis... ...
TTTCACCATCGGGTAGCCAAGCCATAATAAAATTTTATGCACTAGTAAATCTGAAGCCGCAGTAACTGGTAATAAAAAACCGCGCTGTAGGTATGTTGAAGCTGACTACAGACAAACACGAAGCATCGCGCGGTCTCTCTGCGACAGCTGAGCTTCTTGTGTTTTTACTCAGTAGTCCAAAAATGTTTTTTTTTCGCCCCATAGGAGCGACACGGTGCCCCGATAAACGTGAAATTTGGCACGGGGAGCAGACCAGCGATCCGCTCCTCCACGCCACATTTCACGTTTAGCCTATTAGGGCATAAATATGGGAACACAGCCCCCAAAACTGTCAAAAATTCGAATTTTAGCCATACATTTTTGCCTCAGGGGCGACTCATTTGCACTTTTTTACGAAATTCTCACCGTTTGTAGTTTGTAGTTTTTAGTTTGGTGGCTTTCGGGGGACACACAACCATGCTATAAGCATTCCCCGCGGTTGTGGCATTTTCCCACAAATTTTCAATAGCCCCTAGCGGCAAAACTACTGATCGGATCAAAAAACGTTAAGGGGGGGGGGTAAAAATGGGACGCACCTTCTCTATCACCATGCCAAGTATGGTGGGGATCGTGGGTGGCGCGCCGGCTGTAGAGGAAAAAGTGGGATGTTTTTACCGGCAGAAAAAGTGTGATGTTTTATTTGTTACCGGCAGGCTTGCGCGAAGCGCAGCCATGCCGGTATTGTTTTTACTCAGTGGTCCAAAAATGTTTTTTTTCGTCCCGCAGGGGCGACACGTTGTCCCGATAAACGTGAAATTTGGCACGGGGGAGTAGACCGCAGCTCCGCTCCCCCGTGCCAAATTAGGCATTTGTCAAAAATCAGTATGGCGACCGTCCTCATGTTGTGTCGTATAATATGATAATTTTTGTACCCAATACGGGAACTTTACCGTATCTAATAGTATTTTTAAATTCCACTTTCTAGCTGTAGTATAGTTTCCGAGATATCAGGAAGTCCCAAATTTACATCAGGGGGCCCTGTGCCCCATGGACGCCACCTAGCGGAAAAAATTGTTTTGGCACGGGGGAGCGCTCCCCGGTACCAAATTTCACATTTATCGGGGCAAAATGTTGGAACACAGCCCCAAAACTGTCAAAATGTCGAATTTTGGCCATAAATTTGCCCCTCAGGGGTAACTAGTTTGCACAATTTTTACCAAATTCTCAGCTTTTGTATGCGTCTCTAGGTAGATTTTAACTTTTTGGTTTGGTCGCTTTCGGGGGACAATCGTCCAAGTTATAACCATTTCTCCACGGTGGGGGCATTTTCCCACAAATTTTCAATAGCCCCTAGCGCCGAAACTACTAATCGGATCAAAAAAGTTAGGGGACGCAAAAATGGTACGGATCTCCTCTATCACCATGCGAAGTATGGTAGGGATCGTGGGTCGCGCGCCAGCTGTAGACGAACAAGAAGCTCTGCTGTCGCAAAGAAGCCGCGTATGCTTCCTGTCTGTATAGCTTCAATACAAAACGTCGAGCGCAGTCTTTTATTATTAGTTGTTTCGACTTCAGATATACCACTGCGTACAATTAATTTCTTTTCTGTTCTCTTCCGCGTATTCGTCCATGCTGCAGGCCGTCACAAACAAACATTCGCTGGTGCGTTGCCGACTGTGCGATCTACAGTGCATGGTCGTCGATAACTGTTTTTGTCACTTCGTTGTTCGCACGTCCAGCAATCGATCGATAGCCAGTGGTACGTGGCCGACTGTGTCATATATACTCAGCTTCGTCGTCGGTAAATGTTTTTGGCACTTCGCACGTTCAGCAATCTTCGATAGCCAGCTATTAGACCAGAATCGCGATTTCTGCCTATACCCCACCTGCATTCGACGTCCCCGTTAGGGGGATTCCCGTCGGAATATCGCCACCCCGTTTGGTATGGAAAAACTAGAATGGTGTGGCTATACGACGGTGAAAAAAAATCTAACGATACGATTACTCGTTTCGACAGAACTCACGAACGTGACAGACACACACACGGACACACGGACAGACAGACACCGCATGACGGCATAGGCCGCGCTTATGCATAGCATCGCGCGGAAAAAAGTGTGATTATTAGCGGCAGGCCTGTGCGAAGCGCAGCCCAGCCATGTCGGTATTGTTTTTACTCATGGTTCAAAAATGGGTTTTTCGCCCCGTAGGGGGGTCACGGTGCCCCGATAAACGAAAAAACACTTCTTTGGGGCAAATTGTTACCAAAAAATACCGATTTTGGCGATTTTGGAAGCTGTAAGCCCACATAAGGGTTAAATTTGGCGCTAGGGTGCGGACCTGTGACTCCATCCCCATGCAAAATTTTGTAAAAAATCGCTTAAGGGGAGTGTCCCATTAGGGGTAAATTTTCCTCAAAAATTCGAAATGTTGGCGATTTTGAGCCATTTAAGCCGACATATCTATACCCACAATGTAGATATTTTGCTTAACAGAGCGGACCTACAGGAATCCCACAACAACAAAAAATTTCATCAGAATCGCTCAAGGGGCCTGCCGGTATTGCATTGCCTTCGGGAGGTGATGCATTATTGATTTCTAATTTTGTGTTTTTTTTGTCACGCTTTGGAATTACGAAGTTTGTGATAACGGAAACGCTATAAAACAGTGTAATTTTCAAAATCAATTATGGTACCATTGCATAGATGAAGGCTTCTAGTTGTGCACCTATATTCAAGTTTCTCTATGGACCCCCTGGGTTTTTTCTTAAGGGCAAATTTATACCAAAAATTGCTATTTTTGGCGATTTTCGCGGCCGTGAGGCCACACTTTTAACGCCACAAAGACGAAAGTTAGCGTGATTGTGGGGACGTGGGAGACCGTCCCCCAAGCCAAATTTTGTAAAAATTGCTTAAGAGATACACCCCTTTGGGGGAAAATATATACCAAAAATTACCAATTTTTGCGATTTTGGTGGCTGTAAGCCAACATTTTTTAAAGCCAGAGCGGTAAAATTTGGAGTTAGGGTGCAAACCTGGGAGACCCTCCCCAAGCCAAATTTTGTAAAAATCACTTAAGGGGGTATACCCCTTTTGGGCAAATTTATACTAAAAATTACAAATTTCGGCGATTTTGGGGAAAGGCCACATTATAAGAGTGACAATGGTGAAATTTGGCGTGAGGCTAGGGACCTGGGACACCCTCCCCCGCCCTTAATTTATAAAAAAATTGCTCAGGCGGATTTGTCCTATGGGGGAAATTTTTACCAATTATTCGAAATTTTGGCAATTTTTAGCTACTTAAGCCCATATTCCTACACCAATAATGTAAAAATTTTACTTAAGAGAAAGGAAGACTTAGGAATGCATCAATGACAAAAATTTCGTCAGAATCGCTCAAGGGGCCTCCCGGTACTGCATTGCCCCGTGGAGGAGATGCATATTGATTTCTAGTTACCGGCAGCTCTGCGCGAAGCGCAGCCATGCCGGTATTGTTTTCACTCAGTAGTCCAAAAATAGGTTTTTCGCCCAGCAGGGGCGACACGTTGCCCCGATCTCCCCCGTACCAAATTTCACGTTTATTGGGGCAGAAATGTGGGAATGTATCCAACATTTCTGCCCCCAAAACTGTCAATATTTCGAATTGTGGTCATTAATTTACCCCTCAGCGCCCACTCGTTTGCACAATTTTTACGAAGTTCTCAGATTTTATACGCGTCCACATCAAGCTTTTAAGTTTTTACTTTGGTCACTTTCGGGGGACAACCAAGTTATAAGCATTTTCCCGCAGTGGGGGCATTTTCCCTTAAAATATCAATAGCCCCTAGTGGCGAAACTATTGCTCGATTCAAAAAAAGTTAGGGGGTGCAAAAATGGGACGGACCTCCTCTATCACCATGCCAAGTATGGTGGGGATCGTGGGTCGCGCGCCGGTTGTACACGAATAAGTGTGATGTTTTTTTGTCTGTTTGTTTGTCACGCTATGCTATTACGAAGTCTGTGATAACGGAAACGCTATGAAGCAGTATAATTTTCAAAACAATTATGGTACCGTTGCATAGAGCAAGGTTTCTAGTTGTGCACCTATATTCATTTTTCTCTATAGACCCCTAGATTTTTTCTTAGGGTCAAGTTTAGGCCTATACCAAAAATTGTTATTTTTGGCGATGTTGGCGGCCGTAAGTTTAAAGCCACAAAAGTGAAAGTTAGCGCGATTGTGAGTACGTGGGAGAACCTCCCCCACGCCAAATTTTGTATAAAAAAATTGCGTAAGGGGATATACCTCTTTGGGGCAAACATATCCCAAAAATTACCAATTTTTTGCGATTTTGGTGGCTGTAAGCCCACATTTTAAAGCCACAGCGGTAAAATTTGGCGTGAGAGTGCAAACCTGGGAGACACTCCCCAACCCAAATTTTGTAAAAATCGCTTAAGGGGGTTTGCTCCTTTTGGGCAAATTTATACCAAAAATTGCATGAACAGGAAAGCCGTACATGCCTATGTCAACTCGCTATGTACTCGCCAGGTGCCGCCCAGAGTACAGCAGTTATTCGTCTGACGTTCACAGATTGTTACCGGCAGGCCTGCGCGTAGCGCAGCCATGCCGGTATTGTTTTTACTCAATGGTCCAAAAATGGGTTTTTCGCCCCGCAGGGACGACACGTTGCCCAGATAAACGTGAAATTTGGGACTGGGCCCCGTGCGAAATTTCACGTTTATCGAGGCGAAAATGTGGGAATACAGCCCCTAAAACTGTCAAAATTTCGAATTTTGGCCGGAAATTTGTACTTCAGGGGCGACTCGTTTGCAATATTTTAACGAAATTCTCAGCATTTGTACGCGCCCATAGGTAGCTTTTAAATTTTTAGTTTGGTCATTTTTGAGGGACAAACACCCAAGTTATTTAAGCATTTTCCCGCGGTGGTGGCATTTTCCCACAAATTTTCAATATCCCCTAGCGGCGAAACTACTGATCGTATCAAAAAAAGTTGGGGGTGCAAAAACGGGACGGACCTCCTATATCACCATGCCAAGTATGATGGGGATCCTGGGTCGCGCGCCGGCTGTAGACAAAAAAGTGTGATGGCTTTTTGTCTGTTTTTTTGTGACGCTTTGGAATGACGAAGTTTGTGATCACAGAAACGCTATAAAGTAGTGTAATTTTCAACACAATTATGGTGTCATTGTATAGAGGAAGGTTTGTCGATGTGCACCTATGTTCAACTTTTCCTATCGACCCCAGAATTTTTCCCGAGGGGCAAATTTTTACCAAAAGTTACCATTTTTGGCGATTTTTGGGGCCGTAAAGCCACATTTTAAAGCTATAGCGGTGAAAGTTGGCGTGACAGAGGTGAAATTTGACCTGAGGACTAGGGATACCCTCCACCGCGCTTAATTTTAAAAAATCGCTTAAGGGGTATACCCCTTTTGGGCAAATTTATACCAAAAATTACAATTTCAGCAATTTTTGCGGTGTAAGCCCACATTTTAACAGTGAGAACAGTGAAATTTGGCGTGAGTGTACGGACCCTGGACACCCTCCCCGCCCTTAATTTTGTAAAAAAAATTGCTCAGGGATTTGTATCTTGGGAGAAATTTTTACCAAAAATTCGAAAATTTCGCGATTTTTTTTAGCTACTTAAGCCCTTATTTCTATACCGATAATATTAAAATTTCACTAAAGAGAACAGACGGACATAGGAATGTTGAATGTATCAAAAAAAATTCATCAGAATCGCTCAAGGGGCCTGCCGGTATTGCATTGCTTTCAGGAGGTGATGCATATTGGTTTCTAGTTTATAAATTGGCATATTCAAGACGGATAATGTATGATTATTATTATCACTACTGTTTATCAGCGTATTTTTGTTTTAGCAAAGTTTCCAACCTATTGTACAAAATAATTTGTCAGAAATGCCTACCAGTGATAATGCGGTGTGTTAGTGTTAACCGAGTTATGGTCACTTGTAACGTCGAATGATCATGTTGCCGCTATAGGTGGCAGCACAGTAGTGACTTAATCGTAATTAATTTTAATTTAGTTCGTTTTCAATTATCTCTTCTCTAAGCAACTGTGTTGTGCGACATTGTTATTGTAATATATTTGCCTTTCAACTGACGCAATGATTGCGGACGCTTCAGCTTCCCTTTAAGCCCATATTTCTAAAACCATGATGGTGAAATTTGGCACGAGGGGACGTATTTGGGACTCCTTTCCCACGCCTAAATTTTTAAAAATCACTCAAGGGGATTCGTCCCTTGGGGCAAATTTTAACTAAAAATTCGAAAATTTTCGTGATTTTGAGCTACTTAAGCCCACATTTCTCTACGGTACCTATTATTTTGCTTAAGAGGATGGACCGTCTAATCCCTTAACGACACAGTAGGGATTCTGCACATAGCCTACCGGTATTGCATTGCCTCGGAGGTGATGCATATTGATTTCTAGTTTTTTGTTTGTTTTTTTGTCACGCTTTGTAATTACGAAGTTTGTGATAACGAAAATGCTATGAAGCGGTGTAATTTTCAAAATAATTATGGCGTCATTGCATAAAGTCAGGTTTGTAGTTGTGCACCTAGGCCCTATATTCAACTTTTTCTGTGGATGAGAGTGCGGACTTGGGATTCGCTCCCCCAACCCATATATTGTATAAATCGCTTAAGGGGTATACCCTTTTTGGGGAAAATTTATACCAAAATTACCAATTTCGGCGATGTTGGGGGCTATAAGCCCACATTCTAAAAGTGACAATGGTTAAATTTGGCAAGGGGGTGCGGACCTGGGAGTCGCTCCCCCACGCCAAATTTTGTAGAAATCGATTAAGGGGATATACCCCTTCTGGGCAACTTTATACTAAAAATACCTATTTTGGCGATTTCGGCGCCAGTAAGCACACATTTTCAAAGCCACAATCGTGAAGTTTGGCGTCAGGCTACGGACCTGGGACACCCTCCCCCGCGCCTAATTTAGTAAAAATCGCTCAAGGGGCCTACCGGTATTGCATTGCCACTGAGGTGATGCATATTGATTTCTAGTTCTTGGAATAAATTTGCCCAAAATGGGTATACGACCTTAAGAAGCGATTTTTAGAAAATTTTGCTCGGTGGAGGGAATCCCAGGTCTGCACCCTCATGCCGAATTTTACCGTTGTGGCTGTAAAATGTGGGCTTATAGCCCCAAAATCGCAAAAATGGTAATTTCGGGTATAAATTTGCCCCTAAGGGAAAATTCTGGGGGTCCACAGAAAAAAAATTGAATATAGGCTAGGTGCACAACTACAAACCTTCCTGCATGCAACGACACCATAATTGTTTTGAAAATAACACTGCTTCATAGCGTTTCCGTTATCACAAACTTTGTAATTCCAAAGCGTGGCAAACAGACAAAAAACATCACACTTTTTCGTCTACAGCCAGCGCGCGACCCACAATCCCCACCATACAGATACTTGGCATGGTGATACCACAACCGTGAAGTTTGGCGTGAAGGTCCGGGCCTGGGACACCCTCCCCGCGCCTATTTTTTGTAAAAATCGCTCAAAAAATTGCTCAAGGGGCCTGCCGGTATTCGGTTATTGCATTGCCTCGTAGGTGATTCGTATTGATTTCTAGTTTTTTTGCCTGTTTGTCTCTGTCACGCTTTGGAATTACAATTAGATAAGAGACAACGCCCAATTGCGCCCACGTTGCCGCTTTTCTGGCAGTTGTGATATGTTCTGTTGCAACTTGCTTGTTGCGGCTTGCAGACTTGCTACTTGTTCTTGTATTGCAGTTGTGATAGGAGTTTTAGGGTATTAGTTAAAATGTACTGGCTGGCAGGGTTGTTAACAATACTTTCAAAAAGCATTGGCAATACCAATACCAATACTGCCTGAAAAAAAGTATTGCAATACCAATACCAATACTTTTGTAGTATTGCGTAACCAATACCAATACTTTCAGCATTCACATAAATGAAACAAATGACCATTATGCTATCGTCGATTGTTGTGTGCAACTTATAATCAAAGCAGTGCACAAATGAAATACATTTTTACAGCTATGCCAGTTTTAGTCACTGTTTAGTGTTCAGTCAACTCCGTGAACTCAGTTACAAGCATAGAGTGGAAAGTCATGAGTTCTGATTGTAAGCAATGGCTATCAGCTAGGCTACCACTTCGCTAGACGCAAAAATGTTATCATTTTAAAATGTCCACTGCTTAGTCGGGAACGGAGAGGACAAAATACCCGCCCTCCCAACGAAAACAACCTTTCAACTGCTGCACTAGATGGCAGCCCAGTGTTCAAAGACTTATAGAGTTGACGGACATGTGGATATGCATTCAGCGATTCCAAGTTGTCTGCTGTATCTGTATATTTAAAACTTTCATAATTGATACATCTAAACATTGGACACTACACTCCATACCTGGTTTTACGGTGGTTTCAGCCGACTGTGCGTGCAATTATGAACTGTACCACAGACTCCACAGTTCTATGTTGTCACTTGTTGTGTAATTGTGTGTTCTAAAACGGTATTGGTAATGGTATTGGTAGAAATTAGGTTTGCCAATACTAGAAAAAGTATTGGAAATACCAATACCAATACATATTTTCAAAAAGTATTGCAATACTTTGGCAATACTGAAAACGGTATTGGCAATACTGAGTATTGCAATATTATATTGCAATATTAACAACCCTGCTGGCTGGAGAGGAAAAATCGACAACAGCAACTGTTCCAAATATCAGTAACACGCTTAGATAAAATGCCGACCTAGCAGTGCAAGAATAATGATGCTTGAAAATCTGATAAGAGTGCCCTCTTTTGACAAATTCAGATCTTAATTCAAACAGATTACAAAAACTGATATTAACACGATCAAAGATTAACTTGTAGCACCAGATTAAATCAGTTCGCAATGGTCGAAGTTCAAGACTAGGCAAATTAAGTAATGACAAACGCTCGCTGTAGCTATAATTGACAAAGCTATGGAGACATTTAGTAAACCAGTGTTGAACATTTTCAATGGCAACAATGTCATTTTGTGGTATGGCGACCAAACTACACTATTGTACTCGAGCAGAGGATGGACATAGGCTACAGATGTAAATAGCATCAACCTCTTTGGTGAAAAAGTAAACATAAACAAAACAAAATATGGACGATGACGAGTTAGATTTATTTGCAATAGATGCTGTGACAGCGGCAGCATTAGCGTGTAATGCGCGAATAAAACAACGGAAAGTTAGGCAAAGAAAGCGATCCGTATGGGTGCGCGCACTGTTACAACGTCGTGGCGAATATGGTGCTGCACATGCATTGCTTCAAAAGCTCACCGCAGATGATGCACATAATGTGATGTCTAATAGACCCGACCCATGTAGTTTCAACAACTATACCAGAATTGATGTAGCCACATAGGCCTACAACACTTTGTTTAGAATGACAGAACCCAAAATAAGAGGCTCGTCCTATTTTCGTCAGCCTGTTGCCAATGAGAAATTTGCTGTCACTCTGAGATATCTGGCATCTGGACTTTTCGTTCCTCTGCACTTTCGTTCCCCTGAGCGAAAAGTCCATAGATGAAACTTTCGTTCCCGATGAACTTTCGTTCCCTGGAACATTCGCTCACGCGTGGAGCGAAAAGTGCAAGAACTTTTCGCTCCATGGAACTTTGGCTCCCATACTTAAAATAAATTGGGGGAAAGCATTACAGCAATCTTCCGTAGGCGTATTTTGGCAATGGTAGTAGGCCTAAGTCCAACCAACCATCACTTGCTGAAGCGTCTTGCCGTATAGTCGCTCTACTGGTTGTTGCGAGACCTACTTGCCTGTGTGTGTCTGTATTTGTGTGATTGTATTCATCCAGCCTTTGGCTGCCAATTCACAATACAATGTTACGTTGTAATCGTGCGTACACCATACAGTCGTTGTAAATCTTCACGTTAGCGCCACATTGACGGCAGTGTTGCGAGTGAAGAATTTCATATATGCACGCGGCTTATTAGGCCTACATGCGAAGCTTAGGTCGATCATTAGTTGCGGTACTTAACGACTTTGCGCCAGCATGCACCGCGTTGCCGGCAGATCAGTTGCTAAAATTCAGCGAACGATGGTGATTAATGCACGTAGGCTACTGCGAGATGTATAGCTACAGGTTAGATTGTTTTAGACGCTTAGAGCGAAAGATCTTGGAATAGCATATTCGTTCTGAAGGAACGAAAGTTCCACAGGAACGAAAGTTCCAGGGAGCGAAAGTTCTTGGAACGTTCGCTCCCGAGGAACGAAAGTTCCACAGCAGCGAATGTTCCAAGGAAAGTTCCACGGGAACGAAAGTTCCATCTGTGGACTTTTCGCTCCCGGGAACGAAAGTGCAGACGAACGAAAAGTCCGACATTCAAACTACTTAATAGTGAGGAGAATCACATACATTGAGTAGTTCATCCGAGACAGTCATTCATGTTATATCTTGTAGCCTTTCCGAGGTAAAAGTAATCGTAATTGTAATTGATTACTTTAGTACTGTTTGAGTAATTATAATAAATTACTTTTTTTCTTCAAGTAATTGTAGGCCTAATTCTAATTGATTATACTTACACTCACGTAATTATAATCAATTACTCTTCCGTAAACACTCCTCCTGCCTCCACAACTCAATCAACTGTTCTATTTCTCTATCACTTAATCGCCTAAACTCCTCCATATTGTCTGCAGTGTTTACTTCAATGATTACTTATGGACTTAGGACCCTACTCTATGATTGGCTGCAAGTTGCCAGTTCATGAATAATATTGTGCTTGCACAATATTATGCTAATAAGGTCTGCAAGAGTTGTGCAAGTCATGCAGGATTGTTGCACTGTTGTCTGGCAGATGTAATAGGTTCTGTTGTAACTTGCAGCCTTGCATGTTGCATGTTGCTTCTTGTATTGCAGTTGTGATCGGGGGCTTAAACTACGTATTTTTACGTGTTATCCGAAATTAACAACTTAGGACCGGACGAGTAACAGCTGAGTTAAGCTGTGAGTTGAGTGGTGCCCGGTACGGCACGTAGGCATTTTATTGCCGAGTTATCAGACTATATTGTTATCGTGGGCAGAGGTCTGCCGAGTACTTACC
>Ga0209149_1001981_pt1 | contig 11074 bp, 10 predicted proteins | sample WorMetTyACAVOLI2_FD_187423 | JGI IMG/M metagenome (GOLD analysis project Ga0209149, IMG submission 187423) | Marine gutless worms symbiont microbial communities from Max Planck institute for Marine Microbiology, Germany - Olavius algarvensis... ...
TTGTTGCAAATTTTGTCAGGTACATTTCTGCCAAATATTATTTAAATTGGTTTACATTCCACACTGTTATCATGAAAGTCCTAGGGGTGAACTTTTTTTGAAACACAGTGTAGTTTAGGCGGTCTCTAAAGGTCACTGGAAACGACAGCATTTGATAGATCGAATATGAGTTCCTATATATGCGTTCCTATTAACATTCTATAGTAACTTGTGTCGTTTCCGCGATAGAGCGAGATATTGATTAAAAATCGATCGCCATTTTTCATACCTCGCCTCCATTCGACGCTGTATCGTTAGGGGGTCCACGTCGAAATATTGTCATAACATTAAATTTTGATACAGAAAAACTAGAATGGCGGATCGACCACTAGGTGACAAAGTGTTTAAGAATATGTTCCCTCGTTTCGATAAAATAAAACAAACGACTCGGACGAACACCACACGACGTCGTGGGCAGCGCTATGCATAGCGTCGCGCGGCAAAAACGTTTCCAGCAATACGTCAACCAACAGGAGTTACATCCGCCACGAAAGAATTAAGATTCCGCTGACGTGCTGAGTGTAGTCAATTATTTTTTCTGTTTTCAATTTCATTCGTTCTCGCCCGAGAACGTAAACCACGTGCAGAGTGATTTGTTGACGTAATCTACGTGTTCAGAGTTAGCGAGAGGAATATTCGTCATCAATCAACGCCGGTCGCCGCCTCTTTTCTCACTCAGAACGACTGGACGAATTCTTAATACTGTCGACCTTTGCGTGCATTCTGTAACTGTTTTTAAACTTACTCTACGGTCGAATAATCAATGTTTCCTCGACGTGCCGCGATTTTCCACTGAATTTGGTAAAAGATCGTTTAGTTACTTGGCTCCTACAGTCTGGAATGGACTGCCTCTTAGGCTCTTACTATCAGACTCTCACACAGTTTCGACACCTTCATACGCCGTCTGAAAACTCACCTTTTCAAATAGCCCATCAACACCATTACCATGCTGCCCACCTAGTGACTGCCAGCGCCTCTGATTCAGTGCCACTACTGAACTTGTGCGAATTATAAATGCATGTATAATACAACAATGACGATAATAACAAGTGTATCGGAGACGATACGAAAGCCGCCGCTCGTCAAAGCCCAAACTGCATTAAAAAACAAATAAATAAATAAAATATGGCGAAAAACGATTTTCAATATGGCAGATGGAATTATTACACCCTGCAATGTGGCACGATCATGACATTGATTTCGCCAGGTGACTGCACCCTGAAATGTGGCATAGCTCTGCAATCACGACAGTGAATTCACCAAGTGGCAGCACCCTGCAATGTGAAAGGTGGCTCTGGGATGACATAACTCACCAGGTAACTCACCAGGTCGAGGCCTCACCAGAAGGGAGGACTGGCTCAAGCTCAGGAGATCAATAGCCAAAACATGACTGTACATGCCATGAAATTCGCCCAAACGTCCGCCATATTGGAATTCTACATCTGGTTTCGATTTTGACCATATCACCGCAGTCGACATGTCATTCTGCACCAATCTGCAAAATTTTATCCAAATCGGACCGCCCTCGTCACAATAAAAATGAAGTCATGTCGATTGGCAATATTACAATTTCTTATCATTATGAACATTATAGTCGTCGAATAATCGGTTTCTCCGTGTAAATAAGTATATTTATTAGACATTTTTGACACCTGACCCGACCCACCCAAGATGGAGAATTTTGTGACGCAACCCGACCCGACCCATGTGCAACTGTTGATGGACCTACGTCGGCAACCGACGCATATCTGAGCCTTGACTCTTTCGTGGCGGATTTAGTTTTCATTTGTATCTCGCACGACGGCTGGCGAGTAAAGTCGACCACTACCACAACGGCGGGACGCGTCGCTCATGAGCTCTGAGCGCGCTAGTCAATCATAGTCGACTGTATATGTTTATCACGTGTGGGCGGAATTGAATTTTTGGGCAGCTTGTTACTTCTTAATTGGACAGTCAGGAGCGCTGTCACAGGATCAGAAATGGCCGCTACCAACGATAATGACATGGACCAACAGCCACATACTTTGTGTATAGTTTACAATCTATAATCGAGCATCACAAATAAATTTTCAGCTCGTCTTCGCGTCATCAAAGTGCGATCACATCACGGCATACGCCAATTACACTGGCTGAAAGTTCCATGGCGGATAGATTACAAGCTGGCCGTTCTGGGTTACAAATGTATTCATGGCCTGGCACCGTCACACCTCGCTGACGAACTTCATCATCCAGCGGAGTCGGAGTTTAGAAAGCGTCTGCGTTCCGCTTCGTCTCACAAACTGTCTATTCCCCGTACCCGACTCTCAATCTACGGCGACCGAGCTTTCGCAGTCGCCGCTGTACGGATCTGGAACAGTCTTCCGCAGCATATCACATCTGCTCCGTCACTTCCTGTCTTCTGCTGTCGCTTGAAGACATACTTTTTCGAACTCTGTTACCCGTAATTACTGTTGTCGTGCCTGCGAAGTGACACTGTCATTTATGGACATGTTAATCGCTCTTACTTACTTACTTACTTACTTACCTTTTTACAAATAACTTTTGGCTCCTCAATACAACGTTAACATCGACGTACGTAATACGTCTGCCATGACATCACGTGACGAGAAACTTGTGCGTGTGACACTTGAGACCGATGTGACAGACGAGAGCGCTCCAGCGGGTGCGCCTGTGTCCAATTGAAGAGCACTGTCGAAAATGATATTAAAAATCGGGAGCACTTACCAACTGGACATATCACCGTGACATCAACAGTTGTAGGCCTAGTTATCAGTCATTCGCTCCATCAATTCATCGTCACCGAGATATACCCGTGACGTCACTGTGGCTGCAGGTGTGATAGGGGCACTCCCATGACGTCACCGGCCGGCAGCCTCGTAGACCGGTGGTTGATTGCACGGGTTCACAACAAATAGAAATAGACGTTAGTGCACCTGCGGCGGCCCACTGCCTCCTCGTTTGGAATAGTAATTGGACAGCCTCGTAGCCTTATTGTCGCCGGTGAACACATCGAGCAAGAACAGCTGAGCAGGAGTGTGGCTTTTAAAACGTATCTCAGAACGTTTCTCGGAACTTCGTGATGACTTTGTGCGTTTCACTGCTGAGTTCGTTTTCTTTCTTTCTTTCACTCTTGTGCTGCCTATGCGCCCCACGGTTTCAAACTGGTAGGCCCTATATACGGTGTGTTCAAAAAAAACAAAGTCCACTACTTTTAGCGTAGCGTCATCAAACCGCAGCTAAACGCTGTATTTTTGGCATAGCGATTTAAGAGACAAATGCGAGTCTACCTGTGATTATGTCTTTCACCTCACCTGTGTGATGCCCATACCTGGTAATTGCTAATTACGCCACTCACTGTGGCTAACAAGAAGCTCAGCTGTTGCAGACAGGCCGCTCGATGCTTTTTGTCATCGAATATTTCGCTAAGCCACTCAATGTCACAATTCGATATATCACACGTTCCATAATAACTTTGGCCCTATCTTGTATCATTTTCGATATAACTTTGGCCCTATCTTGTATCATTTCCGAGATAAAGCGAGACATTCGTCGAAAATCGCGATTTTTTTATACCATCTGCATTCAACGCTCCCGTTAGGGTGTCTTCGTCAGAATGATGCCGTAAGTTTTGGCACGAAAGTAAACTGGAATGGTGTCGCTACCCTTAGATGAAAAAAGTTGGAGAATGTGTTTACTCGTTTTGACACAATACACGAACTCGACAGACGGACAGACACCGCGCGGCCGCTCTTATGCACAGCAGTGTGCGGCAAAACAGGAGAAATTGTACCACAATTTGGTAGATATACGTTAATGTTTGTTATTATGGTACAAAGTTGTAGTCATTGCTGTATGACCTATTTTGGCAGTTCTTTGTGTTGTGCTCATTTCTCCCACCCGACGATGGGAATATGTAGCCCCTGCCGCCATGGAATCACCTGGTTTACAAATCTAGCCCTGTTCGTGGTTCTGGTTTGACGGTGGACGGCCGCATCACTGCTGGCGGTATGGTATAGTAGGGTTTAACGTCCCACTGCCGGGTTACCGGTTTAGTGCAGCGGTAACACGTTCGACTCGATCAACGTAGTTACTCTACGCTAGGCCCGGTTAGTGTCTGGGTGGGTGACCGTCTTTGGACGGTGTCAGAGTCGTACGTCGTCAATGAGTCGCGTGATCAGTCGTACTCGTCGAACGTTGACCGATGACCAGTCACGTGGCCAGACCCAGACAGCTGTAATCAACGACGATAGGCTCACGCTCAGATGATCAGTAGACGCTGGGCGTAATGCCACGTGTGTGGTTGTCAACTTGTCGACAGAGCTTGTTGTAAATATGATCATCGCAGTTGAGTAATTGCTCGTCGGTATTACGATAAATATACATTTCATTGTATGAGTTCAGACGAGAGCGTTTGTCGTACGATGGTTCATCAGATATTGCCGTTACAACTTCTTGTACTCGTATATTTGTTCTGGCTCTGTATTGTCGACAGTCATATTTCTTATCTACCTTATTTTGTACTGTATTTTATATTAATACACTTATTGTGTATTTTGTGTGCTACTCGGTCATCGAGCACGCCTACATATTGGTGTCAGAAGTGTCAGACGTGTCAGAAGTTGTCGACCTACATATTGGTCACATGTTCGTGTCTTCTCTCAGCGATTGTCGGACGCACAAGCATCACTAGCCGGTCGTGCGAACGGCTGAGTCTACTCTGTGGCTGGGATTTTCTAGTGTGTTATTTTAAGGTGCAGTCCACTTAAACGGTATACAGTTATTTTTGCGACACCGTGTATATTTGTATATTGTTTTGTGGTTGTGCAATTGCTGTTCTTTAAAATGGAAACTTTATCTGAACAGCAGCGAGAATTAATTCGCAAAATGAGTGACGATCGTTTAAAACAGAGCTCATTGGAAGCAGGTTTACCTTTAGCTGCTATAAATGTTTTAGATTGGAATTGCGGCACTTGCACCTAGACCTAGTATTTTGTTGCAAAATCGTTTTGGTCTGGTGTCAGTCAATTTAGATGATTTTTTCGAGACTCGATCTGTTTAGGGGACAAGAGGTCATCCATTCAAGCTATTTAAATCACGGTGTTCTAGTAATATTCGCAGTATTTTTTTTGCTGAGCGTGTCATAAATATATGCAGCTGTTTGGGTCTGGCCACGTGACTGGTCAACGGTCAATGTTCGACGAGTACGACTGATCACGCGACTCACTGATGACGCACTACTCTGACAGTTAATCCGTTGTATGGGCACTGAAAAAGTCCGTTTACATAAAAGACGGGAAAACCACCTTGACGCAGAACCAGGCACCCAGGCCTACTTAGCCTGAACCCGCTTTCTGTGGTTAGGCTGGAATGAATACCCGGCGAAAGCAGGGAGAGTAAACAGGCATATCGCATGATACACTAGTCCGTATCCGCGGTCTCGCAGTGTTCGCTGATGCCTGGCTGGAGGTCTGGTTTGCGGAGATCAGCGCCGATGTACGGAAAGCCGTTGTGCATTAGAGGCGCTTCGCGACGATGCGCAATACGAAGACACGTTTACTTTCCTACTCGACACATTGCAGGACACCGTAGCAAAGTGGATGGACGGATCTTCTGGTGAAGCATGCGACAGCGTGACAGTCGGAAGTACATTACAGTCGACAGCCTCGAGTAGAGCACGGCCACTAACTGAAGACAGATCGACAGAGTGATGGTGGAATAAAACCGCCGGGCACGGACAACACCCTGCGGACTCGTCCCGTGTGTACGGGACTCGTACGTTCCACATGGCCGCGTCCTGTCGACATTTACAGCCGCCTAACGCGCAGTTTTACGACAGCGAACCGTGCAGTCGCCGGCGTCGCGGATCAACAGGACAGCGTCCTGAAATTACGTCGCCGAAATCCGACATACAATGGTCGGTTGAAACCACGTCGTTTTATTGACTTTCCTATACGGACACTTCTATTTCCGGCACAACGATACTAATCCAGCTGCCGAGCAACATACCTCTTCCGATCGTTTCGCCCGGTTATCCACTGTCGGTGATCGCGATGCAATATTAGGTGTCATTAAATCAAGTGCAAAGATAGTGGGAACGAAAACTAGTGACGACAAAAATATCCAAACCTGAGATCTCACTAAATCAGATGGTATTGCGCCTTTTACCCTATTAGCGATGTTACATGACAAAAACAAACAGTTCACTGCGGCACGAATAGCCGACGCGATAAGCCACCGCCGCTGTAAGTAGGTGCATGCATGAAGGTGAAAGAACATCATTTTGAACATCTGATATACTAAAACAACGACTCTCTTCAGAGCCATCAACACTCTACCATTGATCAAGCACCGTCTAAGCTTCAACACTGCACCTCTGATGACGTAAGGAGTTGGTGTTCATCACGAAGACTGCAGTAAAATACTGACAAAACAGAACTAATTTGGTTTGGCTCAAGACAGATCCTGGAGAAGGTTTCTGTGAGCGACCTTACGTTACAGCTCGACTCCGGCATCCTCAAACCGGTCGAAGTAGTTCGTGGCCTTGGAGTCCTGCTTGACACTGAACTGTCATGCAGTGAAGCAGCACATTACATGGATTGCACGTAACTGTTTCTACCATTTGCGCCAGATCAGACGTGTTGTTGGCGAAGATGTCACATCACAGCTGATCTCTGTATTTGTTCTGTCTCGACTGGACTATTGCAACTCACTGTTAGCCGGCCTACCACGCACCTCCGTCGAACCACTGCAGCGAGTACAGAATGCAGCTGCTCGTCTGGTACTTAATCTTGGTCTTCGTGATCACGTGACACCAGCGCTGAAGCAGCTACACTGGTTACCTGTCGAACACAGAATCAAACAGAAGTCATGTACATTGATGCATCAAATCCACACTGGACGTGCACCACGATGGTTGGCTCACTCTGTGCAGTCAATCGCTGAATCCAGTCGTCGACCCGGTCTGTGGTCCGCCAACACTGCTAACTACATCAAACGTCGCACTCGAACTAAATTTGGGCAACGTTGCCTCAGTCACACTGGTTCAGCTGCCTGGAATCCCTACCTGACAGCATTACGTTGCCTCAGTCACACTGGTTCAGCTGCCTGGAATCCCTACCTGACAGTCACACTGGTTCAGCTGCCTGGAATCCCTACCTGACAGCATTATGCTTACCACTGATACCAATAGATTTAAAAATCTTTTAAAATCTCAACTATTTTACCTCGCGTTTTGACAGTTGTTAGCGCCCCTGAACATTTTGTAAGTCGCGCTCTGCAAATTGTATTTGTATTTGTGTATTTGTACCAAGGAAAACAAGTTATTATAAAAAAAAAACTACTTACTCTACACAACTGAAGTGTGTTACCCAATGACAACGTTTCGATATACGTCGGACATCTTGATCACGTCCTGACTGTTTACAGCTCGCTGGAGCACGTCGCCTGGAATGGTCCCATGTGTGGCTGAGTTGGTAGGATCCTGCATCCTGATTCTTGCATGTCTCTTGTATGTGCCTCTTTTATCCATCTGGACTGTCGCTGTGCCTACCTGTCGACCACGTTTGCCTTGTCCCAGTCGATGACATGGTTCTCTTCCACGGCATGGTCTGTGATGGCTGACTTGTGAGTTACACTGCTCTCCCTTGCTTTGGAGGCTTGGGTTTGTGTACCAGCTGCGAAAAAGTCCACTTCTTTCTTGTGCATCTTGATCCTCAGACCAAACAAGTTATGAACATCTTTGTTCACCACAAGTGGTAGCAGAAAGTTAAAAAACAAACAAACAATTTAAACAAACAAACACAATGTACAGTATACAAACAAAGGATAACAAGAAGTTATGTTTCGCATCATTACCGTGTCTTGTCGCAGCTATTTAACAGCAAATAAAGTAAGTAAAATTAAAGGGACAAGGAAAGTTGAATACATACATCATTTTTATAGGTGTATTCTATCGAAACGGTTAAACAGAGCACTAAGCTTTTTTACGTCGGGTAGCGATACCATTCTAGTTTTTACACACCAAACGGGATGGCAATATTCCAATAAGGACTCCCATAACGAGGGCGTCGAATGCAAGGGTTTGAAAAATATCGCGATTTTCTGCCAATATCTTGCTTTATCTCGGAAATGATACAAGGTAGAGCAATAGTTACTATGGCATGTGAATAAGAGACCGTACCCAGGCGTTTGAACGGTACCATTCTCAATGACGTTGAGTGACTTAGCGAAATATTGCATGACACGAAGTATCGCGCGGTCTCTCCGCATCAGCTGAGCTTCTTGTTGAAAGTGTACTATATTTTTTGCTGTTTACGCAAAATTATCGAAATTAGTCGGTGCTTGTCGAAACTACAGTTTGCCAAAGTTGGCGCGTTTTTTGAGACATAGTGTATTTACGTGTCTACTGTCGTTTGTCATTGATGACGATGTCTGTGCTGATAGTCGACGACGTCATCTGCGGGTTACACTGACTGCAGTGTGTTGCTTTCAGCAGCTTCGTTTTGTCGACGGCAACAATTACACGCAATCTCACCGTCGCGTCAGCAGATAGAATCTCCTTCAGCAGCCGTGTCACTTCGACATTTTGCACCGTAATTTGAGACCTTTTCTTGAAGATGATGAGTACGATAGCGGCGACAAATAAATGTAGGCTCTGTTTAACCCTTTATTGGGCACATTAAAGCCGCAGAGCAACGCACCGTTATACAGCAATACGGTGATTTGTACACTGGCCGTTGGTGGGTTGATGGGTGTATCTTTGGTACATCGAGAAGGAACCTGGGCCCACCCAGTCCCCTCCTCGCTGTACGAAATGTAACAGCCCTGCTCACCCATCAACGGCCAGTGTACCAACTTTATATTATTCGATGTGGAACCGTAATTACCTTTGCACTCTAAAGGGTTAACGGAGATAAGATGCTTGTAGTTTGCGCTGGGGCGACATCAAATGACATGATGCAGAGACGCTGACCGCCCGCCAATTAGTTCTGTGATCACGTCAGCGATGAAGGGAGCGCCGCCTAATGACGCCGTTGATAAAGATACTGTTCACTTCATGCGCTCGATATATGGCACATCACGAAAGCACTCGGAATCGCACTTGTTGCAGTGGCGTACTCAGGGGACACACGGTGTTAGCGCACCCAGAAGACGAAATGCCTATAGCCGGGAAGAAACGATCAATTGACGATCCTTGGCCTGAACGCTGTGAACCTGTATAGGCTGTATACGGTAAATATTTTCCTTTTTCACGCAGCTTAGAATTTGCACCTGATGTTTTTTTGTTTCATGGTTTGTGCTATGTTGTGTTGTGCACCACAAGACAAACTTTGGGGTACGGCATTGACTCATTGATGGGTACAGGGCGTATGCTGTTACTTTGTACAGATATAGCGGCAACCGAAATCCAAAGTACGATTTTTGCAAGTCACCATATCCGTCAATTATTATTCGTATCGTTTACCAAACTTGTTCTTTTTGTCTCGAGAATTTCATTCGAAGTGAGAAATTAAAATAAGCCGTAGGCCCTATGTTCTTTTTATTAACTGTGGTTGTTGGAGGATTTAAAAAAGGAGGAAGTCCAAATAATCGCGCTCACTAACACTAAATGTACCAACTTAACCGTTCTTGTTATCTTTTAATGTCGTATATTTGCGCTTTCCGCATTTTCTGCGTGCGCAACTGTGCATATGTGTGTTTCTATCCCCCCCGCAGCGGGGGCATTATGTTTTCACTGTCCGTCACGTTGTCCAGTTGTCCGTCCTGACGTTTGTCCCGTAGGGCGATCCGCGCTGGTCGTAGGCCAGTCACGCTGGCTGTCCGTGCGAGTGAGTCCAATCTTGTGCCAACACGGACTCGGCCGGTGGCGGACGAGTTCATTTTTGTGGAAAAATGGAATAATCCGCAGGCCGGGCAAGATCATTATTCAGATGCTGCTGCGGGTGGTCTTCAGCTCTCTCGTTTATTTCACGATACGCTATTGTGTTTTGTGACTGGCGTGTGCGTTTGTCACATTATGAGGATATTTGACGCTTTTGTCGTTTAAGTAGCAGTGAAGTCGAGAATGATACGCACACAACTTATTCACCTTTTGAAAAGGCAGCACGATTTTACGCAGAAAAAAATGAAAGTGAAAACTTAACTATTCAGCAGCATAAAACGTTAAGACGTTACTTGGCACAATGACGACATATTATGTTTTCAGAAGCCGAAAATTTTTGCAGAAATTTACATTTTCTACGCGACGAATCGGAAACTCCAGCGCGAATTTGATACATTTTCGACCTTTGTTTGTCGACAGCTGTTCGTTGATGTGACGAATTTCCGCCGGCTGCTCGTGTTTTTACATCCAGTGACGCGGCCGGAAATTATTCTCTGTTGTCACTGTGCTGTTTATCGCAAAATGTTTTACATCCGATCTACGAAGCCTCTTAAACTATGAAAACAAAAATTAATAGGAGCCTACACTATTTTAGCATACATCCGTTTGAAGCTGAACAGTATGATGGTAGCTAAAATGCAGCTTACGCAGTTTTGTATGAATATTCTGCATCTTTTTGGTTGTTCTATTTACGTGTTTATGAGTGTTTATGTTTTTATTATTTGTATTTTTGAACTCTAGTTTTATCGTGTTTTACTGAAATATTCCGCAAAACGAAGTTGCACACAAAAGTTATATTAGTATTATTAGAGAAATGGTTTGAGATGTCAGTTACTTGTGTACGGTGTCACATACATGATTCTGAACTTTTTTAGACCAATTGCCGGCGTGCGCCAAGGTGGAGTTCTGTCTCAATTTTTATCTCGCCATACAGCGTAGCGTTTGACGTGATATTAAGTTTGCTTTTTACCCGCCATTCGCTAGTATAGCGAAGGGGGAGGTATTTGTTTTACTGTATGTTTTTTTGTTTTTTTTTTGTTTGTTCGGTCAACGATTTCTCGACAACCCGCGGGCCGATTCACGCCAAAGTTCGCATGTAGGCGTACTCTGGTTCCGGATGTGTCTTCTCCCCTTTTGGGGGTTGGCGGCCCCCGG
>Ga0209149_1001982_pt1 | contig 11068 bp, 7 predicted proteins | sample WorMetTyACAVOLI2_FD_187423 | JGI IMG/M metagenome (GOLD analysis project Ga0209149, IMG submission 187423) | Marine gutless worms symbiont microbial communities from Max Planck institute for Marine Microbiology, Germany - Olavius algarvensis... ...
TTCATCAAATGAACCGGGTGAACTCTCGCAATGGCTCTGCCATGATGACAGCACCATAAACATTGTCGTGCTTATTATTATTATTATTATTATTATCAGGAAAGTATAATGACGTGCACAAGTCAGATGTCTGACCCTGTCGTCTATCTCTGCCGTTTGCCATAGTGAACAGTCATCAGTTGACAGTATCATCGGCTGACAATGCTCACTTGAGTTCAATAACACATCAATGCCTGGCCGAGTTGTCTAAACAAGATGCCCATGTCACGGCATGTTGCAAGTGTCCTGCACCCCTTAAGTCAGTCTCCCTTCATCTGCCCACCAGTGCTTTGATAGTAGCCGTCATACTTTATTTCTACATGAAGTTTGACGGAGCTAAGTGACCAATACGTTATCACTAATGCAGTCAACAGAGCTGGCAGGAATGGTGGCAGAAGTGCACAAACCCACAGAGAAAAGTAAGAACTGATATCTGAAAATTCACATTTTCAAACCAAGCTCAACATGATAATCCGCAATGCAAGGCACAGCAAGCATACAAGCTCACAGAATGTCAACTTTGTTGTCTTTACTGGTAGTAAATCGGAACATTTTGGACGACAGACCCACAGATGGACAGAACCACAGATCCACACACAGACAGACAGACCCACACGTTGCACCTCAAAACAGTACCCGCTCACCAGTTGTAACCGGGGGCAGGAAATGGCGTGCCTTAAAATCTGGGTTAGGGGTTATTGAAACTGGCAGAATTTGATAGCTCATGTACGACTTCCTATCAGTCTGCCATAGTATAGATTCATCTTGAACCATTTTTGAGTTATTTGACGCTGAAGAATATCGTGACTTTATAATCTAGGTCAGGGGTCATTCAGGGTCAGTGGAAATGGCACCATTGTGATTCTGGTCATATCATGTATTGTTTCAGAGATAAAGTGAGCTACTAGTTGAAAGTCACAATTTTTTTTCGTACCCCCTTCTACATAACAACCTTCTGAGGACTAATGGTTGGGAATATTACTGCAATGTTTTCTTGCAACCAAGCCAGAGTCCTGGTCTGTCAGGTGGTGTAGATTCTGCAAAAGTCCCATTTACTTATAACTCATGTGGGTCACAGACAGACAGACAAAAAACTGATCTCAATAGCAAAGTGTTTACAATGACTACGTAATGCTGTCTAACTAGGCAAGTGGGCTTATCACTAACTAACAAGTCACCAACTGTGTATGAAAATATCTGACAATAGCTGCACTTACAAAACTGGATGGTTATTCTCATAGAAAACTGTAAACAAAGACAAACCATGAGCTCAGGAAATGGTGGCTTGCAACTAAACCGTCTGATGGCTTGCAGAGCAGCATTCGGTGGATATATGGGTGGTGGCGGCGGCTGTGCTGATGCATCGGACTTCTTCCTTTGCTCACATGCTAACCGCAGGCTTGCCTCACTTAAATGTCGATCCTAGAATGTTCACACAGCAAACTTCCATGCAATGAAATCACTTTGGCTACAATTCCTCACGTACTTGACAACACTTAGCGTGATCAGAGTCGTTGTGTGTGGGAATAACGTAGCTTTTGTGGCACACTAGGAGCGTTTTTGGTCATTTATGGTACGTTCGGTACAGTTGTTACATTTGGTATACTGATGCTAGGAACACTGCTTAGTACACTAGGCATCATCTGTAGTGTGTTTTGGTACATTTTGGTACATGTGACGTTTGGAACACCGGTTGGTACACTACACTAGCTGGTACACCAAGTAGCTTTTTGGCACACTAACATCATTATTGGTAATTTTTGGTACGTTTGGTACAGTTGTTGCGTTTGGTACACCAGTTGCATTTGGTACACTAACTGGAAGTGGTATTATTGTGATGATTCTGTTGTCAGATGAACTCTAAAACCTGCTTACGGGTCATGATACACATCAAGCTGCATTATCAAGGTAATGATGCTGCTGACAAAATGAGTAATAGTGTACAGTCGAACCTGAAGGTGTGTCATCAAAGACCATCGCTGTCGAGGAACATTATCACAGCCCGACCACCGACATATCTGCACTGGCGCTACGTTAGTTTCAAAGTGCTCTTTGGTTACATGCTGATACATTTGCATCACAGACTCGAATGTTCTGCAACACGTCACATACCATTAATGACAAAGTTCTACATAAAATGGTATAAAATTTTCTATGAAACACTACAGCAAATAAACTCAAGTCGAGTTGGATTTGGACATGGTAATATAATTTAATATTGGCCAGTCTCACATCATTCAACAAAACCCAAAAACATGACCAAATAATTTTCGTATGATAACAGCAAATAACAAGGGAAGAAATAGGCACCTTTGACAGCCTGACCATTCACATATGAACGGCAGACCGCAATCTTCATCTTTCTTAGCTTTCTTGCGCACTGGCCGTGTGACAGTCGTTGACAAAGCCGGCAACGGTCGTTTCCTGGATGCTGTATCTGGTCCTAGAGATGACGACGATGAACTAGCCATTACTGCACAAGAAACTGCACTGTTGTTTATCTGTTCCTGACAAGACGGTACAGCTAACGGACCAGGTCGAAATACTACGTAGCCGGACGGATGCTGTGCAGTGCCTACATTTGGAGAATGCAGTAAGATTGGTCGACCTCCATGCTGCAAGATGACCGATGCATTGGCAGTGCCTGCTGGCAAACCGACCAAGCCAGCACGTAACTGCATGGGGGCTCCTACAATCTGGACAGGCTGCTGTGACGTGCTCATCAGAGGCCGCAATGACGGCTTTACACTGGTTGACAGCTGCGGTCCTCCAACTTGTATGACTGGCTGACTTGACGACAACAGGGTCCCATCCACTGTAGTCTGTGATGAGGTTGACTGGTCTGAGCCGGGCTTGGCAGCCAGGACTGGCAAGTTGCTTGCAGCAGTAATTTGTACCTGACCAGTCGATTGATTGACCTGTGGAACGTCATGAGTGGACGGCTGCTGTGGCTGGACGCTGATGACATGGCCTGACTGAAGCACAATCTGTGTTGCTGCTGACTGCACGTGTGTATTGCTGGCTGTTACTAACTGCATGCCTGGTCCAGCAACACGCAGCTGACCTGTTGGGAACGGCGCCTGAGTCAATAAGACTGGCCGACTTCCAATCTGCTGATTTGGTTGCGTAGCCTGGAGGATCATTTGTCCTTCAGATTGCATAGCAATAGGTCGCGGAGTCGGTGGGACAATAACTCGCTGGATCAACGGTGAGCTCGCTGAACTAAGTAGCTGTGCACGTTGAATGATTAGCTGACCTTGCGACGTCGTTGAAGACACAAACCTGACAGGTGGTGCTGACGTCGACACTGTCGCACTCGACACTGGCAACTGTGAATTCCCATCCAGAGCTGACGACGAACTAGTCGCCACTGTGCTGCCTGACTGAGCGTTTACAGCAGGCAGTAGAGCAGGAGCTAGACTTGGCTGAGTCGGTCTCCCTGACAGGGACGGCTTGCTGGTGGCAGCCTGTGCTACAGATGTAATTGGTCGAATCAGCAGTCGTGTGCCACCACTGATGAACTGACCAGATGGCAGAGAAATACCATGCGGCGGAACTACCATCACACCATTCTGTAGCTGAGTGGCTGGTGGCACTGAGCTGACAGCCAGTGGCGAAGACAGCTGTGCTAAACTTGCACTGGCTGCATTAGCTACACATGCCAACGCTGGTGCAGCCGAACTAACTACAGCACTATTTGTGCTACTCAGTCCAACAAACGAAGAAGCAACTAGCTGAGGCTGTGCTTTCTCGTCTAGTGGAACACGTGCTTGCTGTGTGACATCAGCTGAGCCCAACTGACCATCATCAAACACAGCTGCAGTCACAGAGCTATCAACACTGGCTGACGCTGGGGCTTCATCGTCAGTAGCAACTGACAATGCATCACACGTTGCTGCGACTACACACTCCTTGTCCTCCACTGACACTGCAGCATCATCCTCATATGACAAACGGTTGTCACCTCCGCTGACACTCATATCTGGTGCTGCTGTTTCATCATCAGCCATCATTCCAGCTTCATGCAGCAAGTCAGCAACTGCTGCTGCCGTTTCCGAGTCAAAACCAATGCTTGTGTCAGTAGCACTGACCTGGTTGCCAGTCCCGACATCCGGACTGTTCACATCTTCTCCTGTAGATTCAATGTATCCAGACAAAAAGTCCGCTGATATGTGACTGTCATCATCACAGCTGTTGTTCGTGACGGCAGGACGACCGCCACAGTCAATGATATCAGCATGCATCATTGCTTTCACTAGAACATCACCATCACAGTCATCCAGGTCCGACCCATCATCGTTATCATCATCATCATCATCATCAGCTTCAGTGTCCACAACATCACCATTTACAACTACGCTGTCACACTTGTTGCCGAACCCAGGTGACTTTGGCACTTTAACATCATGCAGTGGTTCCTGATCTTCAGACGAGCAGCTTGGCACAGGGGAACAGATGCCATTCATTAGTGCTGACGGATCATGGAACTGTTTAGCATGTCCATTGGCAAGGCACGACGATGCTGTAGCAGTGCTGCAGCTAGATGCTTGTGTTACAGACACGCTGCTCTCAACATCTGTCAGTCCATTGCTGTCTAAAGCAACGTCAGTCTTATCAGTGTCGGCTTTGATGTCTCCGGCAGGTGCTACACTGACAGTAGCAGCACCAATGATGTCAGCGGCACAGGTCACTGCTGACATCGGCGAAGCTGACGGACTGTTAGTCGCAGACACAAAAGTCAGACTGCTAGATGAAGGCACTGATGAGACGTTACTGGTACCCTGTGAGCTCACTGACGCGACGTTGCTAGCAGCCTGTGAGCTGTTGGTCTCAGCTGGCTGCTGCTGAGTTATGTTACGAGCAAGCTTGCTCGCAAGCAATGTCTTGACGACAGCCGGGTCAGGTACCACGGAGGCGGTCGCCGTGGTAACGGCACTAGTTGTTACTGTCAACACTGACTGATCTGCATCACGTGCAGCGCTCCGCAGTGCCTCGTGTATTGTAGGGAAGTTTGGCGCAGAGAAGACCGGCACAGACGTACTGACAGCGTTGATTACAGGCTGTTGTTGAACAGCAGACTGTACCGGCCGAACCACGACTGATGCAACACTGCCACCAACTTGACCTACGTCAACAGCAACAACAGCAGCATCATATTTCACCGCCGCAATACGATAATCACTAGTACACACCATTCAGCAGCCATGATTATAACAATCCCTCATGTAAACTCGGCAATATCAACAGTGGTCATCTGGTTATTCATATTCTGACAGAATTTTTAGACTTTTACTGATGAGGCTTTTGGCCACAGCTTACATGATTCTTGGTAAGGTATGTCACAGTGTGTGGTTTATCAAAGCTCCATCTGCTCATTGCACTACATCAACCAGAGTAAGGTGACTTGGTTAGCAAGGATTTTGCTACACGTGGTCTGCTGTGCCTGAGATGTTATGGCATGCTGTAAGCAATGGACAAGGTCAATGCTGATTAACTAGATATTCTTCCGTGTCGCTTCATGTCATTTTCCACGCATTAACCAACACACTACGTTATACGCTATACACACACATATATATATATATATATACTTGTTACATTATTAACACAATTAGCTCAATCTGACTGACCACTAAGATCGGTAACACAAAGTGAACTAGAGTGAGGCCTGTCAGCACAGACAGCTCTGCTGCTGCTAGTGCAGAGACTAAATGCAAATTTAAAAATTTAGAATTTTTCACAACAGCACATCTCTAGTGTGTATGAATCGCACCTTGATTATGAAATTCCTTACGCCTTTCATTTGTTCACGATTCAGGTATAAAAGGAAAGGAAGGTAAAGGAGGGCCATACTCCAAAACAGTGTAAGCGGGGTGCTCATCTCCCTTTCATAGGCCGTTGAGCCCATAGGTGGATAAACCACTATTGTCTGTGATGCATGGCCAGTGTGACACCAGACTTACGGTTACCTTCCCAGCCTAAGCTGGTACTCATAGTGCCTACCCACGCAGAGATGGCCAGGCTGAGTTGACGTGGGTGGCTGGTTACATACCGAGATAGTTTACCCGCCCGAAGACGGTCACCCATCCAGGCACTAACCGGGCCCAGCGTAGAGTAACTACGTTAATCGAGACCAACGTGTTATCACTAAGCTAAACCGCCAACCTGTTTCAGATATGTTGTGTTAAAATGTGTATTAAATATGCTTTTAAATAGATATGGTAGATATAAGGTGAATTAACTATTATCAACCGTTGTTTTACTCATGAATGTTTTGCATGCCATTTGGCTTGTCAAGTTATTTATGCTGTTAACAGAGTAAATCTTAATTCAAAATTTGCAAAAAATCGCCAAAAATTTTTAAAGCAACATTTCAAAAATCTGTTCCAGTTTTTCCATACTGGCACATAGAACACATGTGCCAAGTTTTGTAAGAATCGGAAAAAAACTGTAGGAGTAGCAGCGATTTTAAAAAAGTGACGACAGCCAGAAATCCAGATATCGATTACCTATACTATAAGAAATGCAAAGCAGATGCAGTGAGTGAGTACCGGAATGTATGCCAAGTGACGAAGCTTTCATGCGTGGAACAACGCCAATGTAGATAAGTTCGCTTGTTCCGTCACGTTCTATAGACTGGACCGCGGCACTCGGAAATGCCACTCTAACACATTCACAGCATCAAATGTGTGAAGAAATTTACACTTAATGACTGCTTTTTTTCTTCGTAATTTCAAGAGAAATCACACAACAGTTTATTGACACAAGAGTATATAATACCGAACACATGTAGCAAATGTGGTCGGATTGACAATCTGCTGCAGTCCACAGATGCTGCATGCAGACACGTAGCGCTTATACAGCTCCATCTTTGCCATAGAGCTCGTTGATCCAGGTTGGCACTCATATTGTGACTGCAGCCAGTTGCACGCGATTGCCTCGTTGTCCACTGCCTGTGAACCACCAGCTCCCACTGGCAGCCCTACACATCACATGTTGCTAATTCCATTAAATCACAACACCATATACCTATGACCCAGCTTTTGTTCTGACACATTTAATAGTTAACACAATCTCTAGACATCAGAACAGCAGTCATCTACACAGCGGACAGATGTCAATATCACTGTAATAATCCGTCAGTTAGTCCTCTCGACACACACCGTCCCTCGAGTATCCAGCTGAACAAACTCTATCAACTAACAAACACACGAGTAAAACATACTATTGTCATTAATCATGCCAGCAATCCAGCATGTTAACCTGTCATGTCTGTCCGCCCTTTTTGCATGACAATGTGATAACAACTCACTACAGTGGGTTCAGACTTGGTACAAGGTCTGTCAATTCATCACTAATGTGCATGCAGCTGTGTGCTTGGGGTCAAAAGGTCAAGTATCGGCATCAAGTATCGACGAGTCAGACGATCCCTAGACACAGACTCCATCAAGAGTCTTCAAGACGCTCGTCCCTGCCTTCGTCATGTCGCATGTGCACTATTGTAACACTGCTTTCGCCGGATCACCAAGATACATTACTGACAAGCTGCAGTGTGTACTGAACGCTGCACCGCATCTCGTCACTGGCACACGCAAGTTCGATCACGGCTTGTCACACTCGCTACACGAGGAATTGCACTGGCTCGACGTCCCAGAACGTATCCACTACAAACTGGGAGTCACAGTGCATCGCTGTCTGCAGAACAAGGCTCCGGAGTATCTGGTCGACAGCTGTACACCAGTCTCAGACATTCCCAGCCGACGTAATTTACAGTCAGCCACTCGACATCACCTGACCGTACCACGTTACCGGCTCAGCATTTTCAGTCATCGTACTTTTTCTGTCAGAGGTCCAACAGCCTGGAACTCGCTACCGTACAGTCTCCGCGACGCGGCGCTCAGCAGCAACAGCTTCAGACAATCGCTAAGACGAATCTATTTCGTCGATACCACTCAGCACACACAGCGCAGTAGAGATGCTTCATGAATCTGCGCTATATAGATGTATTACTGACACTGACATTGACAACAGTCAGCATGGGACTGCATCTTCACACGCTAAGGTTCTAGATGATTAATGCAGAACATCACAGCTAATCAGTCCCAGTTATACACCACTACAGTTGAAGACAGTCCAGTTCTCGGTTCTGTTCCAGGCCGGTCCACAGCTGAATGACACCATTCTCGGAACATATTTGTCATGTGTAGACTAGACCGCAACTTAGCCACAGGCAGTGTGTCTGTCTGTCTGTCGGTCACAATGGTAATGTATCAGAACTACTGACCATAGGATCGTGCAGTTTTCGCCATCAGGTAGCCCCGGGTCTCTAGTTCTTTCAGACCAACTTTCATACCATGGGTCCCGGGGAACCCCTTGCAAGGGCTTCAATGGGTAAGTAAAAATGGCAAAAATGTAGATTTTGCAACAATAAATGGTAATATCTTGAAAACGATACAAGACAGGCATATAATTGCAATGGAAGACCAATAGGAAGACACATATGGGCTTTTGATTGGTACCAATTCCGACGATCTTGAACGACCGTAATGCAATATGATATGCTCTAAAGCCTTTTCTGGAGGTTGCTGTGTAGAAGCAAATGAAGACTGAGACCCATAGTGTCAGCAGCAAAATATAGTCCCGGGTCTGTAGATTTCAGTGATATACAGATTGTGCATAAATTCTCAGAGTGAGTGATCCCTAACCTAGATTTCAGGTCACCATAATCCTCTACATCAAATATCTCTAAAATGGTACAAGACAGAACTGTACTTACAATAGCAGACTGATAGGAAGTCATACATGATCTATCAAGTGGTGCCATTTTCAATGACCTTGAATGACCTCTAATCCATATTTCAAGGGCACACTCCTATTTGAAATTTCATGTCTCTGACATAATACAAGATAGGGTCTCAGTCAGTGTGGAATGCCGATAAGAACTCATATGACATGTGGCAGCTCAAGCAGTCAATGGTCTCGCCGTGATGTAGGCAGTGTGTGCTTCTTAGGTGGTCCAAACAGATAACGAACTTATGATGCTCCTGTCACCAGCTGCCGAACGATCATTTACGTTACATTCCCACACTCGGTGCCCACCCACCATACATCAAAGCTATTCAGTGCGCACAGAGACCACCCACCATGAACGTTCGCATGCCATGCCTGCCTGCTGTCATTTTGATCATCCAGTTACGACAATGCAGTGATTGGTTATGATATAATTTGAGTTTCATATCCCTACAACACTGCAGGGCTATCTCCCTCCACTGCTGTCACTATCCAGTGTATGCGGCGGATGGGAGTAGGCAGTCGGCGAGTGCACAACTGACTACCAGCACCTTAAATGGACAACGCAGACAACGGACAATGCAGTAATTGAGACGTCATCCAATAACAGGCCGGCATCGTGCTGGCCCCCACATATCTCGGCACCTTTCCCTCCACTGCAGACACTTAGTTATCACTGCATAACGTGGGTGGTCCTGGATCGGTTCAGTTCTGGCCGGTAAATTCTAAACTGGTCCTGGACCATTCCGGCACAGTTCTCACTAGATCGTCGTTCATTCTGCATTCACCACCAACTGACATTTGGACATTTTGATGCCAAACAAATAACGCTGAGGACCAACATACATGACAGCTAGTCTCCGCTAGCCAGTCCGTTCAACCAGGCACCAGCACCACACTGTGATACCATGGATACGGGCTGGTGTATAACGTGATGTGCCTGTTTACTCCCCCAGCTTTCACCGGGTACTCATTCCAGCCTGCCACAGAAGGCAGGCTCAGGCTGAGTAGGTCTTGGTGCCTGGTTCTGCACCGAGATGGTTTACCTGTCCAGTCAAAAGGTAAAAGGTAAAGGTAAGTGTATTTATATAGCGCTCATTTTTGTATTACACTCAAGGTGCTCAGGCATGGATCCCACAGTTTTACCTGCAATTACACCAATGCCTGCCTTTACCTCGTAAGCGTTCACCAGATGGCACCTCCCCAGACTGAGGTTGCGCATATCTAATTGCAGCCTACTACTCATTTATCTACACCGAAAGGATGAAAGGCTGAGTCGACCTGGTTGGCTGACCTACAGCGGACGGTTTACCCACATAAGTGGTTACCCATCAGCTGCAGGTCGAGCACAGGACAGGGAAAGTTTGCCGGTCAAAGACCGACGTTCGACCAACTGTGCCACGTAACCAACTACCCAGTCACCTAGCCAGGCACTAACCAAGCCTAGCATACAGTAACTACGTTGATCAAGTCCAACGTGTTACCACTGCACTAAACTGGCAACCAGTGTGCACTATTTAGACAATGTGCAGAGTAAAACTATAACTCATATTTATCTATAAAATACAGAAGTATAGTGAATTCTAACTGGAGTCACAAACACAGGCTTACTTGGACGGATGAATGTATTAGAAGTGACTACAGGCGGGGCAGGCTGCGGAGGTGGAGGCCTGACAGGTGGACACGTCGCAGCAGGAGGAGGAGGAGGAGCAGCTGGAGTAGGTTGTGACACAGGCACAACATTCACACCAGCTGATGTAACGTGCTCCACGACCTTCGACCCAGCTAAACATTCCTCACCGTAACTCTGCACTTCCAATGTCAGCAGGTCAACGAGGATACCTACAGCAGAACAAGACTCGTGATACAGTACAGTCACACATTTATCAGCAGCAGTTAGTATCTACTACATACACAGGTTGCGGGTTCGACTCACACCCGATCCACTGCAAGCAACCTTGAGCAAGTTGCTAACCTACTGTGTGCTCAGGTCAACTCAGCATCCTACCCTCAGCGGGACGGGAAATGAGTAGTAGCTATGGATATGGGGTGAAGGCCTAGTGTGGCTGATTGGGGCGATGGTGTGTCTACTAGCTGCACCGTGGTTCCAACTGTCCGTTAGCACGGGCAATGGATGGCCACATAATGCGCTGCGGCACCATTGGCTCATGCCAATCAGCTGCCACTTCCGAGATTGTAAAGCGCTGCTGGTCACGAGTCTGACTCATGTAAGTGGCGC
>Ga0209149_1001984_pt1 | contig 11067 bp, 6 predicted proteins | sample WorMetTyACAVOLI2_FD_187423 | JGI IMG/M metagenome (GOLD analysis project Ga0209149, IMG submission 187423) | Marine gutless worms symbiont microbial communities from Max Planck institute for Marine Microbiology, Germany - Olavius algarvensis... ...
AGGAAGACAAACGTGAGTTGATTGCTGAAAAAGTAAGAAAACGAGGTGAATTGCGAGTGGTTAAAGAAAAGCAAAAGACAGTGTAAAGGATTGGAACTAGATGTCGGCTGAAGATCAACTGTACAGTGACATCTTGCAGTGACTGCAGACCTCATTCAAAACAGTGTTAGGAGCAAGAACAAAACAAATGGTGTTGGACACAACAAACGCCCCGAGCTTCATTGCAGCGTGCTACCACCTGGCGAATTTAATGACATTGATGCCAGAGAAGTTGCCTGTCTATCTCGAAAGTTTCGCAATGACAACTACAGCCGTTTTGTTGCCTGAATATTGCTAGCAGATATCGTTTTAACCCTTTAGACTCCAAAGGCAATTATAATGCTACATTGAACAATACAAAGTTGGTACACTGGCCGTTGATGGGTGGGCTGTTACATTTGGTACAGCGTGGAGGGGCCTGGGTGCGCTGCGGCCCCGCCCAGTCCCCTCCTCGCTGTACCAAATGTAACATCCCACCCATCAACGGCCAGTGTACTAATCACCGTATTGCTATATGATGGTCCGTTGCTCTGCGGTTTTAATGTGGCGATTAAAGGGTTAAACAAAAGAACACCAGCAGTCACATTTTACCACTGTACTGCAGCTAGTACTACTACCTGCTATATTATAGACATTTAAACCTCCATTGCATATTGTCACGCATTGTAGAACATTATCGTTTTACACTGACGTTTTAAACGTTTCATCATTAACAACAAACAAAACAAGAAATTTCCTGGGGTTACAGAATGTAAGATGTAGCACGGGAGTAGCAGGAGTATAACTGTGCACAAAATAGCTGATATCTGTGTGATAAATTACCATACTTGCAATACGAATGTTATGCATTTTCTTCACAAAACAAGTGTATCGGAGACGATACGAAAGCCGCCGATCGTCAAAGCCCAAACTGCATTAAAAAAGAAACAAAAAAGAAAATATGGCGAAAAACGATTTTCAATATGGCGGATAGAATTATTACACCCTGCAATGTGGCATGTGGCTCTGGAATCATGACAGTGAATTCACCAAGTGGCAGCACCCTGCAATGTGATACGTGGCTCTGGGATGACATGCCATTGAATTTGCCCAAACGTCCGCCATATTGGAATTCTACATCTGATTTCTGTTTTGACCATATCACCGCAGTCGACATGTCATTCTGAACCAGTCTGCGAAATTTTTTTCCAAATCGGACCACCCTCGGCAGAAAAAAATGACGTCATGTCGATTTGCAAGATGGCGGATCTCAGCCATCTTGGATTTTAGGGGTCCAGTAATTGGTTCTTTGAAAAGCCCATGTACGACTTCAATAGAGACCACAGCTCTAATTTGATTAGTTTTTGAGAAAATCGCGTTTTTTTGCATTTTGGCGACAGACAAACAAACAAACAGATGGACAGCACCGACGCACTAAGCCGCTCTCGCTGTCGCGAGCGGCGGCTTAATAATCAGAAAAGTTTGCCAAACTGCCAACAGTTCTTCAGATTATGGACTGTTGTCGATACTCGACAGTACTGCGTACTCTATTCATTAACATATTTACTAATTATGTATTTGATAACAAGTTTAGTTAAGGAAGACAAACGTGAGTTGATTGCTGAAAAAGTAAGAAAACGAGGTGAATTGCGAGTGGTTAAAGAAAAGCAAAAGACAGTGTAAAGGATTGGAACTAAATGTCGGCTGAAGATCAATTTCACAGGGTGGCCCAAAATGTAGGACCACTTTCATACGTCTTCAAAATCCTCAGCGGATTTATATGTTTGTTGTTACATGGCCGACAAAAATAAATAAATAAATAAGGATTTTAATTAACATGCCAATTAGTTTAGGCATTTTAAAGATGTGAGCAATTAAAGTGAGTGTGACCCCACTTTTTCGAGCCAACCTGTATATCTTGATCTTAACTGCAAGTTTGAAGGTTGTCGACCGTCCGTGTATTCGGCTTAGTTTTACGCATCCTGGTGATTTGATTACAAGTGGGTACGGGGTAGACGGACGGACGAACGAAAAGGGAAGCGAACTGCACAGTACACTAGCGTGTCTGTTACAAGCATAGACCTGTTGTAATTATCAATCAATTTTTCTGTTCATGTAAGCTAAATGGATACGTTAATACACAGTGTGTCTCAACTGAAGTTTCACTTAAATTTAAATCCACTTAACAACGAGAAATGTGAACAGAATTAAATGGATTTGGAGAAGGTTAATGAAAATTAGTCGGACTGAACACCGATCCAGTCAACAGGTTTTGAACATTTGAACACGGTTGACGAAAACAGAAGGTTGATGAACACCATCCGACAAAGACAGAACAAGTACAAGCAAGACACAACCCCGCCATACTGGAGTGCATTGCCAAGGGGGGGGGGCTACTGCCCCATGACTTACATTTCTAGAAAGTTCTCGTCGAGCTGATGTTAAGCTCTAATTGATATGTAACACTGCGACTTACTGTTTTCGAGATATATGCGGTCAAATTGTCTAAAATTTAGGCCCAAAATTTCAGATTTGGGGCCCCGAAGGGTGCCGCCCCAAAAGGGGAGAAGATCTGTCCAGAACCAATATTTACCATCGTGCAAAATTTCACGCCGATCGATGCCACCGTCGCCGAGATATCTGTAACCAGACAGAGAAAAACAAGTGCGTCAGCAAGACGCATAACCGACAAACGCGGGATGTGTAGTTAAAACTATGTGCAACACTTTCGCCCCCTTTTCAAGGGCGACATTTCTGTCGCTGATTGTATGCCTCTGTCTAGCCTACTGTAGACTGTTAAAATTAACGGCGGCATCTAATGCAGGTACCGATCAATAACTGCTGGTCGTGGCGTATAGGTCCACACGTGTGAGAAACAGAACGGCCGTCGTCGCTGCCATACACACGATCAGTCATGCGTGGCACGGCGATGCGTCAGTGGTCTCGCGTTGATCATAGATGATGATGCAAAAATGCAGCATATTTTTGCTTATAAACTCCCCCGGGGGGGGGGGCTACCGCCCCGTAACTTTACATTTTCAGAAAGTTCTCGTCGAGCTGATGTTAAGCTGTAATTGACATGTAACGCTGCGACTTACCGTTTTCGAGATATTCCCTTTCTAGAGGACCAAAATTTTGGATTTTGGGATCCTTGGGGTACCGCCCCCAAAAGAGCAGAAGACAGGTCCGGGACATATATGTACCACAATTGCAAAATTTCACGCCGATCCGCGTCACCGCCGCCGAGATCACTGTCCTTTTACACAAAAAGCCACATCAGACGATACGGCAAAACGCACAATAGCGTTGCGTTTGTCGTATAAGAACACAGCAACCAATATACTCTTCCATATACTAACACATGTCGAGCAAAAACTGATTAGGTGGTCTTAAATCTTGAGAAGTAAATCTTTTCTGCATACAGTCTTAGAAGGCATACAGTCTTAGAAGAATGTTAGGGACGAGAACTCGTAGGAGACAGAGTGCTACGGTAATAGACTGGATGACGAGCAACGACGTGGAATATAAACATATAAAGAGAAGAGCTTATGACAGAGAAGACTGGCGTTATTGTGATTTTGTATCATCCGAGATAAAGCGAGATATTGGTCGATAATCGCAATTTTTCATACCCCATCATCATTCGACACACCCGTTACGGGTCGCTGTCTGAATATTGCCACAAGGTTTGGTACGAAAAAAATCTAGAATGTGGCTACTTGAAGGTGAGAAGTTTGATGACATGTTTAACCATTTCAACACAATACAGGCGTGTGACAGACGGACGGACGGACATCTTGCCACAGGACTGTCCGCGCTATGCGTACCCATCGCGCGGTAATACAATGTGCGCGGTAATACAAGAAGCTGAGCTGTCGCTGAGAGAGACCGCACGACGCTTCGTGTCATTGAATATTTTGGTAAGTCACACAAGTTCACTCAAGGTCATTCAAATGACACTGTTGAGTAGGGCGTGTGTAAGTCCCTATTAGTATTCCATTGAAACTATGTCTGTATATCGTACCGTTTCTGAGATATTCAGCGTCAAAGAATGACATGACCTTGAAACCGGAGGTCGGGCTCGTCAAGGTCATTCAAAATGGCGCAACTCGATAGATCATATTATACGACTTTCTATTGGTCGGCCATTGTAAGTATAGCTCTATGCTGTACCATTCTCGAGTTATTTGACGTTGAATAATCGTGACCTTGAAATCTGGGTTAGAGGTCACTGAAGGTCATTCAAACTGGTACCATTCGTATAAGCTTGGGTGCGGTTTCTTACTCGCCTTCCGTAATAACTATGACCGTATATTTAATCGTTTATGAAATATTCAGTGCCAAAGAATAGCATGGCCTTTGAAACTGGGTTAGGGGGTTGTTCAAGGTCAATGAAATTGGCGCCGTTCGATAGACCTTATACGACTCTCTGTTGGTCTCCCATTGTAAATATAGCTCTATCTTGTACCATTTTCGAGTTATTTGACGTTGAATAATACCGTGACCTTGAAATCTGGGTTAGAGATCACTCAAGGTAATTCAAAGTCCACTCGAAAGCTTGGTTACGGTTTCTATTCGCCTTCCATAGTAACTATGGCTCTATTTTGCATCATTTGCGAGATAAGGCGAGATATTGGTCGAAAATCGTGATTTTTGCATATCCCCTTTTCATTCGGCGCTCCTGTTAGGGGGCCCCGTCGGAGTATTGCCATCCTGTTTGGTGTGGAACAAGAGGTCAAAGTAATTTGACAAAAAGCGCCTCACGGGGGGCCCATTCCCCAGTTAGGGGTCACCCCAGGGGGTCCAAAATTGTACCATTGAATTCCTGGGGTAGGGTTTCCTATTAGTGTTCCATAGTAATTATAGGCCTATAGGATGCACCGTTTGGCCACAGTGCACGCGCGTGACAACCAACCAACCAACGACCAACGACGCCACGACACAGCCTATCTCAATAAGCGCCTCTTTTACTAACGTAAAGTGAGGCGCTTAAAAACTAGAATGGTGGCGCTACCCGATGGTGAAAAAAGTTTGACGATAGTTTATCCGTTTTGACAGAATACCGGCGTGTGACAGACGGACGGACTGACGGACAGACCGACATCTTGCCACGGCATAGTTCGCGCTTTGCATACTCGTCGTGCGGTAAAAATCGACCTTTTCGCTGCAGTACGTGTTTTGTATTTGTTCTGCTGCAATACTATCTCTAATGTCCGCTGCACGCGACTGACGACTGACGAGGTCACCAGCATTGGCGTAGACACAAAAAGCAGCTAGCTAGGCTAGGCGTTGCACACACTAAGCAGTGGGTGGGCGCTGTGTGCGCCGTGCAATAGTGCATTTTAGCCTGCGAGCTGGCGACATATAATAGTGTAGGCTATTGCAGACCACCGTGCAGTGTTACCTGGTTGAAAGCTTAGCCGTGTAAGGGTATGTACCAGCATCGCCTATGTGCTAATTGCTAACGTGTCTGGGTTGGCGGTGGACGAAGTCTCTCTGCAAAGATTAGATTAGATTAGATTAGATTAGATTGAGTCTCAGTATTCTGGTTGTGAACCGATGTCGACAGAGTGAAACTGAAACAGTCGCTCAACGACTTCATCGACAACCGAGCTGTGCTGTCAACGAAGGCTGTGTGACTGAAGTAACGTAACTCTCAGTCGGACACAGGCAAGCTAGTGACTCTTATGCGCGTCAGTCACACAGTGGGAGGCACATTATAAGTGTCGTCGATAAATCATGTCTTAACGTCGTTGGTTGGTCGTTGGTTGGTTGGTCACATTCGTGAATTGTGGGTAAACAGTGCGTCGTACGGCCTATCATTACTATTGAACACTAATAGGAAACCCTAGCCCAGAAATTCAATGGTAACTTTTTCAACCACGTGACCTCTAATCTGCGATGAGCCCACTTCTAAACCCCCTGCTATCTCTGAGACTGCGAAAACGAATTGAGACAAGAAAGTTCACATTTGCCATGCAGCTGGGGGTACGTATATACCGTACGTACGGCCTAATTTTGGAGTCAGTGAGGCGCATTTCGCCGTATTAATTTAATTTAATTACTACGGCCTCTTGTTTTTTAAATTGCGAGGCCAGTTGTGTCGCACTTAGTAACCACAATCTGTCGTAGTAGTGAGTGACAAAAAGGCTATTTAGTGCGATTCAAGGTTAATACGATTGATGAGATATGAAAATCACTAATAAAAAGGTAAAACCTACGAATGTAAGATCAAGGCTATCAAGCTAGAATAAAAAAACAAATAACAAACATTAATATGAAAACATTAATGTTGCTTATAAAAATGAGTTTCTTTAATAAAATCGATGATCTTCTTTGCTTCTATATTTTCAAATAAATATGTCGTAGTAATAGGAAAGTAAGTGACAACCGATAGCAGACATTCATCGTGCTCTAGGAATATTAAATTTGTTAGGCGCTCAGCGTGTTCAACGAGGACTAAATTGGAGGCGCTGGGCAGCAGTTTCATCTTACTTACTTAGTGCTCTGATATAGTTGGCATATTACACTGTAATATGCCATCTATATTGCTACACTATAGTATTTTACAGGCGCTGCTTGAACTGCATAAGAGAGATTTGCCAGAGAGAGAACTGACGACTATAAGCAGTTCCAGATTGAATGTAGTCAAAAAGCAGACAGTGGTGTGTATCAGAGGAGGAGCATGGAGGAGGGAATAGCTGAGTAAACAGCTTGTCCAGACCAGTGTTTATAATCGTGAGCACACAGTGCACGAGTTACACAGTGAGTCCGGTTTCAATCAACTACGCAGCCATATTAAGTTGCACGTAGATGGTTGGACCATGATTACAACGGTGCATGACGTTTAAGTCTGATTTGATTTCAAAATGTGTACGTGCAGTGCATCTGTGAACGCTAGGTATTTTATCATCAAAGTATACAAGCAAATACACTTCATTGTCAATTTGTCGCGCGCACCTGCTAAGCACATGCGCGACTTAGCTGTAGGCGGTGTGTCTGTCTGTCCGTCTGTCTGTCCGTCCGTTACACGCTGGTATTGACTCAAAACTAATAATCGTAGGATCACGCGGTTTTCACGTCGGTTAGACCATGGACTCTAGTTTTTGAAGTCAAATTTCGTACCTTGGGTCACAGAGGAACACCCCTTGCGACGGCTGTAAGCGATACTGGGGTGGGTAAACACGGCGAAAAGCAGATTTTCGACCAATAAATAGTCATATCGTTAAAATGATAGAAGATAGGCACATAGTTACAATGGAAGACTGGAAATCGCATATGTGCTTCCGATTGGTACCAATTACGATGACCTTAACTGACCTTATGAGCGTAACGCGTATATACATCTTTTTCCGGAGCTATCGTGTGCAGAAGCGAATGAAGACGCATACTGTCAATGGCAAACTTATCCAGAGTCTGTGGATTTTAGCGACGTACCTATTGTGCATACATTCGCAGGGTGAGTGAGCCGTAACTGAGGTTTTAAAGTCACGCCATTATTCGACGTTTTTTGAATGTCTCAGAAACGATACAAGATATAGACTCACAGTGCGGACCAGTAATAGAATGTGATGTGTGGCCTGCCTATTAAACTGCGCCATCGCCAATGACCTTCGTCGACCTTCAAGGTCATTTCAGTGATTTTGTCCGAAGATAAGTATTGCCTACTTTTGCGGTCTCTGGTATAAAAGTCCAGGCGATCTAATAATGAAGGATGACGTGTCATGCTTTACTGCTATTTGACGTCTTAAATGAGGTGGCCCAATCGAAATCTCAGCACAATATCGGATATCAGAAAACTGGGCTGATGCTGATGATGGACTGTAGCAATTTTGATCACGCGCTATTTCGACGAAGTTAACGAGAGGACGGACAGACGGACGGACGGGAAAACGGACGGAATTGTCGATAGCGTATGCCGTGTTTTGCATAGCGATGGACGCGCAGTAAAAATCGTAAAATAATTCTATGGTGCAAATGGCCGTACATCTTTGTGCTAATCGATAGTCGTTGTAATCTGTACTTAATGTAGCAGTCAGCACTGGTCAATATCAGCAGACCTCCAGGACGCAACGAATTGTTACTATGGGCGTGTGTTTTTGCGTGCTGCAGAATGTCGCTAGACGGTGAGCACGTGACGCCGTCCATAGACCGCTACCAGCCGCAGCATGTCATCGGCCGTCAGCACGTACAGCTGAGAGCGCCGTCCGAACACCTCCAGCAAACCGGAAATAGAAATCAGCCGCGCGAAGATGACGACATCGTAAAAATGGCGTCGCAAGTGACTGTTGACGTCATCAACTCCGCTATACGAACGTTCGCCGCCGAACAGTCGGTTAGCAGCTCGGCTCCCGGAAATGAACAGCAGAGTCGACTGTCGCGTGACCGGGAACCAGCTGGGGTTGCTTCCGACGCAGTCCAGCCGCCTTCCACGAAACAAACATCTTCTGCGACTTTCGGGACCCGCGGAGTCGAACACAAACAAAAGACCGGAAATGAGTCGGCAGACCGATCGACAGATGCCGCTGCTGTGTCTAGTCATCATTCCAAACCGGAAATCGCACCGTCGTCGACGAGCGGCGATGGACCGGAAGCGGAAGCGCTTCAGGACATAGCGAGACTGCAGGCGCTGACGAGGCAACTGCGAGCGGCCGTGGCGGAGTCACGCAGCGCTGACGGCTTGCCGGGCAACGTCGACGACAACGAAACCAGAATTTCGCCGAAAGACTTGGAACAACCAGCCAGTCAGAAGAGCACCAACAAAGAAAATGACGACATGGTCGATTGTTTGTAGTCACTGCTCTATTTGTGTATAAGTAAGTAAGTTAGTACAGCCACTTCTAGTTGGCGCCACAGTCGCTAAATAGTCAAAGCAGCGTCAGTGGCAGAAGAAGAAGATACCGTATAGACAGCAGGATGGAAGCTGATCCCATTTACGGCGCATTGAGCCGGAGACGGTTAAATCCAATCTAGCATACGACCTACGTCGGTCGGATGGCTGGCTCATTTAGCAGCCAGCGCCTTTAACCCATTAGGCCAGTATGACAGCCAGCAGTCCTGGGAACACGACATATATATATATACTGTTACGCAGAACTTGCCGTTTCTTCCCTAGCGATGGCCGTGACGATTGCCAGTATTCATTGAGAAGGATGGCCAGGCTGAGTTGGCCTGGTTGGCTGGTTAATACCGAGATTCTATTTCCGCGAACGGTCACCCATCTCAGTACTAACCCGGCTCAGCGAAGAGTAACTTCGTTGACGTGCGCATCGCCGTTACGACTAGATAACTAAACCGCCAGTCGATGGATGCACACAAAGTCACTGTTCGACAACGAATAAGTGCGTCATGACACCAGACAACAGCCGCTAAAAGACTGCACCAGCAATCTCCTGATGTTACTCTCGAGAGATTTCGGGACCACCAGCTAGCGAGGCTGAGCTGAACAATGGCCGTTAACCCTTCACAGAGCAATGTACTTATAGCTCTACTTATATAGAGGATGGGTTTCTTCATCATTCATGGACTAGTCTGCTAAACTCTAGGCCTTGTCATGTGGGTTGACCTCGAGACAAGGCCGAACAAGGTAAGCACAAGGTAAGCGCCACATCGAGTAACATAATGTTTTTATACTGGCCATTGATGGGTGGGCTGTTACATTTGGTACAGCGAGGATGGGACTGGGCGGGGCCGCAGCCCGCACAGTCCTCCCCTCGCTGTACCAAATGTGAACCATGTGTACCACCCATCAATGGCCAGTGTTCACCGTATTGCTGTATAATGGTCCGTTGCTCTGCGGTTTTAATTTGCCCTTTAAAGGGTTAAAATGGTTCTATCTGTGTTTGCGAAACATGACAGTCTAACGCGATCTGTTATCTGTTAGTCGCATCCGTCCACGGCTGGATGAAATATTATCATTTCCGTTCGCACAGGCGCAAGCGCGCCGTTTTTTTACCGCGCGACGCATTGAAAAGCGCGGTCTTAGCCATGGTTGAAATGTCTGTCTGTCCATCTGTCCGTCGCAGTCTGGCACTGCGTCAAAACGGAGAATATATCGTTAAGCTGTCATGCCAACGTTTCAGCCACATCCTTCCAGTTTTTGGGGTACGAAATTGGCCAAAATTACAAAGGGATCGCCTCCAACGCGGGCGTCAAATAAGGTTGGTGAGAGTTAAGAGTTATGGATGTCAGACCAATAGTCGCGTACATCTGGCACACGGTGCAAGTTACAGTCACTATACACTGTAGAACACGAACAGGAAACGATATATCGAATGGTGTCATTTTCAGTGACCTTGAACGACCACTAATCGAGATTTCAAGGGCACGCCGTTATTCAACGGTGAATATGTCAGAAACAGTACAACAGAGAGACATAGTTACAATGGATTACTAATAGGAATTTGCACATACCCTACTGAACGCTGTGATGTCGAATGACCTCGACTTAGCAAAATTTTCAACGAGACGAAGTGTCATGTAGCCTCTCTGCGATAGCTGAGTAACAAGGGTCTCAATGCATTGTGGGACGCCGAATTCACAAGGAACCGACGCAGACGTGCGATCACCCACCATAACAAACTGACTTCGCCCATGAGTATCTTCTAAAAGTAAAAAGTTCTAAGATACGAAGAGCTACAATCGATATTTTACCTTCTCTGGCGTCCTCGTTGTTTATACAGGATGACAGTGATGATGGTCTCAGTACGGAGCTGATCAGTCAAGCCAAGCAAAGTCGCAGCGAGAAAAAGGCTCGAAAAGCACTCTGTAAGCTCGGTAAGCCACGACAGCCTTGAATAGGCTAGTTATTTTATTTTCGCTTTTTGTGTTTTTGTAACATATGTGGGGTCACGGTCGTCCATCTTAGGAGGAGGCTGATATACGTTGTGTCATTAGAATTATAGCGAGGAATGATAGGCCTAATCCTTGTTTACTTCAACAAGAGGTCAAAGTAATTTGACAAAAAGCGCCTCACGGGGGCCCATTCCACGGTTAGGGGTCACCCCAGGGGGTCGAAATTTGTACCATTGAATTCCTGGGGTAGGGGGT
>Ga0209149_1001985_pt1 | contig 11065 bp, 6 predicted proteins | sample WorMetTyACAVOLI2_FD_187423 | JGI IMG/M metagenome (GOLD analysis project Ga0209149, IMG submission 187423) | Marine gutless worms symbiont microbial communities from Max Planck institute for Marine Microbiology, Germany - Olavius algarvensis... ...
CCCTTCCTCGCAGCCCGCCACGGCCCTTCCTCGCAGCCCGCCAAGGCCCTTCCTCGCAGCCCGCCAAGGCCCTCGCTGTACCAAATGTAACAGCCCACCCATCAACAGCCAGTTGCACTACTTGTTGGATCATGCGAACCGATTGAAAATTCATCAATAACGGTCCTGTAATTTTCATACCAGAGTCTGTCCTTCCCTCCCGTTCAGTGGACAACATCTGTGCTGTATTGTGTACAACAGTTGTGGCCAGTCATAACCACACCACTAGCAGTTCTTATGCTATGACACTGTTGGTTGGGTCATATTTCACTGACCCGTAAAATCGTCTCCTAAATGACCTATATTGTGTCGAGTGGGACGTTAAACCCTACTATATGGGAAAACGAGGGCCTGCTGACTGTTGATGTAGGTTTAGGTTTAGACTTAGGTATTTGTGTTTTTATGTGTGTGTGTGTTTTTTTTTAACCAGGCCAGTCTGTTTGCAGTGAAATTTGACATAAATTGTGACAGAAGTACATGTTGTAATGTTGTATCTGTGTATTTGGAACTTGTGTCGATCGTAAAGGGGCAACAATAATGCAGCAAAGGCCTTCAAGGCCAGAGCAGAAATAAAGATATGCAGTACGTCTGACAGCCTAAGAGGTATAGAACTTATTATTTATTATTAATTACATAAAATTATTATTAATTTATTATTATAATTTATTAAGTGCATTAATTTATTGTCTTGCTTTTCTAGGTTTGATATAGACGTAGAGTAATTCACGGGCACAGGCTGTTGTCTGTATGACTCAGCACAGTTGCTGAGGTGATGCCAAAAAAGTGTCATTGTACCTCTCAAGGGGCCGTGTGAGTCCCGGGCACTGTTGTTATAGAATAGGCCCAATCCGTTTCCTGGCCGGATGGTTTGGTTTCGTTAGGTTTAGTTGTTTAGGTTTTTTTTGTTGTGTATTATTTCAGTCAGCCTAGTTCGTCTGGACTACTTTGCCAAGTAATTGGCTATCCAGGCTGTATCCAATGATGCATATTGTCGAGGAGTACATCTCCACAAAGACACAGTTGCATGAGGGTCCGTTAACCTTTAAACAAAGCAGTTCATGTGAACTGTTTTGATGTTTTCATTATAGTTTTAGTTACTGATATTTTTTAGTTGTTCATCTTCATCATGATCATCTTGTCACAGCTTTTGAGCTCTCTCACATTTTAACTAATACCCTAAACAACGTATTTTTACTTCCTACCTGAAATTAATATCTTTAACAAACTTTTACTTTTAGCATGGCACGATATAGCCTTTTTGTGCTGAAAGTATCGTTAAACACCAACCAGCCTGTACCTCGAGGCAAAGGCTTGAACCTTTGAGGCTGAAAACATAAAAATTTGGCCTCGATGCCAAGACCTCGCCTCGAGAACATCACTGCTCATTAGCCGAGTTGACTGTCGAAAATTGTAAATTGGCCATTATAGGGCTGTGTGTACTGTAACATTTGTTGATTCCACAAGTACTCAAAGTTATGTTGCACGTTATTTGGGGACCATTTTGAGGACCATGTTTAGTTGCTCGCCAGAGTCTTTGTACTAGTGTCTACTGTCTAGAACTTGACTGATCTGCTGCTTTTATTGTAGCGTTCGTTCGTCTGTTTATTGCTTGTCGTGACTGTTAAGTTAATGGTACGTTAGTATGTGTGATCACTTGCGTTTGACGGTGGTAATGGTAATAAACTTTCTCTTCATTTAGTCGAGTCATATGTAGCCCAACAGTGTAAAACACAACATACTCGGTTCAGTTGTTGTATAACCATTTGCTGTACGGAGTACTGAAATCTCAGCCCAGCAAGGCATAAATACACCGTGTCCCAAAAAAGTAGTACACCCAACTCATGGCAATACCTTTGTCGTTTCTTAACGGATTTTCAAAATTCTTTCAATGCTGGAAGTAGAAGTAAATTTCCAACAAAACCCATGTTTATATCGCTAGTACCTCAGCAGCAATACCTGTCTCGATTCCAGTCACTGATTCATCAATTTATCGATATGGCTGATCTTTGAAGTTAGTGTCAGATGAGTGAAGTACCCCTTTAAATAGCTGAAGTGAGCCCCATTGTCGACGTAGTTAAACGCTACGAACAACGACAACAAACGGCCACACATTTGATAAATATGACACAATATTTGGTGACAAAATGCAACACAGAGTGAAAACATCTAAATGTAGAATAATTATAAGCTACATATCTTAACAAACAACTAGTGTTACGAATTAATAGCTGTTTATTAGTACAAATTGAAATTACACGTGAATTAAGAAACAGAATATTATATCAACTCACGTTCTATCAACAAAGTGCTAGTAAACAATCTAAAACTTTTATGATAAATATATGTATATGATAAATAGGTCCAAGCTGTTCAATAAGGCTCTTGTGTCAATTATGCAGCCCTCCAGCTTGAAGGCCGCAATATGCATTCAGTCTCTCCGCCACGTCTCCACAACGACGCTTCTACGAATTTATATATTTATTATTACGCCGAAGCAGCAAACATTGGACATAATATGCAGACTCGTGTGTCACATTTTTGCCGATATAACTCCCAACGTGTTTTTACACTTTCAACACAGCAGGAAAACCCTTTAATGGGCACATTAAAACCGCAGAGCAACGGACAGCAATACAGGGATTGGTACACTGGACACTTATGGGTGGGCTGTTACTTTGGTACAGTGAGGAGGGGCCTGGGCGGCCAGGCCCCTCCTTGCTGTACCAAATGTTACAGCTTGTCCATCAACGGCCAGTGTACCAACTTCATATTATTCGATGTGGCACTATAATTGCCTGTGCACTCTGAAGGGTCAATGAATAGCTAGGAAACTGTTCAAGATAAATGGGTACATGCTGCGTAGGGTTTGGCAAGCACTAAATTGTCTTTTTCATTCATGCAACGTATTGCGTGATTGCCGCAGGAGCGTCCCCAGGGCAAACAAAAAAATGAAGGCCTGGGTACGTAAAAATGACGATTTTTTTTGCAATTGTGGTTCGAATAACTGGGAAACTGTTGCAGATAGACAGCTGACACACTAAATGCGCCGTATCTTTTGAACGCGAGAACCTACGAACTTCAAACTTGGTTAACGGACGGAGCCTACATTTGCGAAAGTCACCATATTACTCCTAATTAGAGCAGCCTTCAGCGACTAACGAAAATACTCAACAACACGAGGCATCGCACGGCCTCTCTACTACATGATACCGAAACTGATCGTCTCAAAGTCACAGTTCCAAAGTTGGCCTAATGACATAAACCTTTTAACGGACGAACCGTCGCACCACTCGGTGACGGTAATCAAATAAAATTACCTATCGTATACACTATAAAACAACAGCCGTCAGTGCGACGAATTGAAAACAAGCCTAATTTGGTACATCGTCAGTCTAGCGTCGAAATTAGTGTGGACAACTCCTCTTGCTTCCACCGCTGGTTCTCAAATTTTGATGAAATTCGGGCACCAGGGAGCCGCTTTCAGGCAACTGCCAAGTCCCAATCCATTTTGTGGTAATTCGATCGCTGCGTTACTTTTCAACATCTGTGCACTTCACTCACTAAATGTATTTGGAGTCAAAAAGCTAGAAATGACGATAAGAGGGTCAGTGAATGGGGATCCGGACATTTCCCCCTCCTGGACAATTACCACTCCCTTTTTACATGGTGCAGGACATTCCCCCTTGCACCACCTCCATCCGCCAGTCTACAATATAAAGCGATCTACCGTTAACGTGTACAACATTGATAGCGGTAGATCGGTGAGGCGTAAGTGCCAATTTTCAAAAAATTCCCGCCTCACAAGTCGATTAGGATCAGGACCACGCGTCGTGAGTCGGCCACGATTGGGACCGCGCGGAATGGGTCGGTTAGGGTCAGGAGTATGGGGTGGTCCCAGTTTTCATATTTTCGCTTTAACAGCCGGGGGGATGTCCTAGCTGTGGAGGGAAATTGTCCGGGGGGAATATGTCCGAGGGGGATGTGCAGGGGGAAATGTCCTGCAATTGGACTCGGTGAGTGTTGTGTTAAAAGGCGTCCCGTGCCATCACTAGGTAGTAGGCGTGGCTTCCTTCTGCTGTCTTTCCTTAGCCTTTTGTGCTACGATTGCGGCGAAGTCACACAGTCCTGCGGGTTGCCTGTTGGGTGCCAACGACTCCCGTGGTTTCGTCGGCGTTGGATGAGGGTTGCCGTCGCTTGTCGAAGACCGTCTGGCGGCAGCGGTCTTGATGGAGTCGGAGAAGGACGATACAGCTGCGGGTGGCGGTGGTGTAGCAGAGCCGGTCGGTAACGCTCCGCCGGTTGGGGGAGGCGGTGGGGGCGGTGGAGCGGGTGGCGGTGGTAACGCGCTGACCGGCGGGGCAGGCGGTGTCGGCGGCTGTGACGTCTGGAACACGAGCTCGCTGCGATGCGACGTCGAACTCGACGCGGTGCTCACCGTGTCCGACGCCTGGTCGACTTTCTGCTGATCGCGGTATCGCCGCAGCGTAAACTCGGCCAGAGACCGGAAGTCCATTTCTCCAGACACCTGCGTAACAAACATCATGCAACAACAAACATCAAACCTCGCCCCGCGATCTGAATTTTGAATCAATTTGTATACAAACATCAATATGCTTCATTCTTGGAACACTGTTAATCTACTCTGGAAGTCTCGCGACAATGGGTTTAACCATTTTAACCCGTTTTAACCGTTCTTAGCCAGTTTGTTTTAACCGTTTTTCGACCTGCATGCACCGATAGATCGCATACGAGTTCCTATTGGCGTTTCACAGTTACCGTGGCCCTATCTTCTATCGTTTCTGAGATACCAAACGTGGAATAATGGGAAATCTGAATTAGGGGTTACTCACCATGCGAATTTATGCATTATGTATATCGCTCAAATCGCTCAGATCCTGAGCTATCTTCTTGTCATTACACTTCTACACAGCGAACCCCGATGAAAGCTTATAGTGACGTGGTGCGCTACTGTCATTCGAGATCATTCAAGGTCACCGAAATTGCTACCAATCGATTGCTCATATTATGCGACTTCCTATATAGCCTATGTATTCTGGTGTAACGATATATGCCTATTTTCTATGGTTTTCGAGGTATTACGATTTATTAGTCGAAAATCTTCATTTTTTCGCCATTTTACCCACCCCAGTCTTCTTTGAAGCTTTGAAGCCCTCCCCTGGTACCTATGATATGAGAGATGTTGACGCAACTGATGTTATGGTATGTCTGGTGCATTGACGACGTAGGCTAACCAGCTTGGCCCGCTCCATTATAGTCCATGTTTTACATTGTCCAGATCAGGGATGCATGCTTGATGCACCTACTTACAGTAATCCTACGCGCTGATTTAAAATTTAAATCCGGTGAATCTGAAGGTAGCTTTTGTTTTTTTTGCATTTGATTCGTTTTGACGTTTGCTCGTCGAACTGGTCACCCGTTACAAAATCATTATAGCAAAGAAACTGATAGAAACATCAAACGAGAAAAAAACACATACATATCCATAAAATGTCACATAAAATAAAACACGTTATGTTATGTTATGTTATGTTAGCCATACACGCTTATCCGTACATATCTGCACACACGCTGTCATTTGACGTTGCGATTACAGCGAGCATTTCATTTTGCAAGGTAAAGTAGCAGCACTGTTTAGGTCATGTGGACATTCACTGAATTACCGGTTGTGCAGAATTTTTGCGATGTGTCTTGCCAAAAATTGCAGCGATGTGTTAACGAATTTGTTAAAGTTGCGTACAAAAGTAGCTGGCCTCTTTTTCCGGACACGATGTATACAATTAGGAAGACCAACGTTACTAATTTTTATGTAACAGAAATTATAGAAATCGATTTAGCTGTTTAAAAATAACGTGAACAAGCTAGTGCGACCTGAATGGTCCACGCGACAAGCCCCCGCCACCAGAAGTTTCACTGACAGACGGACAAACGAACGAACAGACAAACAGAAGGACGTAAAGTCCGTCGCTTTGTGGCGGGAGCTTAACCCTTTAATCGCCACATTAAAACCGCAGAGCAACGGACCATCATAAAATAGCAATACAATGATTGGTACACTGGCCGTTGATGGGTGGACTGTTACATTTGGTACAGCGAGGAGGGGACAGGGCGGCTGCGTACCAAATGAAACAGCCCACCCATCAACGGCCAGTGTACCGATTTCGTATTATTCGATGTAGCACTATAATTGCTTTTGGAGTTTAAAGGGTTAACAGTCAAAAAGTCGTCTCACGTTTTGGGCCACCGTGGGTAACAAACCCGCAGTTTTTGGGCCACCCTGTGTAACAAAACAACAGTTAACTTTTGTTGAACACTACCTGTGTATCGGCGATGCTGACGATGGATGAAGGCGAAGGAGGCGGCGGCAGCTCCTCTGAAAGCAGACGCTGACGTTGATCGTCTCGCTGCGCTGGCGACACTGCCGACCCCGGTGCCAGGAGGTTGTCCTCGGAACCATACCGCTTCATCGTCGACTGTCCGCTGTTCCCCTGGTCGGCTCTCGGCGCCGTGACTACAACAGATGGTCCCCAGTTACTTTTGACTGCAGTCGGACCTTCGAAGCGCTTGCTTAGACGCGAGGTCGATTCTACGGTGTTGCCTGACCCCGCGTTTAGTCTCGACTGGCGACTGTAGTGTCCTGCAGGCGGGGAAGCGCGTCCACCGCTATTGAAGGTGGACGACTCGAGCACAGCGCCGCGATTTTTCGTCGAGGAGGCTTTTGTGCCTAGATACGACGTGCGCGACTGTTGGTCGCTGTAGCCGGACAGCGTGGAAAGACCACGGACCGGCGGCGGAGGCCTGGCGTTCGACTTCCGGTGCGTGTCAACTAAATTCCCGGTCGATCCTCCGAGTCCAGTGCGCGCCATCAACAGCAGGTTCGTCGAACGACCGTCAGGGGGCAGCACGCTACTTCCGCCGACTTTCGTCGTTCGCATCACGTCATGCAGAGACCGACTGTCGTTAGCGTTTAGTGACGTCACTTCCGGCGCGACCGTTCCCCAGCGCTCAGAGTCCGCGAGTAAGTCTGGAGTGCTGTTATATCGCAGCAACTGATTCAGACTACCATCTACAAGAGCAGATACGTCAGAAGGTGCGTCAGCCAACAACGGGGACGTCCAGGCCAGTAGGCAGAGGGGGTTATGAAGTTTTAACCCCCAGAAAAAAATGCGAAAAAATTGAATCACCAATAAGTTCAGTTCGAACTTCTGTTACAGCCTTAAGTTAAAAACAGAGACTTTGGCAGCTTGGCAAATCTGGAGTAATACACAGCGATGTATGTATTATTGTCAGATACTTGGGTGCAGTGGTGTAATGGTAGAGTGTCGGACTCGTAACCGAGAGGTTGCGGATTCGACTCACACCCGGTCCACTGCAAGCAACCTTGAGCAAGTTGCCAACCTACTGTGTGTTCAGGCCAACTCAGCCTCCTACCCTCAGTGGTACGGGAAATGAATAGTAGCTACGGCTACGGGCTGAAGGCCTAGTGTGGCTGATTGGGGCGATGGTGTGTCTGCTAGCTGCACCGTGGGTCCAATTGTCCGTTAGCGCGGACAATAAATGGCCAATGCGCTGCGGCACCATTGGCTCATCCCAATCAGCTGCCACTTCGGAGATTGTAAAGCGCTGCTGATCGCGAGTCTAAGCTCATGTAAGCGGCGCTATAACAAGTACCCTGACCTTTACCTTTACCTTCATAAAGGAGGTCAAAATTTGCAAAAAAACGTTTGGCGGCCGGACCCGCTGGGGGATCTCGCAGCACTCTCCCAGACACCCGTCACCCTAGCTGGATTAAGAAGGGAGGAGAGTAAGGGGAGTGACGAAAGGGAAAGAGAGGAGAGTGATGGCATAGACGGAAGGGAAGGGAAGAGCGGGGGATGGCCTGACCCCCTAAATATATATCCTGGCGACGGGCTTGGAGAAGTCCATCATAGGAATTTTCGGGAGAAATGAAAATCGGTGTCAACCATCAAACGGCGTGATGTCTGGTGCCTGATTTGGCAGAAACACTTTAGTGCAGAAAGTTCTATTTAAATGCTCCAAAATCGACGGTCTCCGGGCTCCCTATAGTCGATGAAGGGAGGGGAAAGGTAAAATGAGGAGGGGAGAAAGGAGGAAGAGACGGAGCAAAAATGGGGGAAAGTTTGCTGGCTTTAGGGGGTGATATGCCGCTAACCAGCAGAATAAACAGAGCACAGAATTTCCTCTTCATCTTTTAGTGAATACACAAAACGACCGTTCAAGGCTCTGTTACACAACAAACACATGCTGCGATCGTTGTTGCAACTACTTCTGCAACCGACTGCCGCGACGATACCTGCAGTCGTATTTAATTCGATCTGTCAGGGAATATTTGAAAGAGTCTCTGTAGTCAGCGTGGATATATCTTTCACCACCGTCTGTTTGTGTCCTTGTACGTATGTTTGTACGATAAACTTAAAGTGGCAGTATTTACTTACTTACCTGCATTTACTTCAAACGTCATCAATAATATGCAAGCTGTGTGTTTCTGGTCATTAGGTTTAAGGTCACGGTGAGGGCCATTAGGCACAGATGTCAAAACTTGGCATCGGTTTGCATTTCGACCAAACACTGTCCTAGTAGGACCTAGTTACTACAACAACTGCACCAAGCAGTTCTGGACTGTCTTCACGATAATGGGACTGGACCGGATCTATCACGCTCACCAGTTTATTTTTAGTTTCGCATTTTTTTTGTTTATTACCTCCGACAAAGGAGGAAGTAGATGCGTTTGCCCGCGTTCGTTTGTCTGTCTGTCTGTTTGTCTGTGCATGAATTTGGATGAAATGTTGTGTGTCGACAGATGTCGGGACATGGACGAACTGATTAACTTTTGAGCCCGATCCGGATTATTGTCCGGATGCTGGAACCGGATTGCTTTCTCCGATATCGGATGCTCTGCAACGCGGAATTTTATTACGTCGGGAAAACCCCACATATGCGTATTGGCGCGGCCGGTCGCTGCAGCGAGGCGTGGTTTTAAAATGGTTTTATTCAACGCGAGCCGTGGGAACACCTTTGTCGGACTCGGAGGTACGTGCGTTCTACCGAGTGCCTTCTAGTTCTGTATGTGGTAGACTAAGCTGGCTACCCGTCAGATTTTTACTGCACCTTAAATACACACCATCGTATCGTATCGTATCGTATCGTATTCAAGACGTTTTATTGTTATTCGCCAGGTGGCACTACCAAACCTTCGCGGTTTTGTTTGCCCAGTTTTTTTGGATTTTGGTCCGAATTGGCCCAGAATGTAGCGGCATGATCTTACTCCCAGTACTGTTCGGATTTATTCTAAAATAATCATGACGATAACTATGATATAGTTCGTTTCCTAACAAACAAAAAAGTTACAAGCACACACAACCGAAAACAATAGGCCAACCCAACCGGCTGTCACCGCAGAGGTAATAACAACAACAACAGCTATTACTACTACTGTTACTACAACATATTTGTTTTACGGACCTTATTAGGGATATACGGGTGAGCCCGGTACCATATACGTACTTATTACAAAAATCAATCATTCACTGTAAAGCAAGCCTCACACTGGCACACGACAAACGGTTTAAGAAGCCATGGCACGCAATTTGGCGTGCCAATGAGGGCAGAACTCGTGACAGTGTGCGCAGAGACGTGTGGCGATGCGGGTCGGGTGCAGTAGTGCGTGCCATGTTGTGGCGAAAATTTTGACATGTTCAAACTTTTGTTCCAAGGTGTTACGACTTGTCACAACGAAACTGTTAAGTGCACATGCGCGACATTGGGTGTCACGCATTTCGTGAACAGTTCGTAACTATTACGCGTGACAGATGGCACGACATGGCACAAACTATGCGTCACCTTCCCGTCTCGACAGACTTCGTGCCATTAAAATGGCACGACTTGGCACGCCATATTGCGGGGCATTGCGGGAACAAAATTTATGCCAATGATGTGCGGCTTGCTTAATCATCAGTCTCGTGTCGGGCATTTATCTTCCCCACGTAGTGCGAATACAGAGTTAGTCTGGACTGCTCCAGCTACTAATACTCAACACTCAAAATACCTGCGGCGTTTTCGTAGAATTCCTCCAAGATTGCAGGCGACAAACGTTTTGGATACGATCGAATCGAGGCGGTTTTTTCATCACGTGGTGTGACGAGTTTGTTGTCCTTGTTCCTGAGTATGCTCACGTACGGCGACGTGTTACCACCTCCGTGCTGAGGCGTTCCTCCCTGTACTTTCAGATGCTCGCCTGCACCGAAACACAAACCTTTTTTTCACAAGAAACTCAGCAACCAATCACCCCTTTAAGTTTATGGGAGACCCATTAAAAGCTGTATGGTAATTGAGAATGCCAGAGAAGAAAATGCGACAGTACAATTATACATAACGAACATTGAACGCCGGCGATTATATGCCAGTATAGTAAGTTACCTCCGATGTGGTTGTTGACGTAAGGCGCTTCTGAACCGTTGGACGACCTTTGAATATTCATGACTCGGCCAGGATCACTGTGTTTGCTGGAAACCGAGCCGCTGTCGCTGTCACGTGGTTGAAGATGCGGCGTGCTGGTGCTTATTTGACGCGTGCCGCGAATGGTATTTCCGGGCAACGTAAGCGTAGACGTGGTGGTGAAAATTCGAGGTATGAATGTGTGACGCTTGCTGTTGTAGTTCGGCTTCTCCTTGTACGGAACTGCAGTTTACACACCGCATCAAAACATTTAAATTACGATCGACTTTCCTATTATTTACAGGGCGGGCCAAATTAAGCAGGACCAGCTTACATTTTTTGCTTGTGACAATCGAACGCATTTATAAAATTAAATGATTTTTGGCAGGTAAGTAAGTAAGTAAGGAAGTAAGGAAATTTCTATGCGGCGCGCTTTAAAGCCAGTGTCACAAGGCGCAGTGGTCTCACAACCCAAACAGAAATGTCTTTAGCGACCGCTTGAATTGTCCAAGGCTATCACACAGTCTTAAGTTGAGTGGTAGCGTGTTCCACA
>Ga0209149_1001986_pt1 | contig 11064 bp, 11 predicted proteins | sample WorMetTyACAVOLI2_FD_187423 | JGI IMG/M metagenome (GOLD analysis project Ga0209149, IMG submission 187423) | Marine gutless worms symbiont microbial communities from Max Planck institute for Marine Microbiology, Germany - Olavius algarvensis... ...
CCATTTAGGCTACTTGTCGATGCCGTAACACACGTCCTTTCGGTTTTTCGTGTCTGTAAGGTGCCCTAGCAGTCTTCTGACAATTACGTCACCTTAATCTGTTCTTTTATGATGATGATGATGATGACATCCAGGAAGCCGCTGTGGCTGGACTTGCAACCAGTTGACATCAAAAGTTGATGGAGGCATAACTGGAAGTCCACTCAGGTGGTCAATTCTCACCTAGTGTGCAACCCACAATCCGGCAACAGTGGTCTCTACTGAACCGTTTTCGCATGGAACAGGGACACTTTGGTGCCTGCAGAAGGAAATGGTGACTTACAGACACTGATCTGTGTCCTTGTAGTGAGACCCAGATGATGTCTCACATTGTCAAATCCTGTTCCCTGACAAAACTGAATGGTGGCTTATCTCGGCTACACTCTGCAGATGAAGACGCTGTTTCGTGGCTGACCAATTACAGTTCATGACATGCATACAAGAAGAAGAAGCTGTTTCTTTCAGCTGTTTTCCTGGTTCTACCTAGTATTAGACCCTACAGAAGTAGACTGGGAGTCCAGGGGGCGAAAGTTGGGAGTACCTGTGAAGAACTTGAGGACAGTGAGGGTGTTATATTGGGTTAGTATTTCCGAGAGTTCTGGTGCCAGCGTAGCAGATTGTCCCATCAAAGAGCCAGTAAACGGTCGTTGTTTCATTGTAAGCAGTAATGAAGTGGAGAAAGCAGTAGGTAATGAAGACAGTTGGTGCAGAAAGAAGTGAACAATATGCTGTATATTTTAGAACATGCTGGAGGTGCTGGAAGAGATGCCTGATGGAGTTCCACTAGAGAAGACCCGATGGTACATCTACCAGCTGTGCAAGGCACTGTACTGGTGCCACAGCAATGACATCATTCACCGTGGTATGGACACGATACCAGCTGTCATCAGTATTCATGTACACACACTCGTTGCCGGCTTAGCCTAACGGTAGCACTAAAATTCCGGCTGATGAACGTTAGTGCCTAGGCGGGTGACCGTCTTTGGACAGGTAAACCACCTCGACGTGGAACCAGGCACCCAGGCCTACTCAGCCTTAGCCTGCCTAGGTTGGAATGAGTACCCAGCATAAGCTTGGGGAGTAAACAGGCAGATTGCATGATACACCAACCCATATCACATGGTCTCGCAGTGTTCGCTGATGCCTGGCTGTAGGGTTGGCTTGTGGAGATCAGCACTGACTTACGGGAAGTGGTAGCGCATTTGAGATGCTTCACAACGATGTGCTATATAAATCCACGTACTGTACTTTTTACTTTTTTTACACACATGCATACAGGGTGGTGCATAAAAAAGTGGACCATTTCTTTTGTTTCCTACAACGTGTATACTACACATGTACTGAAAATTTCTATAATGCGTCTTCACTACCTAAAAGATTAATCAAAATGTTGTTAAGTATCTCCACCCTTCGCTGCACTAACTGAAGCTAGTCGTTTCCGAAACTGTCCGATTGCCCGCCCAGTCAAATCCATCAGACGTAAACATGTTTATCTATGACATCATGAATGATGTCATAAATACTATCTAACATGAACAGTGTTGCAAAGAATAGTAAATATTAATTCTTTATCATCTCCGGATACTATCTCTGGCATCTACGTTCTACAAGAATGAAACCATTATTGAGCAACGATATACGTAAATTGTGTTCGTACACTGGTGTTCCACTTTTTTCTGTGCCACTCTGTATTTATTCACCAATAACTGACTACTATACTGAGACACAGTTAGAGAATGGTGGACTGCTAGAAGAGCTAGTCACTCATTGTATCTGGCCGCCGTAATAAACAATTTTTAAAATTTTTTTTTAAAAACAAGCAAACAAACAAAATCAAAATCAGAAACATAGAAGAACACATATTGTTACAGTGCAGAGCTTCAGGTTACAGCTTGTCCATAATAACTGTAAACTTGGTACAGCTAGCAGCTAATAACCAAAATCAATAAGTAAGTAAGTAAGTAAAAGTCGATTTTTATGGCGCATCATCGTGAAACCTCTAATGTGCTGGATGTGTCGGTGCAAACAGAAACGCCTTCAGAGATTGTCTAAAACTGTATAAAATGTGTCTTTACATTGCTGCTGTTTTTGTTAAAGTCGGCAATTTTATGGTCATCTAATCTAATCTGAGTCCGTGAGATATCTCTAGGAAGACGTCTAGGTATTGATGAAGCAGGTTTGGCTACCCTTAGTTGTGTTCCTTGTTAGTCTGTTACCCGACCAACAGTGGTTCCCTGTTTACCTCCACTTGGCCACATCTGAGATGTGATGTTGGTCTGGAGGAAGGGAAATATAGAGTAAACTGTCTCTGTCTTGCAGTATTGTGTACTATTATAATGGTGCACAAAGATATGAGCAGTTTTTACAGGTCGGTGAACTGTATCGGGCTTTGATCTTGCTTAGTTTAGCTCTCTTCCAAGCACCTCTGTGTCTTCAGTCTTCATGGTGCTATATATATGTATTAAAAAATTTTTTGCTCACATCCTTCTCTTTACCTTTTAGTGAGCTGAGCCTGGTGAGATTGGCCTTTGACGTGTTTGACTAACCATCATCCTTTAGTGCTATGACGCTGTTGGTTGGTCATCTGACCCGTAAAATCGTCTCCGAAATGACCTATAATGTGTCGAGTGGGACGTTAAACACTAGTATACTTATATGATACCGACCAACAGTGTCATAGTAAGACAACTTAGTGTGAATGTAGTTTGTCAGACTGTCATTCACAGTATCAATCAATCAATCAATCAGTCAATCAGTATCCAGTTCCAGCTTGTGTTGACCTGTGACAAGTCATACTGTTGTTGTACTATACGAGCACAATCTGTCAGTGACTTACCATGCAAGCTTGAAAATATATATTCGACGGCACTTTCTTTTGTCGCTGACATTTGGCGCGACTTACAATATATAAATCCTTTGATTGGTGGCACAATAATACCAGTCGACTTATCGAAGCCATTATCACCACATTTTATGTGCACATAATTTTAATAGCTCATCAGTAATGTCTGTATTTATGTGGCAGACATTAAGCCGGAAAACCTGCTGATCCGACTTGACGATGTGTTGAAGCTGTGTGACTTTGGTCAGTGTGTCTTTTTGCTGTCCAGTCTGCACCTGTTAATTATATGTGATTAACTGAAATATTCATCTGATTGAGAGAGGAGATATACTGTTAGTCTATGGTGTAACTGCTGCTAATTTTTATGCCACCACAATCTGTGTGCAGCACAGCCTGCAGCTGAGGCATTATGTTTTCCTATGCCAACATCGGCTCATTTGCAGTTCAAGCTGGTTGTGTGGCACAGTTGGTAGAACGTCGGTCTTTGACCAGCGAACTTTCCCTGTCCTGCGCTCGACCTGCAGCTGATGGGTGACCACTTATGTGGGTAAACCGTCCGCTGTAGGTCAGCCAACCAGGCCGACTCAGCCTTTCATCCTTTCGGGGTAGATAAATGAGCAGTAGGCTGCAATTAGATATGTGCAACCTCAGTCTGGGGAGGCGCCATCTGGTGAATGCTTACGAGGTAGAGGCAGGCATTGGTGTAATTGCAGGTAACACTATGTGATCCATGCCTGAGTGCCTTGAGTGTGAGGTAGTACAAAAAGCACGCTATATAAATACACTTACCTTTGCCTTTTACTGGATGTAGGACAGCCACGCTGGCATAGGCAAGTGCGCTGTCCATATGTGCAAGTCGATTTCTGTGCAAGTATATCTTCAGACCATATCCCTTCAGATAACATGTGGTCAACGTGGATTTTTGCCATGTGTGAACTCTGTCAAAACGAGTAATGTTATCTTCAAACTTTTTTCACCGTCGGGTAGCCAAACCATTCTGGTTTTTCCATACCAAACATCATGGCAATATTCCAATGGGGATTCCCCTAACAGGGGCATCGAATGCAGGTGGGGGTAAGCAGAAACTGCGATTCTGAGTGAATATCTGGCTTCAGTGCATGCTGTCAATGCTGTGACCGGCCGGCGGCCAGATGTTATCAACACGGCGCCACCAGACCACAGTCCCGCAAGTTGTGACACCACTTTTAGTAAGCGATGGAGCTTGATGATGTGATGCGGCGACGACGAAATATTTATGAGAATACCCAGTAAGTCTCAACCTTACACCAAAGACAACAGAACAGCATTTAATTATACATAGTGATAAATCTTTAGCCTATGTAACTAACAAGAAAAGACTGCGCGTGACGTTTTGTACCGTTGAAGCTAACTACTGACAGATACGAAGCATCGCGCGGCCTTTGTGCGATAGCAGAGCTACTTGTTCTTCTCACCAGGAACCCATTGTAACTATTGTGTTGCTCTTCTCGTTGACTGAATCGTAGTATATGACTTCAGTACAAGGCATGTGGTCAATTATTTGCATGACATGCTGTAATTACTGTTGATATTCTGTGTCTAGGGTTTGCACGCAACATAACTCACTCTGCAGCTAATTACACAGACTACGTTGCAACTCGGTGGTATCGATCGCCGGAGCTGCTTCTCGGGTAACGACTGCATTGAATTGTTGTATTTTAGTGAAAATTCAGATAAACATAACAAAAATAACAATTCAGTTAACTGAAACTGAGTCTGACTTAGGCATTATTATGTGGATGAATTGTATTTGCCCAGTTTTCAACTTGATGACATTTTAGTCTTCCAGTGGCATACACAGGATATTTCAGTGGGGGGTTATGCGTGATTTCGTTTAGTGTTTTGTTTGTTTCAAAGTGTTCTTCGTAGTTGCGTTGTTGACATTTGTTCGCTGACAGTATATAAATAAAATTGGTGTCACTGCCGTCAGAAATATCACTCAAAATTACTGCCAGTACAAATATATGTTTGTTTAAGGTAGCCATTTTATTTTTTACGAGAGCGCTGTTGGAGCAAAATGGTTAGGGAACGATCAAGAGCCCTCTTGGAGATGTCAAGAGTGGTCGAGGTTATTTCTGCAAGAGCACTCCTTAACTAAACTCGTACCAGATGGAGTACCAACTGTCCCCCCTCGGTATGCTGCTGGTGTCATCATTACGAGAAATGACGTAGTTAAGCTCCCGCCACAAAGTGGGGACTTTACGCAATGGCAATGTCTGTTCGTTTGTCTGTCACCAACATGTACTGATCTGGCAATGGCGTGACTGGCCAGCAGCACAATAGTGCTGGCAGCTGTAAGCAGTCGGAGTGCTGCTGGGCCTGTCAGACCATTTGCCTGACATACTGATAATGGTGGGAACTTATTGTGTCAGCTATTCGGGCCGCAGTGACTGCTGCCAACAAGGCGATGTTATGTGTTCGTTTTATCTGTCTGTGTGTCATTCTGTGAGCAGGATTACATACTGAAAAAGTAATGAGCCGATTCATTGAAACTTGATGTTATGATTGGGCCGACCAATCGGAAGAACTGATTAACTTTTGGTGGGACTTTGGTTCCAGATACGGATTAAGGATCAGTTTTCCATTTTCCTCGCCATGCGGAATAGGGGATTTTAGGAGATTTATTAGCATTTCTCATACAGTCACCGCCCGATTTTTATGAAACTTTACTGATGCCGACAACGTAATGAATCCACAACATTTTGGGAGATCTGGCAGACATCCAGATTCGGATTAATCCGGCAATCTGTATTGGAATCCCGGATCACTTTTGGTTGAAATTTTGGCATTGCTGGAGGTTTGTGCTGTCTGAGCGCAGTCTTGTTGTATGTGTGACAGTGCTCCGTACGGCCGTGCAGTTGACGTCTGGTCTGTCGGTTGTATTCTCGGCGAGTTGAGTGATGGGCAGCCATTATTTGCCGGCGAAAGTGAAATCGATCAGCTCTTCACAATACAAAAAGTACTCGGCCCGTTGCCCGCTGAACAGATGAAGTTGTTCTACTCAAACCGGCGGTTTAGTGGTCTTCGGGTAATTTATTCTACGTGTTATCTGATGTTTTTCAAGTTTTGTAAATAAAGCCGTCTTTTTATGCCACATTGCCCTGAACTGTTTCACTTCTGCCACCGAAGACACCCTGGATGGATGGATATTGATTTTCTACCAAATTCCAGATTTAAATATCCGTCCTGTGTAATCTAGGATAACGATAAGCTTATATGTTTGATCACATTTTCACCGTCGTGAATTAGAGTTTATCAAAGTGTAACTGCAGTTAATTATGAACAATTCGAGGCTCAGATGTCGACCGCCGAGATCATCATGTACTATGATTTCACTGTCAGGTGTTTAATCCAGATTACAGAGTGTATGAAAACAAACCAGCAGATAAGTATCAACGAATCCGTGAGATTTCCCCCCGGAGACATTCCCTCCTGAGATATTCCCCCAGAGACTGCCAAAGATATTCCCCCAGAGATATTCCCCCAGAGACCACCAAAGATATTCCCCCAGAGATATTCCCTCCTGAGATATTCCTCCCAGAGATATTCCCACCAGAGACATTCCCCCAGAGATTACTTCCTAAAGAAAATTTTGAAAACTGGGACTAGCCCGTACTCCTGACCCTAGCCGACTAGGAGGTGGGGGGACAAATATCTGGGGTTGAATATCTCCATCCACAAGTATCATCGTCTCACTGGAGTCAGCTGGTGCCATGGCTGCTGATAGGCAGTCGTCTAAAGGATGTTAACTCAGCGGCTGTTGCTCAGTCAAATTATCCTATCTGGCATGAGATTGTCTATCTTGCTAGAGTCATATTTTGTCAGATAATAGGAATCCAGCTGGATCAGAGTTCCATCTGTCCGTATAAGTTACATTGTATCAAGCAAGTCAGTCGTGTATTGGAGTGGTATGATGTCGATTGTGTGTGTGTGAATGCTGTCAGTTTCCTGCCGTCACTTGTCCAGTCACGTTACTGAAACGTTACCAGGGCGTCTTGAATGCAAAACTCATCAATTTCATGGAGGTCTGTACAGTGTCCCTCTCTGTCACATCTGTGTTACTGATAACATCGGGCCGATGCATAGCTTTGTGTATGATGACACACTGTCTGGCATGCTAAACCACACGCAGACTCGGCATTTTTTTCACCTTAATTTGGCTTGATGTATTGTTTTATATTTTTTTTATATCCGGTTTTGGTATTTAAGGTGCTGCGGTTGTCCCTGAAACCGGGGTAGGCAACACCTGGCAACGCCTCTAAAGACTTGCAGGGTTTTTAACAGGGTGGCTGCTCTGCCTATCCCCCAACTCAGAGGTGACGGCATCTGAGAGTCTGCCGTTCCCGCACTTGGGCTGTGTGCCTGCCGTTGTCCCCGCAAAAGGGGGATCATCCGCCTAGCCACGATGACAACTTTGCCAGAACATCAGTCTGTCGATGACTGCCGCAGAAGCCTACTGCTTCCCAGGTTGAAGCAGCTCGTAACCCTGAGAAGGGAGGGTTATATTCGGATTTACCTACTCCTAGATGGACTTGCCTGAAGAGGCTAAGCAGGCTCCATCTGCCCCTTTTGAAATCAGAGTTTTTCTTCTCAATGTACTTAGTAGACGCCAGAGTATATATCAATGTGCTTTGGTGCCAGTCCAAATACAGGTTAAGTGGGAAAGTTGTGACAGGAAGAACATCCAGTGTATAATCTCAGTTGGGGGAGGAGGTCACTGTTTATCTACTCACGTTCAGTGTACCATTCCTTTAATATTGTCCGCCAGCCGATGTATTTGATGACGGATTGTCATGGGGTGGGAGGGTGAGCAGTACTTCCTTGGAAGCTGTATGAAAATCCAAAACGGCTGATTGTTCTGGTGCCGACTGACCCGGTTTGTCGTGGAGAAGGGGCCGTACAGCGAGCTGTTTGTTGTTATAATTTGTGATGCAGGGTGAGACAGTTCTATATGCAGACCTACAGTTAAAATGTGTAACATGGTGAAGCCAGATGGATACATTTACTTGATGGTCTGCACAGTATATCATTGTCTTCAACACATCAGACTTTGCTTGCCAGGGATAAATTGTTAAGGAGATGATTGATAAAACTCTGACAAGTAGGCATTTAGGCAGGTTCACTGCCAACGTAATCAGCCGATTTCACTGAAACTTGGTGTTGTGATTGGGCCTACCATTCTGAAGAACTGATTAACTTTTGATGGTGATCTGGATACGGATTCTGGATAACTTTTCCACTTCCCTGTCCATTGAGTAATCGGGGATTTTAGGAGATTTATTAGTATTTCATATACAGTTACCAGTCAATTTTCACGACACTCGGGGGAAATGAGTGATGCTGACATTGTAATAAATCCACAACACTTTGGGAGCAATCCAACAGACATCCACATCTGAATCCAAAGTAATCTGGAAATCCGGATTTAAATCGTGGATCGCTTTTGCTTAAGGTTAACTTAGATGCCTTCGTGAAGGTTTGCACTCTCTGAGCACAGTCTAGTTAATTCAGTCCTGGTATGCATGTTGCTGTTGGTTTCAGCAAACGTTGATGCTTGACCCCCGTGAACGCTGTACCATTGCTGAGTGTCTGGAACACGCTGCCTTTGAGACGGAAAGACTGTTGCATCGGAACAACTCGTCGGCCTTCGGTCGCCAAAGTCGCAAGCAGTCAGCCAGTCAGAACGCATCCCGTCCAGCGTCTGTGATCCGCTCTAAGACTCCCAGCCATATTGTCACAGAAGTCCGGTTTACACCGATTCCGCCGGATAAGATGGAACTGGGACGCATTAGTCCGGATCATCCCGACGTGTTAGAGAAACGTCGTGCGACACATCGGCATGAGTCTGACAGCAAGCCGTCACACAGTGGTACATCATCCGACGGTACGGGACGCAGTTCCAACGCCGAACCAAATACTTTTCCAACCACAGAGCCATCTCAGGTTGACTCTGTTCGGGAAGCCGCAAACACGTCGCGATTCATACGTAAGAAGCCAGTCACCAGCTCAAAATCAGCAGAGGAAGAAGCTCCGCTTGATCTGCGAGCTCCAAGTGTCGAGGATACAGCTCAGAGGGAGCGCGGAGCGGGTGTCGCATCAACAGCAGCAGCAGCAGCTGCTAGAAAGACTTACTCCATCAACGTATCCGGCGCTGCAGTGCCAGCCCACCGTAGCAAAAAGAATCCAGCTCAGACTGCTCACGTCAACACTGTGCCTGTGAAGGGCAGTCCATTGGCCGAGCGCAAGACCAAGGTTCGTTGGCAGACTTTTACAGCATAAACTTGGGCGTAAATGCTTCAGTTTGCGCTTTACAAAGAGTGATGGCATGGGAAATATTGGTAGTAAGACGTTTGACAGCAAACAAATTTATGACATGTATTCGGTTCTGAGAGAGAAAAAACAGCGATGAAGGAGATAGTATGCCTAGCCTCAGTATATGCAAACCAGCATCTTCTGAGCAAGCCAAACCCGGATATGACTGCTGGCAAGCTAGTGGTCATCTGGTGAGAGGCGTGAGTGAGACGGGACCAGCGATTAACCGGCCTCATCAAATCTGGACTTGTCCCTCGGGTTCTTCGTGTTTCTTTCAGCTCTGTCTCCGGGTTCTTCCTGGTATAATACCATAGAGGTATAATGGGAGGCCTGGGCGGGTATTGCTTGTGAGGAATTTGAGGACAATGAATGAAGGTGGTATATCGGTTAACGTTTCTGAGAGTTCTGGTGCCGGCTCACCTTGGTTGTCCTGTGTAAAGGGCCATTAACCAGTTCTGTTGTGGTTGTTGTTAATGAAGGAGGGATAGTGTTGAGTGTTTTTTCAAGAGTAATTCTGAAATCATTTCTAGTGATGACGGTAAATTTTAGATGTGACGATGGTGTCGGTAGCAGTAGTACGTGTACTACACCATGACTCAAAAAAAACACTTAAATTATTTTTGTAATATTTTCTACAAAAGTTGATCAGTTTTTTTATAAAAATGGACATCAGTTAACCTGGATAAATTTTCCACAAAAGCGTATACGTAAGTAGCGTCTCTACACTATTTTGTGAAATGTAAAATTAGTGACAAAAGGCATTATTTTAGCAATTTTGATGACTGGAATAAAGCTGTTTAAGCTAAATAGTAAACAAATTTTCGTTACTTATATTGCTGTCAATGAATGAGGGATAGATTGGCAAATTGGACTTGTACGAAGTGGCATTTTATGTTGGTATCTCACAGATAGCATGAGTGGAGTTCACAATAAATTGTGAAAGTTACTGGAATTTCTCAGAAATTACCATGATATGCTTTGAGCTACGGTTTAAACAATTTTCTTTAACCTAACTTTGTGCAGATGTACTCGAGTGTACCTGAAATGGCACATGTGACAACATTTGCTGTGCTGTCATTTTGTGGACACTGCATTATAAGTAATTATTAAATAAGTAAAAGACATATAGCGCTAAGTATATTGAAAAATCAGGGCACGTTGGAGAGTGGGTTGCTTGGAAATTATTTGGAAAAGCAAGTCTTCAAATGGGGTTTATAAGCAGGAAATGATTCGTGAATGCCGTTTGACTTGACTGTACTTGTATTCTGATGGTATTGCTGTGTGTTGAATGTAGTATGCTGGTCAAACAATGCATGATGAGATTGAACGGATACGATCAAGCATGCGTTTGAAACCACGTGGTGGAGGTGTGGTCCAGCACTTACCTGCAACCGATCTCAAGGTGCTACTACATACAGTATTTTCTGTCATTCTGTTTGTGCTATGCCACTGAGCAAATATAAATATTTGTCTTTCATTCGTTCGTGATTTTTGGTGCTACATGAATTATATTGATTGATTGGTTAGCCACGCTATTTTTCAAAAAACTCAGTCCATATTGGAATTCATTCGTGGTTTGAATAATTACTATTATTATACTGTTTGCATTTCTCGATGTTTTTTTATACTAACAAATAGCATATTAAATTAGAAGAGCACTCGATAGAGCACATTTACCTCCAACAACGGTCTTTCGATGCCTCAGAACTATATCCCCTGGTGTCGAATGCTCCTTATATGTCGACGATTTTCTGATCTGCTACAGATCTAAGCATATCCATATTATAGAACGTCATCTTCAACAGTGTCTCAATAAACTTGCAGACTGGGCT
>Ga0209149_1001987_pt1 | contig 11064 bp, 6 predicted proteins | sample WorMetTyACAVOLI2_FD_187423 | JGI IMG/M metagenome (GOLD analysis project Ga0209149, IMG submission 187423) | Marine gutless worms symbiont microbial communities from Max Planck institute for Marine Microbiology, Germany - Olavius algarvensis... ...
GCCTCTTTTTCCGCCCGCCGGGGGCCGCCAACCCCCAAAAGGGGAGAAGACACGTCCCGACCCAGGCTACGCCCGCATGCAAAATATGGCGTGAATCGGCCCGCGGGTTGCTGAGAAATCGTTGACTGAACAAACAAACAAACAAACAAACAGTAAACCAAATACCTCGCCCTTCGCTATACTAGCGAATGGCGGGTAAAAAATGTCCTATGTGAAAATGACTCAACGCGTTCTATGGGATTACCACCAATAGAAAACGAGCAATGAATGGGTACTTGCCTGTCTACGGCAATCGTGCTGAGACCACCAATAGCTCATAAGATTTCTATGCATTAAATTTTATATCGTATTCTGTTGCAAAGGCATCACAAATCAACAAAAGTTTACGTTTAGCCTAAAGTTTAGCCTAGATGTAGACATTTGGACATAGAGACGTGGTTTAAGTGTATTCTGTTTTTCTTCATATTGCGTTATATTCAGAGAAATGGATTCCATCTCTCTGAATATATTACATGTGCATTTAGAGATTGAATTACGTGTACTTCATTCGTTATCGTTTATTTTGCTCTCAAGTGCAAAGACGACAGGAAAAGTCTAGCAGGGTACAAAACGAGCAGAACAGAAAGGCCGTGAATCGATACTTAATAACCGCTCACGTAACATCACACAAAAACTTAACTTACAGTATTATTTACTATAACTGTATAACTGTATAACTTCGTGTTCGTGTCAGTTTCTTCATTTTCAGTAGTATCAATGTTATCATAGTAACATTTTTCGTACAGTCTTATTTATTTATTATGCAAATCGTACACGAAGTTCAGAAAATAGAAAATATACTTAGCTTTTAGAGTTTTTGCCGCGCGATGCGCTGCCTTTGCTGTCATGCAGTGGCCGAGTAGCTGGATGTCTGTCACGTTCGTGCATTGTGTCGGAACGGCTGAAGATACGGCCATAGTTGATACGGAATGCGAATAGGAAACCGTACCTAAGCTTTCGAATGGTACCATTTTCAATAACCTTGAGTGACCTCTAACCCAGATTTCAAGGTCAAGCCATTATTCGACGCTGAATATATCAGTAATGGTACAGATAGACACATATTCCGGCCTACAATGGATATAGGCCTAACTAGTAAGACCTTACACACGCCCTACTTATCGGTATAATTTTCGAATGATTTTGACCGACCTTGAGTGAGTTAGCACACGACGTGAGCATGGCGCGGCATGTCTACGACAGCTGGGCTTCTTGTTAGTTATCTATTGGACTACACTTTACAGCGACACCTCTGAGCGATCTCGCTATTAAACCAGCTTGCTGCCGCTGCAAACTGATACTGTTGCTCGTTGTTTGTCGCGTGTTGTAGACGAACCAGGCCGACAGTTGGCGCCATCTGGCGAATCGAAACCTCACGTATCTGCACGCAGCCAGTCAGGCGCCGAAGGTACACGTATAGGCCTATCGCATAAAGCCAATACACATAAATGTACAGGGTGGCACTAAAATTGATATTTTTGGCACTGACCAAAAATATATAACTAAAAATAAATGAATAAGGAGGCCAGTTTTAGGCCTACTGATTATTAGTTAAAGAAATAGCGCTAATTGATTTAGGCGTTTAATGTGAGCGATAAAAACGTTTCCTTTTTGGAGCCAGCGTGTAGATCAGGACTTCGCTACGTTCTGTGTCAGTGCGCCAAGTGTCGTCTGCACACCGCGTCAAGCTCCGATATTTACCTGTCCCCATTGGCCGGCGTACTGCTTTTGGGAGCGATACATGGATACATGTGGGTCTATCTGTATGTGGGTCTGTCTCCCCAAATTGGTCTGATTTGCTTTGAGTGAGAACCAAAATGTGCAAATTCCGGGGCGGGTACGCATGCTGTGCCTTGCACTGAGGATTTTCCGTTTTTCTGCCTTATAACTCATATATGGTAGATAAATAAGCCTGAACGCTGTGATAGAGAAATTCACGGTAAAATTAATGACATCAAGCGCCTACGAGCCACGGTAGAGTTCTGGCGCATGTGAGGCATTCGCGGTTGTAAGCGTTTTCATAGGCCAGACTGCAGTTTGACTTACAGTTCATAACAGTATTCACGAGTCAAAAAGTGTGCACACGCACGGAGCAGTAGTTTACTACAGAACTGCTAGACTGCTGACAGCAATAATCAATTCAGTGTGATTCACGACCTGCAGTCACATCATCACATCACATCTTCGTTTAATACACCGTGTCACAAAAAAGTAAGCCCCTTGATGTTTGATAATAACTTTGACAAATGTGGACCGATTTTTAATTTTTTTCACCAGGTGATTCGTAAGGAAATTCTCTATGTACATATCACAAAAATTTACACCTTACCCTGCAATATGTTGCTACACTACCTTGTAAAAGTCAAAAATCAAATAATGTTGACTTTGACAGCACGTTTTGTTGATATGCTACTGTGACTTTGCGTCTGTCAAAGTTGTAATAAAGAATTACTTACTTACTTACTTACTTACTTACTTACTTCAACAGACTGTTGACATGTTCCTAAGGACACTTTGAAGACTTGATTTAACATTTAACAGTAGTTAGACAGACTGTCTCAAGACTGCTCACACTGACTGACTGACTAACATTTTGAAGTTTGTCACATGTAGGTTTCGAATCAACAGTTGAACGTTGTTCCGTTGAACATTGTTGCATCATGGTGATTTTTTTCACCGTGATTATCTTCGCACCGTCTTCGTTCTTTTCTAGGCTATACTTCATATGTTGTACACATGTTTAAGTAAAATCATTAGTGCGATATTTTTGTGGCAGGTTACATAAGATCTCACATTAAAATTTAGTTAAACATATTAATTGTCACGTTCAACGTGAAAATTTGGTAACATTTTTGGATTTTTGACTTTCACAAGGTAGTGTAGCAACACATTTCAGGTGAGATTGAAATCTTTGTGATATATACATAGAGAATTTTCTTACGAATCACCTGGTGAAAGAATTTGAAAATCGGTCCACATTTGCCAAAATTATTATCAAACATCAAGGGGCTTACTTTTTTGGAACACGGTGTAGAATGGCTTGACAGCCGCAAACCATTTACATGAAACACTTGGTTATAAATATCGATAAAAGTAAAAGTTAGAGAAAAAAGTTGTTGTAAAATAGTGACTAGTAACAGTCTTTGTATAGCAATCTTATCAGAAAATGACAGTTGTTCAAATTCGGTGTACTCCAAGAGTTTGGGTTCTTAGACTGCCAAGCAGACTGCATTCTAACGACTACGTGTTTTTGTATTGTACTGGACAGTTGCACGTGTGGCAAATAAATGCCCAGATATTGCCAACTGCTGCAAGTAGATTTGCCAACTGACATTATAGATGCGTAGTCTGTTAAATGTAAAGGTAAAGGTCTGGACACATTCTATAGCGCCACTTACATGAGTCAGACTCGTGACCAGCAGCGCTTTACAATCTCGGAAGTGGCAGCTGATTGGCATGAGCCAACGGTGCCGCAGTGCATTATGTGGCCATCAATTTCCCGCGCTAACGGACAATTGGACCCAGGGTACAGCTAGCAGACACACATCGCCCCAATCAGCCACACTAGACCTTCACCCCGTAGCCGTAGCTACTGCTCATTTTCCATCCGGCTGAGGGTAGGAGGCTGAGTTGGCCTGAGCACACAGTAGGTTAGCAAGTTGCTCAAGGTTGCTTACAGTGGAAAAGGTATGAGTCGAACCCGCAACTTCTCGGTTACTTGTCCGATACTCTACCACTAGACTACAGCGTCCACTGTTGTTGTAGATGAGTTTCGTTGTACAGCGATCGTTGAGTTACATCGACAAGATGCATCTGATCTTGGTCTTGTCATCACAGGTCGGTAGCTCGTCACGTGTCTATAATCATCATAATCATAACTGGACAAGGCAGCTTACAACATAAGCCGACCAGCTGCTTACATAAAAATATAAAATGATAAAAAAGTAATTAAATGTCGCCATAATGTTTGCAAAACAGGAAAGTCTTTAGTCGTTTTTTGAACGTTTTAACGGTGTCTGCTCTCTTCACGTCAGATGGCAAACTGTTCCACGCTCGATGAGCTGTAATATTATTATGAAAAGCACGTTCACCGAGAGTCAGACGGAGATGAGTGGGGAAAACGAACAAGTCGTTGTTGTCGACCGAACGCAGACAGACAACACTCTGTTCGGAAAAGTGGATAGGCCGCTATCGAACTGTCGACAATCGCCAGTTTATTACCTTGGATCGAAGTGTTATTTTTGGTCGTCTGTGTTCTGTTTGTTTGTGTCCTTGTTTGTTACGATGGTGGGCTGTTTGTTATGCAGTCTCACCGTCACGGCAAAACGGTTAGACCTAAGGTATCGTCATCGCGAATCTTCAGAATAGAGATATTTTTTGTTTTGATCTGCCGAGCGTCCAGTTGTCAAAGCGTGTCGAAAAATTTGTAACCAGATTTTACAATGACACAGACCAGTATTGCTCTTGTGTTTGAGTATTCTTTGTATGTACACACGGTACGTACACACTTAGTTAAGATTTAGTTAAACTTTTTATTCCTTTTTATCTACCATTATCTGGTGAATAAAGATTTTCAAAAGGAAGTAGGTATGAGAATGAAAGGTCTACCAAGCTCTACATCATATTTTCACTCTCACAACAGTACGCATTGAAATTATGGTATTAATATGAACAGATGAGCACATAATCGCTTCTGGGATCCTGCCATTAAGTGGCAGCATCTTGCAAGGCAGATACACTTCCCTCGCAGACTGCGTCGTCACATTCAGTATAACTGTATAACAGAGACGATTCTACCGCACCTCGTTCTTCTTGTTGTACCAAAGAAACAAGCAGGACATAGTGTACCAGTGTATCAAATATCATATTGTTCTTACAGGGTACTAATGTCCAAGGCTACTTCAATATTTGCCACTGAGATATTTTTAGGAAATACATTCACTCTCCAATAAATGGCGAGTTATTGCCGCAGACATGAAGCGGGTTAATGCAGGTGAAGTACTCGTTGATAGCGTATCACGTGGTGGTTTGAGCAGCGAGAAAAGATGGACAGACAGCGCCTGGATGTGACGAGATGCGGCAGCTGCAGACGCCTAACATTACAGTCCGTGAAGCCTGCGTCCGCTGATCTCAGCGTTATTGTTTTGACTCGCCGATCGAGTTGACGAGGCGCCTCATTGAGTGGGCAACTCCTGTGCACGTTTCCTATATAAACTCCAGCTTCACTTCATCTCTCGCTGCTTCTACGACATAATGACTGTGAAAAATCGTTTACTGGACTCGACTGTTCATATTAATACCATAATTTCAATGCGTACCGTCGTGCGAGTGAAAATCTGTGACGTAGAGCTTGGTAGACCTTTCGTTGTCGTATCTACTTCTATTTTACTTCATCGCTGTTCTCGTTCTCAATCTTATCCTTCCTCTTCTTTCGCTAAAGATGTGCTTGTGAATAGGCGACCTACGTCGGTGATTCACGACTGACAGACGGCGGCGGTGGCGACTTTGTACTCGAACTCTGTTGATAGTAATCAGTCCTGACTGAGTCCTGACTGCATGAGCTTCTCAGCTCTGCCAAAGTCATCAGCTTCTGTCTCAGCTGCTGCATACCTTTATCATATTCCGTTGGACATGCCTGCCTGAAGCTTTTCAGTTTCCCACATTATACACACCATGTTCACAAAAAACATCCCTCGGTTTTTCTTTTATAACTCCGAAAAAATAACGAATTGAACGACAATTTCAGCAAATATAGCAGAGAAAATGACGACTGTATACGTCCATAATAATATGTCTATTTGTTGAATATTTTTTGTTAACAACAATCTGAGCAATGCAAACTGGACATCAGTAAGAGCGCTGTGGCAACAATGGGATTTACCATCGAAAATTAGCACTTCATTAAATAGTAGCGTTGACCGACGTACGTTTAGTTGCCGACTGCACGTTGCCCACACAACTACGAATATCGACAAAGATCTCGCAATTATTTTATTGACATTGTCTTTGTAACATTAAGACTTCATCTTCTGCCAGGAAACATCTTTCGAGAGTGCTTTGCTCCGTAATTTTACTCATCGACAACCATTTGATGAAATGTTCATCTTCTTCTCATGTTCTCATGTTCACAAAAAAACATCCCATTGTTTTTCTTGTATAACTCCGAAAAAATAACGAATTTGAACGACAATTTCAGCAAATAGGCCTATAGCAGAGAGAGAATGACGACTGTATACGTCCATAATAATTTATCTATTTGTTGAATATTTTTTGTTAACAGCAATCTGAGTAATGCAAACTTGACATCAGTAAGAGCGCTGTTGCAACAATGGGATTTACCATCGAAAATTAGCACTTCATTAAATAGTAGCGTTGACCGACGTACGTTTAGTTGCCGACTGCACGTTGCCCACACAACTACGAATATCGACAAAGATCTCGCAATTATTTTATTGACATTGTCTTTGTAACATTAAGACTTCATCTTCTGCCAGGAAACATCTTTCGAAAGTGCTTTGCTCCGTAATTTTACTCATCGACAACCATTTGATGAAATGTTCATCTTCTTCTCATTATTACATGAACACTTTTACTAACAGACACTTCACACTGCTATTGGCCTGTTAGCAAAGACTATTTAACAAGCAGACGAATTATTTTGGACGTGTACAATCATCATTCTATCCGCTATATCTTCTGAAATATTGGTTTAAATTCGTTAGTTTTTTTTCGGAATTATGCAAGAAAAAGCAAAAGAATGTTTTTTGTGAACACTATGCACTGTATAGTTGCTTGACCAAGGCGTCAGGAGATTGGAAAGTTCTGGGACGCTGACTGAATTTGGCTCAATGATGACTTGTACATAATTTTATGGTGTGAAGTGTTTCGGGCGATTGACGACAGCTGATATTCAGTGCAAAAATTCCAAGACGTACTGTGAATTGAATCACTCAGTCGTTATCAACAACAGAAACTGACTATTCGTTGGCTGCATCGTTCCATTTATCATTGCGTTATACGTAATACAATAGCATAAATTTACCATATTTCTTGCCTAATATTTTAATAAAAACTTGTGTTAATATTGCGGCGCGTAAAAATGCCACGTCATACATGTGGACGGTGACATCACTACAAGCCGCGATAGCGAAAGCTGATATTGTTTTCAACGTGTCTGTCTATTTATAATATGTCAACAAAACAAAAACCGGTTCTAACGATATGTATTTTAGTGCGTGTGTGTGTGTGTGTGTGTGTGTGTGGACCACCACAGTTATGTGGTTGCAAGTGTTTTTGGCGGGTGTTTATGTCATGTTTCGTCAGCACGACAGCTTTGATGCAGGCGTCGCTACTGGCAGATGGCTTCAGCACTGGCCGTGGTTAATCCAGACTTGAGTTGAGGTGTGAGGGCAAGGTGGGGGGTCTGGGGCACTGGGGCACTGGGGGTGATTTCGTCCCCCAGAAGCTGAACCATTATTAAATGCATCCCTTAGATTTAAGGCAGGTTAAAAGCAGTAGCAAAGTTTAGGCCTATGCTTACATAGTTGTGTTAACATGCAAGTTCACATTTTAACAAGGTTATGACTCACAGAAAAAAATAACAAAATGCACTGTGCGCTGCTTATGTCTGAGTGGATATCATCCGAAGTAAGCGCGGCGCGGCAAAGGCTACTTACAGCTGGTGAAGTCAGTTGCGAAATAACTGGTGCCAGAAAGAGATTCATTGAACGATGACATCTTCTCGCAGAAAGCAAAAATCAGCGCATTGAAAGGTTTGTCAGTTCGGAAAAAAATATGTGATGGTGTTGACAGTGGAACATGCATGCGTGACGCTTTTACAACGTGGAGCGATGGAATAGAGGAAGAAGATATAGAGACGGAGTGAGAGATGGATTGGCGTACGTCTGCTTTGATATGCCACGAATACGGTATAACGTGTTTGTACCGACAGTCGCATGTGCCATATAATTCGAGTCGAGAAAATCACACAGTCAGTAGTCAGGTGAGCGGTGATGCACGCGTCAGACGGCGGCGGCGAATGGTGGGGTCATGATGAAGTCATCGCTCTGCGTTGGTGATCAGTTCTTCGTCTTATCAATAGTCGTTCAGCGAGGTCGTCCTGCTCACGGATGTATGAATATTTAAATCCGTGGTCCTGCTGCGCGTTATTAGGCCAACTCTGTAGCTGCCTCGATTTACGATTTCATCGCCATCGCCGCCCGCCGCAGAAATTCAGATGTATTGCGCCTTGCTTTGCGTGAGGCCGCGCCAGTCGTATTTTCCGTTTATCTTCGTTTTTTCTCTGCAACTTTTCACATTTGGGTAGAACTGATGCGTTTGCGATGCATATAAGCTCCCAGTCAGTCCCGCTGTTGCATGAACATAATTTTATCAACTCAGCGTAGATGTTTGTTGTTTCTGTGGTCTACACGGTGAGGCATAATTACCGGACCCCCTAGCTTTAACTAGCATAACGTAGTCAATATGCGGTTTATTTGCATAAAAATTTTAGACACAAGCAACATAGCTAAGGGAATGCTGAATCTGCAAGCCTGAAAATATTTTTATTTGATTAAAAGTAAGTAAGTAAGTAAAAAGTCGATTTATATAGTGCATCGTCGTAAAACCTCTAATGCGCTGAGGCACTGATTCTGTGCTAGCAGCAGTTTAAATAGGACGTCAGTAAGTGTTATTACAATAATGCAATTTACCGTTGCAGATAAACATCTTATTAACCGGTTGAGACTAAGTAAAAATTATGGACAAAAATGCTTGGACAAAATATTTTAGACATAAGATGAAGTCTTACTGGATTAAAGACACTGATCGAAAAAAAATCAGTGCGCGGTCTTTAACTTTGATGGGCGGTTTGTGGTCGACCATAACAAGGACATAAGTTAATGATGCCACTGCTGTCATTTTCTCTAAAATGTTTTTAATCTACCAAAACTCTACTCTGTGACAGGAAACAATTTCTTAGAAAGCAATCTGCTTCATACTTTATACTCACTGACTAGCATTTAATTAAATAATGTATATTAACGGTAAATCACATTGCTGTAACAGCACTTTTAGGCCTACTGATATCCTATATTTAGGTTGCTGCTAGCCAGTGGCGTAACACCCATTGGACAAGACTGGACAAATGCCAGGGGCCTCCGGGTCTAGGGGGCCCAAGCCTGACCCTAATTTTTTTGTATATTTTAATATTTCAAGTGTTCGGTGTCAGCCATCTATTCTACTCTACAGCTTTGCTGGTTTTTTTGTAAACGTCCTACGTTAGTACTTTAATAATAATAAATTCTTCCGTAAATTCAAAATGTGGTATGGGGCCTTTTATGTAATTTGTCCAAGGGCCTCAAGTCAATATGTTACGCCACTGCTGCTAGCAAAGAACATTTAATCCAAAAACAAATTATTTTCAAACGTGCAGATTCAGCATTTCCTCGGCTATATTGTCTGTAATTTTTGTTCCAATAAACTGCATATTTACTAAGTTATGCCAGTTAAAGCTAGGGGGTCCAGTAATTATGCCGCACCGTGTAGTTGTGCGTAGTGTATACATATTACATACAAAATTACCCCCTCCCTCGCAGTTCGTATAACATTTAACAACAACCGTCATTCTGGGCCTATTGCTGACTTAATTTCGCTCGCATTTGTAACTGAATGCATTATGAAAATTCTGTGACAACATTTCGCACATCGAGTTATGACAAATATTTTTGCAGGAAATTTTCGCTATCGGATCAAACTGTAGGAGCAGATAAGTTTGGCGCGGGGTACGAGTAGGCTACACAGCAATCAATACGCGTGTTACTTGAACAGTCTCCAGACGGCGACACTGGCTACACTACTTGACAGACTATAGATCTATAGACAATTGAAACTCAAATTTCATAAAGCTTAAGTGTCAAATTATATGAAATTTCTGTACGAATCGCGGAAGTGCGACGGAAATTACGATTTTTGTGAAAATCTTGGAAGGCATTAAAATTCGCAGTAATATGCGAAATCGCGATTTCTATGGGAGTAACGTAATTTGTAGGCTCGTAGGAATTGTGATAAACGTCGAGTTAGTACATCGCGGCCTGACACTGACAGCAAGCCTCGAGGTGTTGTAGGCTGCATCAGCGCCGAGCTGCGTCAGTGGCATCGTGCTCAGCTCTCGCTGGTACAGACGCTGCAACTTGACTTACCTTGTTGTGATGGCGCGCCCGCCAGCCTAGGTCAACATGAGGTAAGTGTTAGTGAGGATGAGGATGTGGATAACATGCGAGTACGGGGGAGGGGAGGGGCTGCCGAGAGGCGTCGGAATGTTGCTATTGCGCTGCGAACAAACGAACAATATTAATTTCATTGACGTTTAATATAACAGAGATACAGACGTCGGTCAACAACAGGTGTGATGACTGCAGCGACAGGAATGTATGTCAAGTGCTTTATGTGTCAAGTCCTTCATACATTTTAGCTGCGTTATGTACAGTGTATCCACAAAAAAACAAAGCCAATTACTTTTTAGCGTAGCGTCATCAAACCGCCAGCGATTTAAGAGACAACCGCGAGTCTGCCTGTCCACCTCACCTGGCAAAACGTTTCAGACAAGTTAGGCCTACATTTTGACGATAAACAAAACACTCAGACAGTAGAACCCCAAATTAAAAAATTCTCAGCATTAACTTAACACATTGAACCATGAAAACAGCACAAAATGTGCTCAAAATGTCCATCGTGAGCCCCGACACAAGCAGAGAGACGGCGACGCCCATGGTTGATGGCTGCAACAACAATCGAATGGTCCACCTTTCTCCATTCGACTAACAGTCTCTGTTTCAGTTCTGCAAGACGTCATTAAAATAAAACATCTGAGGTAAGGGTATTAACACAGTTAATACCCTTATTATTTGAAAGTCAAATCCATGGTTGATCTGGGAGTTCGTTTTGACACCAATCTTATGTTCAGAGATCATATTTCAGAGAAAATTAACAAAGCTTATAGCATATTGGGTATTATCAAACGAAATT
>Ga0209149_1001988_pt1 | contig 11063 bp, 9 predicted proteins | sample WorMetTyACAVOLI2_FD_187423 | JGI IMG/M metagenome (GOLD analysis project Ga0209149, IMG submission 187423) | Marine gutless worms symbiont microbial communities from Max Planck institute for Marine Microbiology, Germany - Olavius algarvensis... ...
AGTAGACTAATCTGAGTACCCGTCAGTTTTTGATGGCACGTAGAATACACAGTTGCATCATCATCATGATTGGGAGGGGAACGTGGTACTCTCTTAACTCAGACCCTACCTAAAGCTTGTGTTTGGGAAGGTAAACCTGAAATCATGTTGTGTACCAATTTTTCAGTCGCTAGCTTCAACGGTTGCAAAAATAGGTAGGGGGTCCCAACTTTTTTGGATGCTCCCTTGGCCCAGACCCCCGCCAATTATGGTCCAAAACGTTGTTTTCTGGTAAGCTAGTGCCAAACCCAATTTGTGTACCAAATTTGAAGTTTCAAAAATACGTAGGGGGTCCCAAATTTTTTTGATGCTCCCTAGCTTAGACCCCCGCCAATTTTCGTCTAATAACGTTGTTTTTGGTAAGCTAGTCCCACAAACCCAATTTGTGTACCAAATTTGAAATTGCTAGCTTCAACAGTTGCAGAAATACGTAGGGGGTCCCAAATTTTTGGATGCTCCCCTAGCCAAGCCCCCCTCCAATTTTGGTCTTAAACGTTTTTTTTGGCAAGCAACACCCCGTACACAAGTAGTGTAAAAATTTTGTAGCACATGTGCATGTTTGACGACGGCAATAGTGTGTTTCATGCGCAAAAACAATATTTGTATAGCAAAATTTGGGAATTTGGGGGTTAATGGGATCAAGGGGTCAAAATTTCTAGTCGAAAATGTCATATTTGGAATCGCCAACCCTGATTTGCCTATTCACTATGCAACTTTTATGGAGCTACGATGATGATTAAGGGTAGTTTACTCTTGAGCGCCCCCATTGTTAAGCATTTTTATGCGAAAAAAACGAAGTCCAGTGTGTTTCGGGCCAAAATTTGACAGTTTTGGGGGATGAATAGGGGTTTAATATTAAATTTAAGTTTTATAACCACGAAAAGGCACATCCTTGCGTGATTTCACGTCTAATGAGCTATCGCGCGTAAAAATCCATCAACCGGCCTGACCTGTACGCGAGTCTGAAAAAAAGGTATAAATAAATAAATAAATAAATAAAAAAGGCACAAAAACGTTATATTTCACCCATATGCCCAGAAGCCCCCAGTGGATGGATTTTTATTAAATTTGGTTTAAAGGGTCCTATCGCGGACGTAATCAATTGTGCGGAATTTTGTTGCAGTCGACTCATGGGTTTCGATTCTGTGAGAGGTCAAAATTCGCCATCTCCCATTGACTTGGCCAGTCGCCGTTAACACCGCGCAGCCTGTGATTCAGGGTGCTTGAGGTGATGAAAATATTTTTGCTGTTTTATATGTGTCACTTTGCTATGGGCCTTACACATTGTTATAAAACAACAGTTTTTTTACATTTATTTCTTTATAAGTTCACTCTCAGTTCAATGTTTATTGAGTAAATCTGAAGCATGTTTAGTACGGTAACAATCTGATGTCATAGATAAAGTCATTATTTTCTAAAAGCCAGCTTAAGTGGTTTTATTCAGCAGTCAGTTTGCAGCATTATTGATTTATTGTGCATTATCTATGCTACTGTTGTCAGGAGAAATATGGCCTCAGTGCAGTGGCAGCACGCAGACAGACTGGGCTGATAGGCGGGTAAGTTTGCAACTTTATGAGCTCTGACTAGAAAGCTTCAGTTTCTGAGCATATTTTCAACTTATGACTTGCTACTTTAAAACGTGAAAGTTCTGTCAATAACATGGGGTCTCTGTTTTTGCTGATAAACAGACCTGGCAGAGAGTACAAATAATATTATCTCTATAGCGAAGACATGTGGGTGACCTATAAATGTTAAGTACTTGCTTGTTCTCAACAATGACCTTGTTGCTATGTCCAGAGCTTGGGGTAAGGTTACAGGAGAAGGTACCCAGTCTTCCTTCTAATACAATGTTAGAAGTCGTGTGCTAGCCAAGCAATGTTGCGTTTTTTGTTAACATACTGGAGACATATATGTACACACATGCAGTCACATGTATACGTGCTGTTGTTTATTATTCAAGTGGTTTTTGAAATATAGCGTACATAATTTTCGTTGTCCTTTTCACCACCATACTGTCTGTGATCTGTCACATTGTCACATGCCTACCTCAGATTTTCCACAATCCACGTGTCCTGTTGGATGTGCATCTATTGTGATTATATTTGGTACACAGAGGATGTCTTTAGCTAGTCGTGTATTTGTTGAGTTGCATTTTTGTACAATACTTTAATAAATTTGGGTTAAATGTATAAGGAGTCATATTTTTATCACGCGTCAGCACACTGACGCACGAAATTGATATAGCAATTCTGTCTGTCCGTCTGTCTGTTTGTCCGTGACGTTCGTGTATTAGATGAAAATGGCTTGACATATTGTCATAGTTTTTCACCATACGGTAGCCCAATCATTGTAGTTTTATGAGCGTCAAAGATCTTCCGGAAATTTTGATGGGGTCACCTCCTTTGGGGGAGCTAAATGCAGGTGGGGTATAAAATTTTTGCGATTTTCTGCCAGTGGTCGCTATATATCGCAGACGATACAAGATAGTGGCATAGTTACTATGGAAGGCAAATACAAACTCGTATGCGATCTATCAAATACTGCCATTTCCAATTATCTTAAATGAACCCTAAACCTGTTTTCAAGGTCACACCATTCTTTGACGGTAAATATCTCACAAACGGCTACAGATACGGCCATAGTTGCTATAGAAGACGAATAGGAAACCGTACCCAAGCTTTTGGATTGCAGCAGTTTCAATGACCTTGAGTGACCTCTAAGCCAGATTTCAACGTCATATTATTATTCAACGTCAAATAACTCGCAAATGGTACGATACAAGATGGCTCCTGAATACCTGTCTACCTACTGCCAACCCGTCTCTGGCATCTCTGGCCGTCGCCACCTGCGATCGGCTGACCGTGGTCATCTCGATTTCCCACGTGTGAGACTTGCTTCGTACGGAGGACGTTCATTTGCATATGCCGGCCCTTCGAATTGGAACTCACTTTCTGCTTACCTTAGAGACAGTAGTCTTTCTCTTTCATCTTTTAAGCACCACCTCAAAACCTTTCTCTTCTCTTTCTACTAGGCTAGCACATGCAGCGCGTTTGGGGTTCTTTTACAAAAAATGCGCTATATAAATTTACTGTTATTATTATTATTATTATTATTATTATTATTATTATTATTATTATTATTATTATTATTATTATTATAGTTACAATTAATACAAAAACCTTAGAAGTTTTATCACTGTTAAGGCCCATTGTTCATGACACATCTAAAACAGCAAAAATCACTTTGTTTATTCTAGTACTCCATTGGGCCATGGATGTAATAGAAGTCATATAAATTATTACATCCAAATTTAAATGGGCACAAGTTGTATTGTTATCAGTATGATTGTGTGTGTGTGTGTGTGCTGATGTGTGTGTGCTTCAGTATGAAGGATTTTGAGAACCTGAAGATTGATGATGTTGAAGCTAGTGTAGCGTCTGAGAGTTGTGATGAATTATCGGATGACGTTTTTACTAAGTCAGTTGTACTTGCTAAAGGTGAGTGGAGTGTTACCTTTTGTCATCGATATTGTGCTGTGGTGCTTGTATAATTGTATTGTGATCACGGATATGGACATATCCAGGGTGCAGCAAAATAATCCATTAGGCACAGATGAATATTTCAGATGAATGGTTGCAGTTTGGTAGCCATATTTACCCTAATGTAATCGTTCTTTCTCTTTGTCATTCTGTCTGTGAGCAGGATAACTCACAAGCACGGTAACAGATGTAGACCAAACATGGTAGGCATTGGCAAGGGGTGACCAAAGAAGTGATTAAATTTTGGTGTTGATCCAGATGTGGGTGTGGGATCAGTTGTTCGCTTTCCTTAATACTGAGCGATAAAATTTGTTTAATGATATATCGTCATTCACCAGGGGGAATCAGCAGCGGCCTTATCAGATACGGCATTTTATATAATATATATTCAGTCACCACAAGGCGACTTATAGAGTTGCATGCCAAAAATGACGACGACAACGCGTCAGTGTGATGGCCTTGGCAGAGTTTATGCTCTCTGAGTGCTCATGTTTCTATTAATTTCAGTAAGACATTTAGTTTGGATTAAAAGGTACAGCAGTTTGAACTTTAAAATGCAGTTTTGCAAATGAACAAGCATAAAGCACGGATAGCTTTAATGGTTTGATCAGACTTAGGGCCGGTTGCACCAACGTCACTTAACTTTAAGTAGAGATTAACTCCGGCGCTATTCTCTACTTAGCGAAAATTTTGTTGCGCCAACGACAATTTGATACTAATGGTTACTTAAATCCTCACTTAAGTTAAGCAGCGATTTTTCATCACTTAAGTTAAGACGCCATCTTAAAAATGGAGAATTTATTATAAATACAAAGTTTTGCAACTATCTGACAAGAAACACAGTACTCAGTGACTAGTAAACCATACAATAACCATAAATTTGTACCATAAAACTAGTTATTTCATAGTAGGCCTATTCGTAGCGTGCATGAAATTGTACAACACGGCCTATGCCAGCTTAGCTAATAAATATTCAATTTTTCATATGCCTGAGCTAGCGCACTGTTTTCGTCTGCTGCTGGCTGCCGGTAACAAATGAGAAGTGTTGTGTAATATGTTATCTTCTAGTCGCTAGGCTTCTAGGTCAAGGCCACGCAAGCTATGGGCTATGGGCTGCCGTATACGCTGTACGGCGGCACGTACGCACTATCTGAAGCTCGTTGTGTTAAGCTGCGCTCCCGTAAGAGCGCTCCTCCGTACCCATGGGCTCGAATCCACTCTCATGCAATGCTGCGCCCGCGGGAGTGCTCCCGTGGGCGCAGGCATTGCATTAAGAAGTGCTCCACATCTGTGGCGCAAGCCACTGGAGCGCTCCTTAATGCAACGCTCCTCTGGAACTTGTTTTTTGTTTACATTTGTCATCTGAGCAGCCAATAGGAATCGTCGTAACATTGGAGGCGTGCTTAAAACTCCATTTAATTAATCAAGCATTAATTTGTGTCGGTGCAACGAATGCAAGATAAGTGACGATTTAATCTCCGCTTAAAGTTAGTCGGAGATTAACTAAGTGGCAATTTAAGTAGCGTTGGTGCAACCGGCCCTTAGACACCAGACATTTTAGTCACGTTATATTAGAGTTACAAATATTCAAAATATCAAGCTGCATTGATACATGTTTCAAGTGTCTTATGAAATGCCAAACTGAACTCAGTCCAGATCACCTGCAGTTATGCTCTGCTCTGTTTGTCGGCTTTGCTGTTACATCATAACACTCGAGATGATGTGATATGAGTTGACAGTTTTTTTAGCACTATCTGTAATGATGATATCGTAGTTGTTATTTTGGTGACTGACATCCGATAAATATTTCTGTGTGTATAATAATCATAATCATAAACTTAACCAACTTACACAACGAGTGACCAGTGGTTTCCAGTAGTAAAAAGTAAATAAAATAAAAATGAAACAAAGTTCACTCGATAAAATAAAGTTAAAAACTAGTTAGTAATCTAAACTACGAAAAAGCTCGTTAAAAAAGAACAATTTTCAGCTGCCATTTAAATGAGTCAGTGTTAGTGAGTTGTTGCAGTATGTTTTTAATACCTCAAACACACTGTTTATTTAAGCAAATGGATTTTAAAGTTGAAATTACTGTAACTTATTGAACTTCACAGATAATGTGACAGAAACCTTCTTAGTTAATTCCAGAAATTTCATTAAAAACAGGTACAATCATTTGTAAAAAATAACTTGAAAAGCTACTCGACCCAAAGGGGTTGAGAATGATGCCTCTGCCAGGCCTCCAAATCTGTCTTCACCTTGTGACCTTGAGCTTTGGCCTACTGACCTCCAAAGTTGACCATTTCATGCTTTATTTTGCCTCACACTATAGAGGTGCAGCATTGCTTTACTCACACTGTAGTGTAGACTGGTGTGTATGTGCAGCATAGTCTGTGTCAGGGACTGTTAACTTGTGGTACTGAAATCTGGCATGTAAGATTCTTTAGATTAGCATAATCTAGCAGATTTTTGCATCTTGCTGCACTAACTGATTGATTGTTTTTGATTGGCTCCACTGGAGTAGTATAGCATCATGATTCCTTAGCCCTTTCAGTACTTGTCCCAGCACATTGGGTCACATGACATAGCAACTAGCATTGTCACGAACTGTATGATCATTGCACTTTCTGATTTCATGAAAACAGCAGCAGCAACCTCAATAGATTAGTGACAGCCAGCGTTATAATGTAGTACTTGCATATTTTAGTTTGGTTTGTTCTTTTTAATGAGATAAAAGTCGTCAACTGTGAGAAGTAAATTTACTGTTCTGTAGGTATATGTAACAGTTACACGTTGTAAATAGTTGTAGCTAATTGGTTTATTTGTCACTGGACGTTTTCCACAAGCAAAGAAATAAGAAAAAACCCTGGTGATTTTTTTTCTACTTTGTGCTTGATGTTTGTTCGTATGTAAAACCAAGGTATTTAAATATTTTGAAGTCAGACTGGCACCTAATGGTAATCAATGATGATGAGTTCGACAGTCTGGTGTAGAGGGAGGTGTTGGACAGTACTTCTGAGTGTCATAGAAACGTGTTGATTTTTGCAGTGACAAACATAACACAGCGTCATGCTAATCCTGAGCTTCAGCCAACAACAACTGATCAGCTGTATCCAAGGCACAAGCACCTTCTTGTCCGACGATCTGTACGCTGCAAGGTTGGTGAGATGGTCATTTCACTCCACCACTGACCAGAGATGAGACCAAGATCAAGACAATAGCCGCAAGACCAAGACAATGAAATTACTCTCTCAAGTCTTCCCAGCACTTTGATTGCAGATGGTATCAAAGTCATTTTTTTGCAGAAACTAAAGTCCGTTTTTAGTCAGCAGCAGGCACTAAATGACCAAAATGACTGAAGGTGAATTCAGTGACAAAATTCCTGCACATCAACCAACTGGTAACGACAATAAGTCTTGTGATGTGCGTCGTCAGATGTCTTGTGGTGTCTTGGTCTCAAGACACAAGACGAAGACAGTAAGGGCAAGACCACCAGCAAGACAGTGATCATCAAAACCAAGACCAAGACAATAACCCACAAGATTAATGCAGACTTGTTATCTCTACACAGATGTAAAATCAAATGTACTGTCTCATCCTAAATTCTTTTATGCATCACATTGTCAGTGCAGAAATCTATGTTACTGTAATGCAGCTACTATATGCTAATTTCTTTACCAATACTTGGTTAAATGTGTATGTATGTGTGTGCCAGGAATGTGATCATAACCTCTGTAAGCCAGAGTACAACATGTCCATCAAGTTCAAAATACAGCTTGTTGCCATGTTAGTCACAGATCATTTTGGTGAACTTTATTGTTAGAAATATTTCGTTTATTTGTATCGTGTTCTTTATCATTAATTTAGCAGCCTCTAATTAGGATTCACACACACACACACACATACCGTTTAACATCCGTTCTGCAGGTGAACCTCAGTGAGCCAGTTTCCCCTTGATTTTTCTTTTACATTTATTCAAAACTTTGACCTACAGTGTGTCGAGTGGGACGTTAAACCCTACTGTACTTCTACTATACTAGTTCCAAACCTGTGTATACTCTCAAGACAAAGCAAAACCTTTAACTCTCTAACGGTAACCGGGGAGGGGGTAAAATTATCCCAGGCCAGTTTTTTGCATCCTGTTCGGCAACCCCTTGGAATTTTTTTAATTGCTTTGGTGACTGGGGATATAAGGGGTGTAAGACTTTGTTCTGCAAGTGGTTCCAAAATTCAACATGGCAGCCGTAAAACCGGAAGTTGTGTTGGCTGAATGGTTGTGTGTTGGGTTTGACAGTTTATCGGATTGTTACGCATGTCTTTCTCGTGATATTTTGATTCTATGTTGCTGATCTTGCTGAACAACAAACTAAAAACAATACGGTGCTTAAACCGGAAGTAGTTTTATCGCCAGAACTAATTATTATATTATCAACAGCATAATTATCCACAATGTGGGCCAAAAAGTGTGTCACTTGTATTTTTACGATAACTTTGGCAAATGTAGATCAAGTCTAACAACAGGTCATAGCAATATGGCGAAACGTACCTCACGCTCTGCGGTCAAATGCTGTAAACAAAGTCCAGTGATCAGTGTTATCAACAAGTTGTGACAGTTGAATTGCATTTACAACATCTGTGGTGCGACATGAAACTGACGAAAGTCGAACAAGAGGCCGTAGTAATATGACAAATGCGCCAGAATTCCAAAATGGGGGCCCTGATCACAGGTTAGGGGTTACCCTTGGTGATTGAATTCCTTTGGTGGAGTTTCCTATTAGTGTTCAGCAGTAACCAATTCTTCTTCTCGTATGCATGTCATGAACCATTGGTGAGCCAGGAAACAACTTCTTCATCTGCAGAGTGTAGCCGGGATAAGCCACTATCAGTTTTGTCATCATCTGGGTCTCGCCGCAATTGGACACAGATCTGTGTCTGTAAGTCGCAGTTTTCTTCTACAGGCACCACAGTATTCCTGTTCCATGCGAAAACAGTTCAGTAAAGACCACATTGCCGAGGAAGGTCAAAACCCGGTTGCCGGATTGTGGGGTCGCACACTAGGTAAGAGTTGACCACCTGAGCCTCATTCCAGTTATGCCTCCATCGACTTTTGATGTCAATTGGTTGCAAGTCCAGCCACAGCAGCTTCCTGGATGCCAATCGTAACAATGGTAGGTTTAGGATAGCAGGCTGGATTGGCCAACTGTCGTGTTTGACAATTTTTACCACCAGCTTCTCAGTGACAGCCTTCCTTCATAGGGTTGGCGGTTGAATGTTGGGAGCACTGGAAGCCATGGGAGAGGTGTAGAATGGAGGGTGCCAGAGATGAGGCGCATGGTAGAGTTCAACTGCAGATCGACCTGACCTGCAGAGCGTGACCAGACTGTGGCACAGTACTCTGCTGCTGAGTAGCAAAGTGCCCGGGCAGATGACCGCAGAGTATAGTCGCTGGCACCCCAGGTGGAACCAGCTAGCTTCGTCAACAAGTTGTTTTGGTTCTTCAGCTTCCCTGCAGTATTTGTCAGGTGTTCTCTGTAGGACAGCGTACGGTCTAGTGTCAGTCTAGCAGTAACTATAGACCTATGACACACTGTTTAGCCTCAACTCACAAATGTGACCGACCGACCAATCCACTGTCGCCGACACCGTGACCCAGAAATATGACATGCAAATTTCATAGTGGACACAATACCGGAAGTTGTTTAGCTCAGTACTTTCATAGTGTGTATAAGCTTTTCTGTAGGTTGTCATATACATTTTGTGATTGTAGATGCGTTATACTAACTTCACACTAATAACCAAGTCTAGCGACATAAAATATGATATGGCACTTAAACCGGAAGTAGTTATATTTTATTTACTGTCGCAGGTTATTAAAGAATTACAGTGAACCAGTGCTGCACAGTTTACTGAATGATTTTGTGTGTCATAATCCACATCGACATAAGGTACATTTTATAACGCTGACGCACACGAAACGAAGCAGCTGCAGACCGGATGTAGTAAAATATATTATGGCAGCTCTGGAACCGGAAGTTGTCTGCATAAGCCCCACAACAACGTATACAACATTTTCCATTTTGTTACACATGTTTTATAACCTCATCATTTATTTCATATTGCCGATAATGCCAAACATTGCAAATGAACATCAGTATGGTGATTAAACTGGAAATAGTTGAGAATTTCCGGTTTAGCTGTACTGAAACATAGTTGCCAACAACACTACTGAACTTAGCACCCTTATGACGTAGGTGGCATCATTGGAATTTTTCAGATATGGGCAGTATAACCCAAAAACAACTGGGGGGGGGGTAAAATTATCCCCACGGGTTACCAAAAACGGTTGTAAAAAATCGTTACCGTTAGAGGGTTAACATCCTCCTTAGCACCACCCAACCAAGTCCTCTTTGGACGTCCCAGTCAATAGTTACATCTGCTCCCGTCTTAATACAAATCTTGACCCAGTCATCATCATTACGTTCCACATGTCCAAACCATACAAAACTACTCCTCTTAATCACCAGGCTGACAGCTTCCAGTCCCAACAGTTCTCAGAGCTCTGTACTTATCCATCTGATCATGCTCATTTAGCTTATCTAACTTTACTTCATGCTGCACTTTTACCAGCAGATCTCACACGGATGGCTGCAGTTGGTCTAGTGGTAGAGTATCGTACTCATAACTCGATGGTTGACAGCACAAAGGTGCTATGTCCACTTTTTGATTTGGATACTGGGTGATAGCCTGTGCATTTTCTCATCTCAGGACAAAATGTGAAATTTTAATTCATTATAGAAATGAAGAACAATAACTATTGAAGCAGTTCATCGAACTTGAGAAGGTGTGCAAAGGCATAATATCCATCCACTTACTGCACTAAGATTTTAAGTCTGACCGTTGACTTAATTCCTAGGCTGTTGTTTACTTCTTTATGACAAAGTAATGCAGAACATTTATTGCACTAAATTGGACACAAGTTCATGTTTTATTTACATTGTTGGAATTATCGTGATTTTGTCAATAACAGTCCATCGTAAGTGGAGGCCTGTGTCGCCTGCACAAATGTCGTCCACTATGGGATATTAATGTAAAAAAACTTCCATAGAAGTTTGACATTTGTAAGGGTAGAGATGACACATCTAAAACGGGAAAAATTACTTTGTTAAGATGAATAATACGACCTCACATATGAGCTCTGTCACGCCCCCGACTGCCAAGAGTTGACTTAGTGTGGTGAGGTGTGTGCGACAACAGAGTGTATACTTTGTAAAATGTTTTATTACAAATAACACTAAAAGCAGTCAAAGAAACGACAATACAGTAGCCAAACACACTCAAAATATACAGATACTTAAAGCACTACTGCAGTCCAAGTTCCACACACACGAGGAGCCGTCGAACGTCTGGACCGCTTGGCTGACCCCTCAACACGCTGCAAGCGTCGCCGCTACCGCCTCTGAGCTCGGCTGACCTTCAGCGTCCACC
>Ga0209149_1001989_pt1 | contig 11060 bp, 7 predicted proteins | sample WorMetTyACAVOLI2_FD_187423 | JGI IMG/M metagenome (GOLD analysis project Ga0209149, IMG submission 187423) | Marine gutless worms symbiont microbial communities from Max Planck institute for Marine Microbiology, Germany - Olavius algarvensis... ...
ATCAGGCCCCAAATGCGGTAATCGACTGGGTTTAGGTCCGGGCTGTTTTCTTTAACGCTTATTGAAGTTATGGTCATCCGAAGTTGGCGCATTTTTTTGCGATAAGCAGTGTAATTAGTGAAAAATAGAGCATTGTGTTTCACAAGGTATAGTGGCAACATATGTGCGGTGAGGTGGAAAATTTTACACCAGACAACTTTTATGATCGTTAACAAACAGCTTGCTGAAAATTATTAAAATCGATTGAACTGGGTCGTAGTTATAGTCCGCCAAAGTTGGCGCGTTTTTTTTTGAACCACAGTGTAGTTATGCCGAGATTGAAAAGTGAGAAACAATGACATACTAAACGCTACAGGCTAGTTAGTTAGTAAGCCTTGATTTGTTACAGCTTAAAAACTTTTTAACCTCCCCCAAAGCCCCTCAGATCTCTGGGGGGCTAATGCCCCTTCTGGGGGGCTAAAGCCCCATTAGCCACCCTTCCCCCCGTAGAACCGGGCCTGATATCGATATCGTATCGATGACAAGTTAAATATTCGTATTTTTTCGATATTTTATCATACTTTTTCCGACTTTTTAACGTTAATTTAAACTTAAAGACAGGTTATATGAGTAAAACTGAGTATTTTATTTGGCAATATGATACGTCGTTACCCCTCGTTACATCTCTACTAGCCCGAAACTGAAGTTAAGGAATAACATTGACGTCACTGACTATTTTGCTGACGATAATGAATATATGAGTAGGCCAAAGAGCTCTGCAGTAAAGGATATCGATATCGATATCGCCGATATTTGGAGTGAGAAATGTCGATATCGTATCGATATCGGCCATGGCGATATCGACCCACCTCTAGTACATAACAATCTGCTGAGACGACATCTCGTCAACGGTGCCGCATAAAAAAAACTTTCCACTCTGAGACCGTATTTCAGTGTGTTGAAAATCTGCAGTGTGAGACACAGCCGCTGAATTGGAACATTGTAAACTAAGAAATAATAGAATTGATAATGCGTCATAAGCAGTGATGAAGTCCTCGAGGCAGACCTTGGCCAAATTTTTATGGTCTTGGCCTTGGCCTTGAGAACTGCGTTGACAATTTTTTGGCGTTACCCTCAAACTCAAGGCCCGATAATTATTTCTAAAACTAAAAGTCTGTGTAGGACAATACGGTAGTAATTATTGATTAAGCTTTGTGTATCGAAATAAAATCGAATGACAATTCATTTCTCAGTCCAACAAATGTAATCTGCTTTACTTACTTACTTACTTACTTAGCGTTAAATTATACGCTTAAAGGCACTGGGTTTCAGATTTTGGCCTTGATTAATCGCTGGCCATAACACGGCGAAAGTCATTACAAGGGCACCGTACATCATCCGTTACTCGTACTTTGCAAAACAGTAATTTAGGCGAAATCGGACCATATTCCGAATCACCGCCGAAAAACGATTTCAGCATTTTCGCGTCCTTGGACGTTTCAGTGGGTAACGTGACCCTGACCACGCCCCCCCCCACTCAAGGGCCAATTTATCTCTCTTTGGCTTGAAGTACATCAGACCATTTTGGCGAACGGTCCCATAGACAGAACTACGAAACGACCCACACGTGTCAAGAACCCGCGAGCCGGTTGTAGCAAACGAAACGCTTTGGTTTAGAAACATAGTTAACCCTTTAGAGTCCACAGGTAGGCCTAATTATAGTATCACATGATCACATCGTGTAATATGAAGTTGGTACACTGGCCGTTGATGGGTAGTCAGTTACATTTGGTGCAGCGAGGAGGGATGGGCGGATGCGCAGCCCGCCCAAGTCCCCTCCTCGCTGTACCAAAAAAGCCCATCCACCAATGGCCAGTGTACCAATAACCGTATGATGGTCCACTGTTGCGCGGTTTTGCTGTGCTCGTTAGAAGGTTAAGTGTTTAAATTTTGAAACTGTAATAATTTTGTTTCGTCCAAATTCAAACGCAATAACTTCAAAGTTCGAGATGCGCGGACAATGTCATGCTCCGCCCCGGGCACAACGGCCTTGACATAGCTGTTCCGTCATCGTCCAGTCTGCATTGCCTTGATCGTGTAACACGATGCAACTACATCGAACTAGGCAGACATGTCTATTATAAACAGAGACTGGCTCTACATCATTCTGTCGTTGTTAATTACACAGCTCACTGCCGTATCATGTATAGACAACATAACTGAGCAGTAACCGGCCGTCAGACGCAAAGCTCAGCGTTCCCCGGATGCCGGTTTAGCGTAGCGGTAACACGTTCCGGCTGATGAACGTAGTTACTCTACGCTAGGCCAGGTTAGTGACCGTCTTTGGACGGGTAAACCACCTCAGCGCGGAACCCGGCACCCAGGCCTACTCAGCCTGAGCCTGCCCTCTGCACAGGCTGCAATGAGTACCTGGCGACAACTGGGGGAGTAAACAGGCATATCGCGTGACACACCAGCCCGTGTCCGCGGTCTCGCAGTGTTCGCTGAATGCCTGGCTGGTGGCTGGCTAGCGGAGATCAGCGCCGACTTACGGGAAGCGGTAGCTCATTAAAGGCGTGTTCGCGACGATGCACTATACAAATGGCCGCGTTTACTTTACTTACTTACTTTCCCTACCCTCTGATCCCCCTCCTGTCATCCCCTCCTTTCATTTCCCCTCTTGCCCTTTTTTCAACACCAGTGTTTGCGACTGAAGTAAGCAATGAGTCTTCAATAAAACACAGGACAAAAACTAGAGAGCTAAAGGCCGCGCGCGGTCACATGATGCCTCCGCTGCTGCATGAGTGTAATGGACTCACCCGCCCTGCGGACAAGTCACGTTAGCGCAGGACATCGGGACAACGAGACATAGTGAAAACATAAGGTCTTAAGGTCAACGAACGCATTGAATATAAACTTCTTTCTCTCACCTACAAAGTTCTTACAACCAGTCAGGCAGTCAACCTAGCTATAACAATCTGATCTTTGTTCAACCCCTCGCAGTATCCGCTCCTCATCTGTTATCACCCTTTCTCGCCCACCAACCATCTCCTCGTTGAAAATTACAGATAGCCCATTCAGATGTGCATAACCCCGTCTCTGGAATCAACTCCCTGATTCATTCCGTCAGCCTCGCCAGTCATGTCTCGACTCACCTCCTCATTCACTTGTCAGCTCATCTCTGTCATCATCATCTCTCTCATCATCCATCAATGATCACTCCTCCAGTATTTCACTCCAGGCTCAAAACCTACCTTTCCAACAAATCCTTCCCACCTTAACACTCCTTCCACCCTGGACTGCCTTCACGATCACGGGACCGTACAGGACTTTGCTTCTGGATTTATTTTTATTTCGTTTTTTCTTTGATTTTTCTGTTTGTCCCGTGTGGTGGACTAAGCTGGGCTACACGCTATTACACGTAATACACAATATCGTATCGTATAATAGCCTCGGCCCCGCACAGCTTGCGTAAGCATAAAGATCGCCACCACTGACCATGCACGACGTATCGACGAAGTATTTGACCACATTAACGATGTTACATACTTTTTATCTGTAAGCTGTAATATTTATTAATAATGTGACAAACGCACATATAAAACATAAAAAACACACTTAGCACAGTAGGCCTACACGTATAAAATAATTACAAATAACAATTAGATGTATTTATAGAACTCTCGCTTCAGCGTCTGTTAACGCGGATGTACACAAAACTGTTTTAAACAACATGGCTTTAGTCCCACTAGAAAATTTAGAAAATACCGATGCGTATCTAACAAGTGTATCGGAGACGATACGAAAGCCGCCGCTCGTCAAAGCCTAAACTGCATTTAAAACAAAACAAAAATAAAATATGGCGGAAAACGATTTTCAATATGGCGGATGGAATTCTTACACCCTGCAATGTGATACGGTGATACGTGGCTCTGGGATGACATGCCATTGAATTTGAATTCGCCAAAACGTCCGCGGTCCGCCATATTGGAATTCTACATCTGGTTTCCATTTTCACACATCACCGCAGTCGACATGTCATTCTGTACCAGTCTGCGAAATTTTATCCAAATCGGACCACCCTCGGCAGAAAAAATAACGTTATGTCGATTTTCAAGATGGCGTATCTCAATCAATCAATCAATCAATCTTTATTTGCTCAGCCATCTTGGATTGTAGGGATCCAATAATGGGTTCCTTGAAAAGCCCAGTTAAGCTTACATAACTTTCTATAGGGAGTCAATAGACACCGTAGCTCTAAATTGCTTAGTTTTTGATAAAATCGCGTTTTTTGGATTTTGGCGACAGACAGACAGCCAAACGGACAAACAGATGGACAGCTCCGATGCGTGAAGCCGCAGTCTCGCTATCGCGAGCTGCGGCTTAATAAACTATTTTAAGTTGCATATGCAATTAGCGCGTGTGCTGGAGTCTGTCAGCAGTGAAGCGCGCGGATTAAGCCGATTTGTGGAGTAGGCCTACCACGTGACCTTGAAGAGCTGCAGTGAGCTGCTAATCTGGACGTAAATTCCGTGCAGATGACCATCAGGCGTGGACTGGGCAGTCGTTAAACGGACGCAGGCTCCAGACATTGATGTATGTGTGTTTTATTGCTGCGCAGTGCACACACCCCGCATTGATTGTCTTGCGATGCAATTATAGGCTATACGCCCATTGTCAGACCTACTGCGTATAAACATAAACGTAATGAGATTTATGGCCACGATGGCCGACACGTTGTGCGGCCCTCCCTGCAATCTAAAGATTACTCCCATCTATCGGTCATAGCGTGTTCCGAGTCTGCGCTATGAGGTCTCGTGACTTCGACCTTTTGACCTTCTAACTGTGACTTTGACCTTTGATCTCTCGGTAAAGTAAGTAAGTAAGTAAAGTAATCGTGGATTTGTATAGCGCATAGTCGTGGAGCACCTCTAATGCGCTACCGTTTCCCGTAAGTCGGCGCTGATCTCCGCAAGCCAACCCGACAGCCAGGCATAAGCGAACACTGCGAAACCACGTGATACGGGTTGGTACACCACGCGATATGCCTGTTTACTTCCCAGCTTTCGATGGTACCAAATTATACTGCTTGGTGACAGAGGCAGTAGGGTGTGAACAACTTGCCTAAGGTTGTTACGCAATAGCGTCGCGGCCGGGCCTCGAACCCGCGACTACTAGATCGCAAGTCCGACGCCCTACCACTAAGCCACCGCGCCACCCGGTGTTATAACTGTGCTGTCAATTACACGTAGCACGGGGAATATTTCAACAAATGTGAAGTGTGGTGCCCTTCTGTTCTCGAGTTACAAGAAAGGACGGACGGACGGACAAACAGACAGACGAAGTACAGCGTGCAATGCGGCGGCCACCTAATAATATTCACGTAATAATATTATGCGAGATCGCAGCCAGAGCTGTCGGTGAATGTGGCCGACAGTAGTGTAGTGTAGAGTTGACACGCACCCATTAACCCTTTAGAGTGCACAGGCAATAGTGCAACATCGAATATTATGAAGTTGGTACACTGGCTGTTACATTTGGCACAGGCCACCCATCAACGACCAGTGTACCAATCACACCAATCACCATATTGCAACATAATAATGGTCCGTTGCTCTGCTCTGCGGTTTTAATGTGCCCATAAAGGGTTAACGAATTTTGAAGGCGGTCTGCCATCACTCCACGAAGTGAGGACTGAAGACAACGCACGCACTGAAGACTGCTGCAGTCGTGAAATGAAGGCCGTTTATCAACCGTTCTACGTTCACAGGAGCGTCGTGTTCTCTTGCGTTTGGCATAAACCGTTCATGAGAAATTAAAATAAAAACCAATTGAGATCCAGTCTCAACGCTGAACTTGACAACCACAGAGCTGACAACGAGTCAACGGATCAAGCAGTAGGTCATCAAATTCGGATGGGATACATGGGTCACGGGGCACGGCGTGTGATCAATCGACCCGTCAATCATCCATAAACGCTGGTGAACGCATTTTCTGCTTCGTTGGCCTCTCAGGATGCTACAGTTGCCACTCAGGAACTTTAAGTCTCGCCTTAGTCGCACGAAGTGAATAGAATTCCGATAATGTTGACGCACTCATTGTTGCGTGATATGCATATCCGTACGGCGTACGGTAATATTCCGACGGGCCGGGTGGGGACTCCAATCCACTAACTGCGACGACGAAAGCAGGTTGAAAAATCGCGACTTTCGACCAACACCTTGCTTTATCTCGGAAATGATACAAGATATGGCCATAGTTACTATGGAACGCCAATGCTAATCTTTATTCACCAATATAATTTAACTCCCAACCATTGCACTCTGCACATCCCTTCCACTGCACCTATGTTATGTATGTTGTTTGTTTTGATTTTTATTGTTTTTATGTACTATTTCACTTGCAATTCATTTGCTATTCGGCCCTCGGGCCGCAAGTCTGCTATTAAACTGATTGAAAACTGACTGAATAGTAACTCGTATGCGATCTACCGAGTGGGGCCATTTCCTTTTAACCCATCGGTCACGCCAATATCCGACGCTGAATAATTATGTCAGTATCGGTACAAGACAGACAATAGTTTAAGCATGCGGCAGATAACTAGTAAGACCTTACACACGTCGTAATTTACACCGATGAGTATACGACGTGTGTGAGGTCTTACTATAGTTATCTCTGTGAATTTCAAATGACCTTGAACGGCAAAATTTTTAAATACACGAAGCAACGCGCGGCCTCTCTGTGTTAGCTGAGCTTCTTGTTTTTACAAGACCTAATATTTGCAGTGAAAACATAGTTCACGAAAAGTTCAGTATAGACTACCGGATTGTAGGTCACAGGTCAACTGGGTCACGGACGGCGACTAGTTGTTCACTGGAACGAGCGGATCGTACTCAGATGTGAATACATCTGAGGCTCTGAGCCATCAAGTCAGTGTCATGTCATAAATAATTCCAATATCCCAAGCAAGACAAGCAGCTCTGCTGTCGCAAAGAGGCCGCGCGATGCTTCGTGTCTGTCAGTAGCTTCAATAGTATAAAAAGTCGAGCAGAGTCTTTTATTGTTAGTTACGTAGGCTACGGATTTATCACTGCGTACAATTAAACGCTGTTCTGTTGTCTTTGGCGTACCAGGCGTAACGTTGAGACTTCTTGTCATAAACATTTCGTCGTCGTCTCCTGCCATCAACAAACTCCGCCGCTTACTACCAGCGATAAATAACACAACTTAAGGGACCGTGGTCCGGCGGCGGCGTGTTGATAACACCTGGCCGGTCGCAGCGTTGACAGCACGCAGTGAAGCCAGATATAGGTTCAGAATCGCGATTTCTGCCTATCGCACCTTGCCATGCCGTTTGGTAATAAAAAAACTAGAATGGCTTGGCTACCCGACGGTTAAAAAATGAAGATATATTTATTCGTTTTGGCAGAATCCACGAACTAGGCAGACACAGACAGACAGACGGACAGACAGACACCGCATGACGACATAGGCTGCGCTTGCATAGCATCGCGCGGCAAAAATCATATATCGATTTGTGAACTATGTGAAAATGTCACTCGCTGTCCACTAAATAGCGGGAACAGTATTGTATTTAGTTTATCATCATAGGTCAAAGTGTACAAAACAAAGGACGTGACGTGAAAACTCACCTGTCACAGCGCTCGCCGTTATCTGTTATATGTGACGTCACAGTGACGTCATCGGCAGTGGCGTCGCCATTCGGCCGGCAGTAGTGTGGTCCGTGGTCGTTGGATGGCAGTGAGATACTGTAGCGCTGCGACTAGAGTCTGCCACTTCGCGGCCCAGCATCGTGTGCGCCGTGCTGCGCATTCTGTAGCAAGTTATGGTCGTTATCACGTGAACCGCAATGTGACGTTCAGGCGACCACAACGTCCTATATTCGCCTCTAGGTGTATGCACGCAACAGTTAAAAATACAGCTCTGGTAAATCGCAAAGCGAGGGGTTTACGCGATGATGATGTTTTTCCGTTTGTCTCTTCGTCTGTCTGTCTGTTTCTTCGTCTGTCGCCTGTTTTTTTTCATAATGCAGTTTGGGATTCGGCGTGCGGGGGCTTCTCGTATCGTCTCCGATACACTTGTTGTCGGGAACACTGCTATGCTGGCCACTGAGATTGTACAACATATTGTAACGGAATGATGTTTTTAACAAGTGTGAACACTGCGTAGCAGTTGTAAGTAAGTAAGTAAGAAAATTTATAAGACGCACTAAAAGCTACAAGTCACTAAGCGCCCGACTCAGTTTTAACAAATGCGTCTTTAGCGCACTACGGAATTGTCCGATAGAAAGGTTGAGGTGGCGAAGTCGAACAGGGAGACTGTTCCACAGACGTGGTCCGGCGACAGCGAAGGAGCAATCGCCGAGACGAGTGCGGGTGCGTTGAATGACGCGCGTATTGGCGTCTGACGATCGTAGGTGACGTCGACCGGATGCAACGACGAGCTGTTGTGATAAAGCCAGCCACAACTTCACCACTTCATCTCAACCACTTTCGCTTGGCTGCTCGCACAGACGCCGATGTGCCAATATCATTCTGACGTAATGTATCACGTGTCACAAGTGCCCGGTCGAGGCAGCTAAATCAGAATTTCTTATTCCTGGCAAATGTGAGAAAATAATGTCGTCTGCTTTTGCCGCACGACGCTGTGCATAGCGCGGCCTATGCCGTCGTGTGGTGTCCGTCCGACTCCGTCCATCTCTCACGTTCGTGTAATGAGTAAACATATTCTCAAGCTTTTTCGCTATATGGTAGATCCACAATTCTTTTCTAGATTTTTTTCGACCAAAAATTAGGCTATGGCAATATTCGGAGTTCGGACGGGCACTCCCTAACGGAGGCGTCGAATCATCGAATGCAGGTTGGGTATTAAAAATTCTCAATATCTCGCTTTATGTCGGAAATGATACAAGATAGGGCCGCAGTTGCTGTGGACAGTCAATAGAAACTCGTATGCGAGATGTCATTTCCAATAACCTTGAGTAACTTATAGTAAAATTTCCAGCGACATGGAGCGCGCACGGCCAATCTGCAACAGCTGAGCTTCTTGTCTAATGTAATGTAAAAAAAGAACAGATTAGGGTGAGGTAAAGTCAGAAGACTGCAAGATCACCTAACATAGTCAAAAACATGTTACCTTAGCTCAGAATGCAGATAATATAACTAAGATGGTGAGAAAGATGCGGTGAATAGATGAGTTTTCAGGGCTCGACGGAATGAATGCATGGGTTGACGCAACAGTGACTGTTGACGGCAGGCTGCTCCACGCCCTGGCGGCAGCGACAAGAAACGCTCGGTCACCCAGTGACGACCTTCTAGTAGGTGGTACGACGAGCGCTGACGAACTCTAGCGACTTGTTGAAGTTGGTCTAAGTGCACTATCATGTTGCGCAATACTGCCGTTGTACAGAGCTATAGATTCACTCAGAGCTGTACCGTCATTACATCGTGATATGAGGTCACTGGATGCTCCATCCAGGCCACTGACGACAATCAGTCTAACACACACACTCACATATAGCTCCGGCTTTTTTCAGTCTGCATATAGCATCGCAGCCCAGCTAATCGACGTAATTGGTCTATCACGGAGTCATTCACTACGTGCGCTGTAGACCTATTGATGTCTGCAACTCTCTCAAACACGGCTTGACTGAATTTCTGACAATATTTATTTACCAACGAGTGGTAGAAAAAAAACAGTTCAAACTAGAGAGCTAAAGACCGTCCGCCGTCATTTGATGCCTCCGCGGGTGCATACGTGTAATGGACTCACCCGCCCTGCCGACGAGTCTATGTTGGTACGGGACACACAACGGGACATGGTAAGAATATAATGCCTCTGCTGCAGGCTATATGCTGCGCATTGGCTCAGTTCACTTTTCGGCTAAGTCTTTCGCTGAAACCAAAGCAGAGTTGTCCATGGGTTGGGTCGACCCGCGGGTTGGGTTGGGTCGGGTCGAATATGACAAAAGTACTATATTTTTTGATGATCACACAACATACAATTGCAAGGTACCGTAGTTAAATACAAGGGGTATGAAAATTTGGCGTTTTTCGGCCAAGATCTCACTTTATTTCGAAAACGGTACAATTAAGATACGGTCATAGTTACAATGGAAGACCATTAACTGCCGATAGATTTGTTATATCGGGTTGGTTTGGGTTGGGTTGGGTCCATAGGCTATTTTTAGATTTGCGATGGGTTGGGTTGGGTCGGGTCACAGACAACTCTCGACCAAAGACTGAGACCAAAGGTTAATGTGAGGGCTTAATTCAAAGTTCAGATTAACTAATTTTGCCGAGCACGATCTCATTAACTATTCGATGATACTGGCAGCCGACATCGCTGTGTTTGTTTGTTTACTTTTGGATTAGCGAAAAAAGTGAAGTTATTTTCGCTCAGCGAAACTTAATTATTTCTAATGGATTAACATTTCTCGCGCATGCAGAACAAGCTGTGCGGCTAGGTGGCCGCCACAATATGCTCCCACCCCGTGACCTTGACTTTTGACCTTTTGATCTTGAAGTCGGTGTGGGAGTCGCGTGTGACCTGGGGTACCCCTGTGCAAAGTTTCGTCTTCCTACGCCTTTTGGTTTTCGAGTCAGAGCCGATGTACGCGACATCAGACGGACAGACGGACGGACGACGGACGCCGATCACCGCATAATGCCCCCTAGGCGGTGCATAATAAACTATAGTGAGTTCAGATTAACTTTGAACTCGGGGATCGCTCAGCCTGAACTTAGGACTCAGCGATAGTCTCAGCGAAAATTGAGCCAAAAATGAAATGACTCGTTGGTTCCTTCGAATGCATCTTGTTTGCGCTGACTGTGGCTAATGACGGACGTGACGTCACGACGGACGTGACGTCACAGCTCGAGTCATCGTTACAGTACAATACAATACAATATAAAAACAAGAGGTCAAAGTAATTCGACAAAAAGCGCCTCATGGGGGGCCCATTCCCCGGTTAGGGGTCACCCCAGGGGGTCGAAAGTTGTACCATTGAATTCCTGGGGTAGGGTTTCCTATTAGTGTTCCATAGTAACTATAGGCCTAGG
>Ga0209149_1001990_pt1 | contig 11059 bp, 7 predicted proteins | sample WorMetTyACAVOLI2_FD_187423 | JGI IMG/M metagenome (GOLD analysis project Ga0209149, IMG submission 187423) | Marine gutless worms symbiont microbial communities from Max Planck institute for Marine Microbiology, Germany - Olavius algarvensis... ...
TGCTTATAAATTGTCTCGCTGCATGTGCCCATCTAACTATAACCGTTTCTGAGATACAGCGAGATATTGGTCGAAAATCGTCAATTTTTTCATACCCCCCTTGCATTCGACGCCCCCGTTAGGGGGGGGTTCCCGTTGGAATAGCGCCACCCCGTTTGGTACGAAAAAACTAGAATGGCTTGGCTACCACATGGTGAAAAAATTTTGAAGATACCTTTATTCGTTTTGGCGCAACTCACGAACGTGACAAGACGGACGGACAGAGAGACAGACAGACGGACAGACACCGCATGCCGGCAATAGCCGCGCTATACATAGCATCGCACGGCAAAAACCAGAGATTGGAATGGAACCGGACGGAACCGAAACCTAACTGGAACCGAAGGGCCGAAGCGAATGGCTCACATGTTGACCAAGTCCACTACTAGTAGTCAATCAATCAATCAACGAGTTTAATTCAGACCACAAGAATCCATAGAAAAAACACAGAATACAGACACAAAAGAAAGTAACACACATGATAGAATAAGTAGTTTGGAACTTTGGATTGCGTAATGCATTGCAAGTTTTCACATTTCATAGACTCGTGAACAGTAGAGTTTATCGTCTACGAGGTTAGGCCTATACTAGTCAAGCACCCTCTGGCATAGCTAGGGCGACTTATTTTATGCCAATCTTTATTACCGGCAGGCCTGCGCGTAGGTATTGTGTTTACTCAGTTGCCCCGATAAACGTGAAATTTGGCACGGGGGAGCGGACCCGTGCCAACTTTCACGTTTATCGCGGCAGAAATGTGGGAATACGATACGTCCAGTTCGCAAGAATTATACTTTACTGGACAGGAATTCGTGGCCTCATGGGTTGGTTAAGGTTCAAAAGTGAGGGTTAGTGTCAGTTATCGGTTTGCTGTGTGCGTATATACATAGCATTCCGAGCATACGTGCGCGCTGGCGAAGCGGTGGAACGCCTATTGTGGTTATGTCCCGTGCAAGCATTTATCTAAAATGCCGTCAAATTTTAACATTAATTGATAATAATGTTGAGATCACTGGATCACGTTTTATAACCGCGTAAACTGTCAAATCGACGCCGACCAAACAAAACAGCAAAGTTGAAAGCAGTGAAAGCAGAGCAAAACCATTTTATTGCGCGTTAGCACACTGACGAGCGATATTGATATAGGAATTCTGTCACGTTCTGGTATTCTATGAAAACGGCTTATCATTTTGTTATAGTTTCTTCACCACATGATTGCCCAATCTTCTAGTTTTACGGCTACCAAATATCTTCGCGAAATTCCGATGGGGTCATCCTCTGCGGTGGCGCTAAATGCAGGCGGTATAAAAATTTCTCGATTTTCGACCAATAATCGCTACATCTCGCAAACGATACAAAATAGCACCATAGTTACTATAGAAGGCGAATGGGATACCGCATCCGAGCTTTCGAATGATACCAGTATGAATGACCTTGAGTGATCTCTAACCCACATTCCAAGGTCACGATATGATTTAACGCCAAATAACTTTGATGGTACAAGATAGAGCTATAGTTACAATGGCCGACCAATAGAAAGTCGTATATGGTCTATCGAACGGCGCCGTTTTCCATGACCTTGAACGACTCCTAACCCAGTTTTCTATGTCTCGCCATTCTTTGACGCTGTATATCTCGCAAACGGCTAAAGATACGGCCATAGTTACTGTAAACCGCGCTTTCGAATGGTACTAGTTTGAATGACCTTGAGTGACCTCTAACCCTGATTTCAAGGTCACGATATTATTTAACGCCAAATAACTCGAAAATGGTACAAGATATAGTTACAATGGCTGACCAATATAAAGTCGTATATGGTCCATCGAACGGCACCATTTTCAGTGACCTTGAGTGACCTATACGTATTTCAAGGTCACGGTGTCACTATTGACGCCGTCAACGTATTGGATGCGCGCGATCTGTTTGCAATAGCTAAGTTTCTTGTTACTTTTTTGTTTTGTCCATTTTCCTCCAGTATCGACCATCGAGATGATGCTTCGTTTTATCCAGTGATAACTGTACACACCGCACAGGTTACAGCATCCAGAGAGATACGAAGGTTATCAACCAACTTAATACGACCGCTGTGAATTTACTGAACCAAATTTAACGAAGCAGATGACCCGAGCTGACCGTTGTGTTGTACCCTGGTGTGTTGATGCGTGCGAGTTTGCAGCTGGTCACCTTCAGATCGTGCGTTGTTTAGTCTGGTTCACTGTACCTGTTTGTCTTACACGCCCTTTAGTTTGCTTATGCATGCAGTGTATAGCCGGTCACACTCAGTAGTAAAACAGTCACTGTTCGTCTAACGGATTACTTCTGTCGAATTTCGTCACACTCAGCATATATTACCAGTTGGCTACTGTAGAGTTTTATCTCTATCCGACTGGCTGTAAGTACAGCCTTAATCCACTTAGTCAAACCCGGATTGAATAAGTGAGACTAGATCGAATTCGGTGTTCGTTCAAACTGAGTTATACTTTGGTATATGGTAACCATCAGGCGTACTAACGTATAAAATCTTTATTAATAAACAAGTAAAACATACAAATGTTAACAATAAGGCGGGCACTGTATATAGTCTACAATACAGTTCAATCTAGGCTAGACTTGAGTCATGCAATGCGTGCGAGCGATGCTTGGATCGAGAACCTAGCAATGTTCATCTCACGAAGATGCGATCTGTATCGTTGATCCGCTGTCTTCTGAAGATGTCGCCGTCGTCGTCGACTTCCACTGGTTCACAGATTGCCACCTGGAGGCGATCTATAACATGAACACGTCACGACTTCGACCACGATCTCCGACCACTGTTGACGAGAAAGATGTTCGTCTGACTACCGGCGTTTCTCTCTGAACCCGGTTCAGCGCGATATACTTCCGCAGTCCGCACCGTCAATCACAACTGTCTGATCTAACTATCAGACTTCATATAACGACTTCTTTGAAGTCTACATCACAGAAACGGTGACTTTATCACCAAATAATCAAATGGTCGTTTTTGACCAGTTCAGTTCAATCAATGTTAATCACGTGACCAACCTTTCTTCGTCCTCATTGGTCAAATCGCCTTTAGCTGATATACCGTTATGATAAATCATAAGTATGTAAATGTTCAGACATCAGTTGTTGATCCTCAGTAAAATCAATAATGGATGATCACCGGCAGTGACTGTCCTTCAACGCATAGCTAGCATGCAACAAATAGGTCTTCCTATTAGTGCCAGCAATTAAAGGAGCTGTATACATTAATACACATTCTAACTATAGCCAGCCTGATCTAACTAAATTATACAATGAAAATATTGGTGGGCATCGTTACACCTTTACAGCTACTGTTCTAAAGTACACACGGTACTTAGGTTGCCGGTTTAGTGTAGCGGTAACACGTTGAACTCGATCAACGTAGTTACTCTACGCTAGGCCCGGTTAGTGCTTAGGTGGATGACCGTCCTTGGACGGGTAAACTACCTCGGCGCGGTACCAGGCACCCAGACCTACAAGCATAGGCCCACCCTCTGTGGTTAGGTTGTATTAAGTACCCGACGAATGCTGGGGAAGTAAACAGGCATATCGCGTGATACACTAGCCCGTATCCGTGGTCTTGCAGTGTTCGCTGATGTCGGGCTGGATGGCTGGCTTGCGGAGATCAGCGCCTACGTACGGGAAGCGATAGCGCATTAGAGGCGCTTCGCGACGATGCGCTATACAAATACACGTGTACTTTACTTTTGCTTACGGTACACTGCCATTGCTGTCGTTACCTTCATCACTGTTGCCTTTTTGTTATTAAACCCTCGCCGCAGGGGGCTTTGTGCATCGGCACTGTCTATCTGCCTGTCTGTTCGTTGGTTTGTTCATCAGTCGCCTGAAACACGTATTGGCGGCCGCGGCCCCAAAGGTGTCCCATATGTTTTCTCCCCCGTGAAAAATGCCCCCCCGTGAAATTTCTGATTGTGGCGTGGGCTTACTCGTGGCGTCCACAAGTGCGCCACACTTGTTATTTTCCGCTCATCGTTAATATGGCGGATTGTCCGTTTACGGCACGCACTGATACAAATAAATCTGCCATTTCTTGTGATTAACCCTTTAGACTCCAAAGGCAATTATAGTGCCACATCGAATAATACGAAGTTGGTACACTGGCCGTTGACGGGTGGGCTGTTACATTTGGTACAGCCCACCCATCAACGGCCAGTGTACGGTCCGCTGCTCTGCGCTTTTATTAATGTGGCGATTAAAGGGTTAAGGGAAGCGTATAAGAATTTAACTGTTGACAAGAACAAGTGTGGCGCGTTTATGGGCGCAACGAGTAAGCCCCCGCCACAAGCATAGATTTCACGAGGGTGATATTTTTCACGGGTTTGCTTTGGGGCACGGGGCGAGGTTTATTATGGAGCACGGGGAGATGAGATTGTTGCTGTCGCTCAATGTTCTCGTAGGGGTCCAAGAATGGGTGCTTTGAAAAGCCCATGTAGGACTTCTATTATTCTATAGGTCGTCAATAGAGACCATGGCTCTAAATTGTTTAGTTTTTTGAGAAAACTGCTTTTTACGTACGCTTTTCAGACGACAGACTGACATACAGACAAACAAACAGATGAACAGAATCATCACCTAAAGCCCCGCATTTGCGAACTGGACTTAATAGTAATCAGTTTTTCTGTCGCAGCACATAATGGTCAAAATTTATGCGCCGTCTTGACCCGTTAATCAAACATTTTGGACTTTCACTTTGTTGTATTTTACGCAGCAGGGGCTTTACGAAGTTTGAAGTTCCGTTGTCGAGTTTCAGTGGTCTGCATTTCCTCTGTGTTATGTTGAACTCATGATTTTGACCTGTCTTGTCGAAAGTGCTTCGTAAGTCGCACGTGAATGTAAACTTTCTACGAATTTCCTTTATTGAATTACAAGGTGAACAGATGGAGGTACGTATCTCCCGGGTGAGTCACATAAAAATATAAGCACTTCTTTTATGAGAAACAACGATAAAAGCTGGGTGTGGCTATTTTTAAAGTATTTAAGTCAATTTATCCGAAATATACTGAATACATCCAATATGAGCTGTATTCACTTAACGCTGATTACTACAGTACAGTGTGTCTCAAAAAATGAAATGTCATCTACACTGTCTCAAATAGTAAGCCACTTGTCGTTTGATAATAACTTTGGCAAATGTGGACCGGTTTTTAGAATTCTTTTACCAACTGATTCGTAAGAAAATTCTCACCTGCAATATGTTGCTACATACCTGGCGAAGTTCGAAGATCCAAAAATGACAGCATCCTCGACAAACTGTTGACATGTTCCTCAGGATACTTTGAGGACTTGATTTAACATTTAACAGCAGTTAGACAGATTGTCTCAAGACTGCTGACATTGAATGATTGAGTAACATTTGATTTGGAAGTTTGTCAGACGATGTCTCGAATCAGCAGTTGAACGTTATTGCATTATGGTGATTTTTCACAAAGATTATCTTCTCACCGTCTTCGTTCTTTCTACGCTGTACTTCATAATATGTTGTACACATTTATTTAAGTAAAACCATTAGTGCAATATTTTTGTAGCAGTTAGATAAGATCTCATATTAAATTTTAATTAAATTAAACATTTTAATTGTAACGTTCAACGTGAAAATTCGGTAACATTTTTGGATTTTCGAATTTCACAAGATAGTGTAGCAACATATTGCAGGTGAGATGGAAATCTTTGTGATGAATACATAGAGAATTTTCTTATGAATCACATGGTGAAAGAATTTTGAAAATCGGTCCATATTTGCCAAAGTTATTATCAAACATCAAGGGGCTTACTTTTTTGAGACACAGTTCAGATGACATTTCATTGAAGCGATAGCCTGATGACAACTGACAAATAGCAACGCTTTCTGTTGGGCAGATTTTTTTGCTGTTATTAAGCCGCCGCTCGCGACAGCGACAGCGGCTTCATGCAACGAGAGTGTCGCCGTGTCCATCTGTTCGTCTGTTTGTTTGTCTCTGTCGCCAAATTGCAAAAACGCGATTTTCTCAAAAACTAAGCAATTTAGATCTATGATGTCTATTGACGACCTATAGGAAGTCGTACATGGGATTTTCAAAGAACCCATTATTGGATCCCTAAAATCTAAGATGGCTGAGATCCGCTATCTTCAAAATCGACATGACGTCATTTTTTCTGTTGAGGGTGCTCCGATTTGGATAAAATTTCGCAGACTGGTGCAGAATGACATGTCAACTGCGATGATATGGTCAAAATCGAAACCAGATGTAGAATTCCAATATGGCGGACGTTTGCGCGAATTCCATGGCATGTCATCCCAGAGCCACGTATCACACTGCAGGGTGCTGCCACTTGGTGAATTCACTGTCATGATTCCAGAGCCACATGCCGCATTGCAGGGTGCAGTCACCTGGCGAAGTCAGTGTCATGATCGTGCCACATTGCAGGGTGTAATAATTCCATCCGCCATATTGAAAATCGTTTTTCGCCATATTTTATTTATTTTTGGTTTTTTAAATGCGGTTTGGGCTTTGGCAAGCGGCGGCTTTCGTATGTCTCCGATACACTTGTTAAATCACGGGACGCTCTTTCAGCATCTGTTAATCTTTAGTTATACCGGAACTCGTCTGCTGTAGGCCTATACTTCAATACTAGTACGCTGTGTCGAAGACTGCATGCGTACCTTGAACACGCTAATTTCATAGCGTTTTAACTGACGATAATACACTACCGCTGATATGGTAACTATGCTTCAAATAAATATAGAATTGGTTACTGGTAGGGCCTATATTACTTGAAACTGTCGGCTTTTCGTCGTTGGTCAGCGTGAACTCGCTCACTCAAAACGTAACCGTTCAGCATTGCGTGACAAGTCTGTCACTGAACATGTTTAGTTACACTTTAGAGTGCAAAGGTAGGCTATAGTGCCGTATTAAATAATATGAAGTTGGTACACTGGCCGCTGATGGGTGGGCTGTTATAGAAGAGGCGAAGGGCCCAGGTCCCTCCTCGCTGTACCAAATTTAACAGCCCACCCACCAACGACCAGTGTACCAATGCGGTTTTAATGTCCCCGTTAAAGGTTAAGCGAAAGTTAGTGACATTTAGCTGGCGATAACAGATCGCGCACAGCATCAGCGACGTCGGGTCTGCAGCCAGTAGCAGCACGCCCTCGTGCATCGTTGCTGTAAATAGCGCACTGATGTCGTCTGCCGCAATAAGCTCGGATAGCATGGACGTATGTGTATGTGGGGTTTTCCAGGCGGGGATTTCCAGGTCAGGTTTAGGGTTAGGAGTCCGTGTGACTATAGGGTACAATTTATATTGCACGTTGTCAGTAACGTCTCTAAAATGGTTGCAGAATCAAGATGGCGACTACCACACTGGAGTGTCTGGACTTATACAGCTGAAACTGAAATTATAACATCACATTGTTTATGTTATGTACAGACAATTCGACGTCGAAAGACAATTGGGCGGATAGTGAAGTCTCTTCGACCATCGAACCGAACTCCTCCAAACCCTCTGCCAAGTGTAGTCGACGGACTTTCGCTGTCGTCGATGCCCACCTCCGTGCTGCTGTCGTCGCTCACTGACAGCCACGACGACAACGTCGACGACGACATATTTTCGCAGGAATTTTCTACTTCCGGTCAACCGGAAACGGTTCGTGTTGACGTCAGCGGGTGTGGCTATGCGCGCCAATTTCGTTGTCGCGTGTCGTCGACGACGTCGACACTGTGCCGCAGTCTACCACTGCTGCTGACTGCCGCCGGCGTCGACGACGACAGCGATGTGGCTGCTGAACATCGAAGACTGTCGGGTTGGAGGAAGACCGTCTGTGACGTGGGCGACGTGTCCAAGACGAACCCGCGACGCCAATTGATGGTATTCAGTGCCGTTGACGTTGATCGTTCGGCGCTGTTCCGTGGGCTGGCGACGAGGAAGATGGCGTCATCTCGCCGGTCGATGGCTGCTTCTGGTGGCGGCGACGCTGGTTGGATGACGTTGACGTCTCGGCAGCGTAAGGCATCAGCCGGCTCTAAGTCAGGTGCTCATGGCGATTGCGTTGATACTCTCTGGCGTCCACGTGCCGACTCGCGCTTGTCGTGTTCCTCGTGGCGCCAGTCGCTCAAGTCTTTGTTGAAGGGCGTCGTACGGACAAAGTCGTCGGTAGATCTGTGGGCGACGACAGTGGCTCTGCATCACGACGTGGTAGCGATGGGTGCGAGGAACGCCCCGGTCAGCTTTCGTCGAGCGAACTCGCTGCCGAGGTCACTGAAAGCAACGAAGCGTCGTTCGGGCTCGGATTCTGCTGCAGCTGCGACCAAGTCTCTGACCGCAGAAGATCATCCCACAGATCGGTCTAGCCGAAGTTCATTCGGACCGGAAGTGACGTCAGCAGGCGAGCGGCTTGGTCGTTCTGTGTCACTGTCACGCTCTCAGGTCCGGAGCGCGTCGTCTCGTGTGGGCAGACCGCAGTCTATTGAGGTCCACATCGTGGCTCTCGACGACTTTGGACGGCCGTCGTCCGCCGCCGGTCCGTCGTGTGGGACCGTGACAGAAAGGCGTGTTCACGTCAGCATTCCTGACCAGCCGTGGACAAAACCGTTTGCCAACGTCCGACTTCGCCAGCGCGGCGCTGATGTCGTCGACCCGGACAAATATCGATCGTCCTCAGGTACCGCAACTATACGCATTACTTCTCTTTATCGACGCTCTTGTTCCGCGACGTTTCAGTTTGGTTTATGCATAGTATTTATTGTTCGCTAACGTATCGCTAATGTCTTTCCATATCATCTGCCCTTCGCAGTGGTTGCAATACCAGCACATCGTGATTATTTAACCCTTTAGAGTGCAGAGGCGTTTATATTTCCGCATCGAATGATATGAAGTTGGTACATTGGCCGTTGATGGGTGGGCTGTTACATTTGGTATACAGCGATGAGGGGACTGGGCGGGGCCGCAGCCCGCCCAGGCCCCTCATCGCTGTACCAAATGTAACAGGCTAACAGCACACCCATCAACGGTCAGTGTACCAATCACCGTATTGCTGTATAACGGTCCGTTGCTTTGCGGATACATTGTGTCCTTAAAGGGTTGAGAAACAAAGTAAAATTTCACATGTAACGCTTTGGGAAACTAGAAAGCTAAAGACCGCGCTCGGTCATATTATGCCTCCGGTGCTGCGTATGTGTAATGGACTCGCCAGCAGCGTGGCGTATGTACCGTGAAATTTGTGAAGTCATTCGCTACGTGGCAGCACTGGTTTGACGTCGATTCGAATTTTCTGTCATATCCTGCGCCCAAAATGCAACCAGTTCATCTGTTGGTGGTAGTGATTGTGTCCAATTTCATCGAAATCCGTTCAGTATTCGTGCAAAGCGAAAAAAATCCCGATGTTGGCACGGAACATCGGGACAACGGGACATATAGTGAAAACATAACGGCTAAAGCGGAAGTATGCTTCTTCTCATTAAACCGGTTCATACTGGTATTTAGTCACTGAAATGTATGGTGACGTCATCTGAAAATCTGTAGCAAAATAACCGTATTGAATGCGACCAGCTCGCGACCACGATCAAACAAGAAACTCGTCAGTAGATGAGATAGGCGAACGTTACGGAGAAATTCCAATTACCTCCTGAACCATGTGCCATGATAGCGAAACTATGCCGCCCCTAACCCGAACTCTAACCCTTTGTCAGAGACACGGGGTGGTAAAGTTTTCCGGTAATGCCGACGTACCTAACAGTATGCCTAAAACAGCTGTCACAGAGAGGCCGCACGACGCTGTATGTCGTTAATAATTTTGCTAAGTCACTCAAGATCGTTCAAGGTCATTCGAAATTACACTGATAAGTAGAGAGTATGTAAGGTCTTACTAGTTATCGACTGTAGGCCTAAATCTGTCTTCTATTACTGGCATATTCAGCGTCGAATATTGGCGTGACCTTGAAACCTGGGTTCACTGAAGGTCACTGAAAATAGCACTATTCGATACATTATGGACGAGTTCCTATTTGCATTTCATAATAACTATGGCCCTATCTCGTATCATTTCCGAGGTAAAGCAAGATATTTGTCGAACCGTCGAACGTCGTGATTTTTTTTCACACCGCATCTTCATTCGACGCCCCCATTAAGGTAGGGGGGGGCGTCGGACGATGGTCGTAATTTTTAGCATCAAGGTCACTATTTGTCTGTGCTGCAACGTCGTGCAAAAATATCGTCGAAAAGTTCGACCCTATGAGTAGGGTGCACGTGCACCGACGTCAGATGACAGATGACAGACAGACAGACGGAATTGCGATGACATAAGGCGAACATAACGTAGTAGCGTTCGACTAAAAATCAATAAAACTGGCCCTTCCCAATATTACGTATCTCATGCAGTATTGCGACCTCATAAAATCCGCCACCGGCTCATGCAACTTTAGTGTGTTTTGTCTGTTGTTGAATGATGAATGGCGTGGTGATCTGTGGCACGTCATTTGCAGGTCACTGGAGCGGCGTCAGCGGCAGCGCTGGAACACAGTCACTGCACGACGTCGAGTTCGACGCTAGTCACGTCAACGACTCTGCAGTTTCACTCAGTTCCAACTCTGCCGACAGGTAACGGACTCAGTGTATGTCAGATCCAGTTACTGTTATCACATTACTGCTGCTGCTGCTGAGTGGCATACCGTATATGCCGCGGGATGTTAGCGTTCACGCTTTGACAAAATTAACACTGACCGATCTGACATAAATATTGCCGGTAAGTAAGTTAGTAAGAGCGATTGACGTGTTCATAAATGACAGTGTCACTTCGCGGGCACGACGTGGGTAACAGTGTTCGAAGAAGTATGTCTTCAAGGAACTGACGGAGCAGATGTGATATGCTGCGAAAGACTGTTCCAGTTCCGTATACCGCGGCGACTGGACAAGTTCGGTCGCCGTATAGGTCGAGAGTCGGGTACGGGGAACAGACAGTATAGGTGTAAGTGGCGTGTTATATACCGGTACAGTTCCGTATACC
>Ga0209149_1001991_pt1 | contig 11058 bp, 8 predicted proteins | sample WorMetTyACAVOLI2_FD_187423 | JGI IMG/M metagenome (GOLD analysis project Ga0209149, IMG submission 187423) | Marine gutless worms symbiont microbial communities from Max Planck institute for Marine Microbiology, Germany - Olavius algarvensis... ...
TTTTTAATTCAGCTTTAATTTTTTTTTTAAATTTTAATTGCATTACTTAATAAAAAGACATTGTCCTTTAGAGAAATTATAATAAAAGTGCAGTTAATTATTTTCCTTTACACATTCATTTGATGTGAATAGCATCTAGCACTGCTCATTGAAATTTTAAAAAAACCCGTAAAAAAACCCAGTAAAACCCAAAAAACCACCGGGTTGGGTTATTTAAAAAAATCGATTTTTTTAAACCCTGGTCTGATGTGTTCTTTGTCTGACTTGGGTGATAGATTAATTAGCAGCTACTTTAGTGTTGGTGATGTGATGTGATGTGATGTGATGTGATATGGCCGGCCGTCCTGCAGCAAGTCGTAGGCGTCGCAACTACATCCTCGACCAGACGAACGTGTACGCCTCGGCGCGTAAACGCAAGATGCGGCATTTTGTCGGCTTCAAGCGAATGTGTGCGATAATTCAACCGGAGGACGACGAGTTGAAGCGCCGAGAGTGGAAACGCACGTTTGAAGATGGTTTGTAGCTTTTCGCTGTTCTCTTTGCCAGTAACTCTGGCCCACTGTAGAAAAAATAATATGACTTTTGCATATCGTAATAGTTTCAAGTATAATGTCATAAATAAAGGTTTCTTTCGTCTGTTTTCCTGGGTTCTGGTCAGACGTGGAGTTCTCGAGACTTGGGTATTGGTCTTGAGATGTCTAGAGATTGTATTTTGAAAGTCTTGGTTTTGGTCTTGAATACTAAAGTCTTGGCCTTCGTTTTGGTGTTGATGCCTAAGGTCTCAGTCCAGAAGCTTGGTCTTGGTCTTGGTATTGTTTTCTGACAACTAAACAAATTTGGAATTATAATGTTATTGTAAAATGTAAAATAACATAAAATATAACGTGAAAGAAAAGACTATCGAAAGCATCGTGACGTTGTGTATTCGGGCGTGGGCCCGTTCGGTATTTACACACGTCAAATGACTAGTAAATAGCAAACAAAGAGGCAGCATGGTGTTTAGGTCTTGGTCTTTGTCTTGAGACCATCGGTCTTGGTCTTGTGGCTATGTGTCTATGGGTCTTGGTCTTGAATGTTTGGGTCTTTTTCTTGGTCTTGGTCTTGAAGCATCGAGTCTCGAATCCAAGTCTGATTCTGCTTCGTAGGCCCTGGAGGTAGACTGGGAGGAAAGGTTCGGAGTGCTTGTGAGGTATTTGAGGACAATGAAGGTGGTACGGTATATTGGGTTAATGTTCCTGAGAGTTCTGATGCCGGCTCACCAGAGTTGTCCCTGATAAAGGCCGTTTGATCAGTTGTTTTGTTGCGGCACGTCTTAATTAGTTTGATTTACTACTGTTTGACACACAGACTGGACAGCAGATTAAAAATAAATTAACCAAAATATTGAGCACATTCTGTGTGTTGCAATAAAAGTGCCAAAAGTGCAACGCACACTGAAAATAATGGCCATATGCATAAGGCGGCATGAGCTGCGCACGGTTTAGCTGAAAATTTGTGGGTTTTAAGAAATGTGGGGGAAGCTGTACAGCTTTTTCTGCAGGAAGAGCAGCACTGCCAGGAACTTTGAACACCTCTGTATGGTACATCGACTGCTGGTGAGGTGAGTGCGCCTGTAATGGCTGCACGGTGTTTGATACGAGCGAGTTTTGTTAATTCGCAGCATCTCTAATCCAGCCATTGGCTGCCGTATGCGATGCCTAATAAACGTGTTGTTGTTGAAGTGCACATCAGATTCGGAGGTTGCTGGAGCGATATTTTCACATCAGATGTCTAACCATCATGTATGGCAGCACATTTATGGATGCCATGGGTAAACGCCGACCACTGGCATAAATTTCACAAGAGAGAGTTTTTCAAGGGCGGAGGAACATTTGTGACACCCTTGTCGGCAGCCACAATGCGGCCGGGCAACAGACAAACTGATGGACAGTGCCATTGCGTAAAGCCCCCACTTTTGCAGTGGGGGATTAATAAAGCGGGCAGCACGTTGGGCTACAATCCAGAAACTAGTGTTCAGAGCCAGACAGTACGGTGGTGGCGCCACCTAGTGAATGTAGCCAAATCAGGCGAGGATGCCATGTTTTGTCCATTGTGTTACAGGCAAGGTGGTGCCGGAAGAAGCGGTGCTCGAGATGAAGCTGAACTACTCGCTGCCGAGTGAGTCTGATCCGCATGTTGATGAACTGATGTGGGTGGAGCTGGCGAGGGACAAGTCCGAGGTCCTTGTACAGATGTAAGTCTGAGCTTTTCTCTCATTGTCAATGTCGTAAGTCAACCAGTCAGTCGAAGTGTCAACTTACAGGACGTCTACAACTTCTGGAAATCTACTGGAATTTGAAATCCCTGCTGGAAATACTGGGAATTTCAAGGAATTTAATTGCTCCTGGAAATTTTTTAATAATAGATTGATGATCAATGATTGACATTCAGTGATAGAGTTTAGCTGTGGTCCAGTTATTGGGAACTGGCTAGCACAGTTTGTTAACTTTTTCTTGTTAGCTACATTTACAAGATAAACATGATCACTCTGATAGCAACTCTGTCCGATAATAATAATTGTCAGCTGAACACTAAGTAAGGCCAAGTAAAGTTCATCGGGTAAAGAGGGGCCAGGCCGTCATCGTGCAAAGACTACTGGAATTTTATTAAAATGTGTCCTGGAAATTTGTTCGGTTGGATTTGTAGACACCCTGACTCCCGCAAGTGTTGAGAAGCACCTGCTATGACATGCTCAATTAGCCGTGTCTTAATGCCAGATTTAAATGGTGCCATTCTCACCAGCTTGGTGGTCCAGGGACTGCCCACTGGGGTGTGGAACAGAGTCATGCCCACCACAAGGTTACCTTGAATTCTGTGGATGCTGTGTAGTCCTTAACTGACCGAGCGTTTCTTGTCGCTGCCACCGCGGCGTGGAACAGTCTGCTGTCAACAGTCACTGCTGCATCAACCCTGCATTCATTCCGTCGAGCCCTGAAAACTCATCTACTCACCGCATCTTTCCCACCATCTTAGTTACATTGTCTGCATTCTGAGCTAACGTAACATGTTTTTGACTATGTTACGTGATCTTGCAGTCTTCTGACTTTACATCACCCTAATCTGTTATTTTTTTTACATTACATTACATTACTGGCACTTTAATAACATGGGACTAGCTAACTGGGGGCTTAGAACGGACTCCCTGGGGTGTTAGTTAAGCTACTATTACTCCACAGAGGCTGGCAGAGTAATGTGATCGGTCTTTCTGTCATTCTGCCTCTCATTCTGTGAGTAGGATCACTTACGATTGACGTTGACCAAACCTGGTAGACATGGGCAAGGGCTGACCCTCTAGAAGTGGTTAGCTTTTGATGATGATCCGGTCTCAGATACGGATTCCAGATCACTTTTCCATTACTCTCACTGTTGTGGAGTAAGGGATTTTATGAGATTGTTAGCATTTCTCATACAGTCACCGGCTGATTTCTATGATACTTGGCGAAATGACGCATGCCGACAAGGGAATGATCCAGTACATTTTGGCAACAAATTCGAGATCAGATTTTGGCCTTGGCAGAGTGTGCGATCTCTGAGTGCTCTTGTCTTGGGGTGACTGAGCTGGCTGGGTTACCCCCACAACAGTTCAAACACTGGCCTGGGTATAAGTAAGTAAGTAAGAGCGATTAACATGTCCATAAATGACAAGTGTTACCTCGAGGGCACGACAACAGTAATTACAGGTAACAGAGTTCGAAGAAGTATGTCTTCAAGCGAGAGCAGAAGACGGGAAGTGACGGAGCAGATGTGGTATGTTGCGGAAGACTGTTCCAGATCCGTACAGCGGCGACTGGAAAAGCTCGGTCGCTGTAGGTTGAGAGTCGGGTACGGGGAACAGACAGTAACTTCTAGTCCTGATGATGATTTTGATAGTTTGGTGAAGGGGGTCTTGGGACATCGTGTGCAGTCTGTTTGGGGTCTGGACAAGAACCCCTGACTTAACGTAATGCTGTTGAGTTGCTGACTGGCAGGGGTTAAAGTAGGAAAGAATGCAGTTCCGAGGCCCACCAATTCGGCCATAAGCGTTCCGTGGCCCAAACGAGCGATTATCTTGGCCGGAACACACGTTCCACGGCCCACAAAAACGTCATGTCAGCGTTCCAGCATGGTGACTGCTTCCATAGTCTTGTGTCTATATCCATTTTGTAGGTACTATCATGCGACGATTTGCTGTTTTGAACATTATGGATTATAACAGTAAGATAGTCGCATTTACGCTCCATGCACTGTTTTCCTTTTCTTTTATTAGTCTGCTTTTTGACATGGAAATTTATATCACACGCTCAAAAGAAGGAACCCCTGCTGACTGGTTGACAGGTACGTGGCAGAGGCGCGTGAAAAACTGCCGCCTCGTGACACTGGCTTCGGTCGACGAGATTTTGGTTCAAACCAACAACAACAACCACAGCAGCAGCAGCAGCAGCCGTCCTGGCAGGACCAGGTACTGACAGAGTGATGCATTCATTAATAAGCATCAGTAGCACCAGGTGACCACTTACTGGGAACTTATTGAAAACCTGATTGAAAACGCCCCCTGATTCTTTATAGACGTCGGCGCTTTATAAATCATTTACTTACTTACTTACTTACTTACTTACCTGGATATATCGCAGTGAGAAAGATGTTGCGGAAATTTACGTGAAGTCGAGGAAAACTGTTGAAAATGTTAGAGACCATTTTGTTTTGGGAAAATACGGTAGTGTATTTTTAACTTCATTTGCAAAGAGTACGAGTTATGATAACAAAGGCAGAGTTCACCGCCACTGCTGTTTACTGCTTTTGTGGCTTTATAAATTGGATTGATTGACAGATTGATTGAATTGAGTCAAGTCCTGAAGTGTGCAATTCAGCATACTGTTGGCTGGTCCCAAGCCGGGTAAATTTGGTGGGTTGCGCCAGGAACGGCGTCCAGTGTAAAACCTTGGTGATGTTAGGTTCTCTTGCTGTGGCTGCTGGAAGCCTGCTAGCAGTTACACGATGAGAGCTGACAGTGGCCGAGTTGCACTAACTAACCAGAGACAGGGTGGCCAATTGTCTGGAAATGTCAGGGAATTTGACAGCAGTCAGGGAAATGTCAGGGATTTTACTGAAAATCAAGTAATTGTCAGGGAATTAATCTTGTCAGGGAAAAGTTGCCTAAAACTGTTTATTGTAAACTGCATATTTGTGTTCATAGGCCTACAGGTATTTAGTAGGAGTCTGTTGTGTCTTATTGTTAAGTATATGGTTTCGGATCATGTACTATTGCATTCCTACCCCCCACCACTGACAGTAACACTAGTACAGGCAATGGCATGATGAGTAACACTTAACATGCCGAGTGCCATGGAGGAGTGCCGCGAATCGTCAGGGAAATGTCACGGAATTTCACATTGTCTGGAGAGTGGTCACCCTGCAGAGAATACTAACAAGAGGTCAAAGTAATTTGACAAAAAGCGCCTCACTGGGGCCCATTCCCCAGTTAGGGGTCACCCCAGGGGGTCGAAAGTTGTACCGTTGAATTCCTGGGGTAGGGTTTCCTATCAGTGTTCCATAGTAACTATAGGCCTACGATGCACCGTTTGGCCACAGTGCATGCGCGTGACAACCAACCAACGACGTCACGACACAGCCTATCTCAATAAGCGCCTCTTTTACTAACGTAAAGTGAGGCGCTTAAAAAGTACAGAAATGGTGAATGATCATTTTCTGGTACCGGCTCAACCTGGGTTGTCCTGGAAAAGGGTCGTAAAATGGTTGTTGACTGATTGATTGATTGCATGATTGATTGATTGATTGATTGATTGATTGCTGCGGTTGCTACAACTACTGTCTCAGTACTGCAGCTGTTACTACTACTATGTAGATTGTATTGCTGACAGTGCAGCTGTTTATTCTTTCACAGGTGTGGGAAAAAGCTTCTAGGAAGCAGAATTGTGAATTTTGGCCCTGCACCGCGTGGGGGCCCCAAACTTAGCCCAGTTTGGAGTGATGACCCACCGTGAGCGGGGTGCTTATTGTAGTTATTTAACTATCAGAGACTGTGCAAAAATGAAGTTGTTTGATGTGCAGAGGTCTGGCAGGAGAAACGATCAGTACGCATCGCAGTCCAGTGCAAACGACTCTTCGATGCCAGCCGAGAAGAGACTTCGAACCGACCAGCGGACTGGACTGGACTGCATCAAACAGGAATATCAAGAACATCTTCCGTCAGCCGACTACGCAGCCGATCCGACTAAAAGATTGGCCTCCAATCCTCCACAGGAGATGCCACCACTACCTCCTGGGCAGTATGGCCATGGCGCGGATCAGGCGACCGGATTCGGACCTCCTCTTGGCAATCAGCCAACTCCCTATGGATATTGGCAGACCTCCCAGGGGGCTACCCACAGCGATTCCTATCCGCCGGCCGATTCCTGGAATAGCCAGCAGCTGCCGCCGATAAAGCAGGAGTATAGTTCCGGATATCCAGAGATGGGGTTTCCCCAGCAGCAGCAGGATTATTATAATAGGTCATTATTTGATAACATGGCTGCTCCAAGTAGCCAGGCGGCAGGTGGCAGCCTTGCTTACTCACAAGGGGGTGAATGGAACCAGGCTTATAATCAAGCTGCTCAGTCACAAGCCACTATTCCAATGCCGGGACAGGGACCTTTAGTTGACCCATCCGGTGCATATGTTACCGATCCCGCCATGATGTCAGGAGCCTCCCAGTGGGGTTTTCCAGCCCCACCTGCACCGAAAGTTGAACCGGGAGTTCCGTCATCAACTGTTCCGTATGGAGTTTCCACTCCACTACCACCACCTTCACTTGGACCTCCAGCGGGCCAACCTGGAGTTGGTCTTCCACCAGCTACTGCACCGTCAACCGGATTGTCACCATTCTCACAGATGGGGCCAAATCAACCTCCTGTTGAATTTCCAGCCTCAGCCCCGACCCAGCCTTTCATGAGACTACCACCTCCTCAACCCCGTGCAGGTGGCCAGCAGCATATGTTGGAAATGGGTGGATATGGTGGTGGACAGAGTTGGAACAACAGGACTGGCACAGAACAGAAACCGGATGTGGCATTAGGACGTCAGGCGGCAGACAGAGGTCCACAGTCGCAGCCAAATATTCCTAGTCTTCTGTCAGAAGAGCAGATAAGTGCAATGAGAATGGACGCAAGCGAGAGAGAAAGAGATCGCGAAGAGGTCGGAGAACGCGGAAGGGATTTTGAACGAGGCCGAGAGTCGTCTTGGAGGGACAGGTCGGCAGGTGATCGACGGGATCGAGATCGTGAGGGCGGGAGAGAATTTGGTGGCCGCGGAGATCGAGGACAGTGGGGAGAAGACCGGAGCAGACAAGGACGGGACTCTGGCGGGGGACGGATACGGGATGAGGGCCGTGGTGACCGTGACCGAAGAGATTTCTCACACGGCAGAGATGGAGCCAGATCCGGTCGCGACGAGAGGGACAGATACGATCGTGGGCGCAGCGACCGCGATCGGAACTTTGGCCGAAGCCGCGACCGCGACGACAGCAGCCGCGATCGAGATTACAACCGAGACAGTCGCGATCGTGAACGGGACAGAACTGGCCACGATCGAGATCGCGAGATGGATCGCAGTAGCCGCGACGGATCCCACGAATCTGGAAGAAGCCAGCGCCGCGATGATCAGGCGAAACGGAGCTCTCGTTGGGGTCCACAGGAAGATGTCAAACCACTCGTCTCCCTCGATGTTCGACCGCCTGATTCATCCAGCATTCTTGGACCCCCACCAGATGCAAGCAAGTCACTTAATATGCCAGAGATAAAGACAGAACCAGGATTATCAGCTCCACCTGGCGAATCATCTCTTCTCGGACCTCCTCCGACTACCCTCCCGCCTACTAGTATGAATGCACCACCTCCCACATCGGCAGCGCCCCCTTCCGCGGCAACTGGTGCGAGTAATAGACCACCAGTGCCACCAGCTCCTGCTATTAAGCCTGATCCCGATCTCATGGCAGGAGGTCGGGCAAATGATGGAATTCTAGGTGAAATGCCTACCGTGCCTCCTGCAGCTGGAGATGTGGCTGGTGGTGAGGGTGGTGGCATGGAAGAAATGGCTGGAACTGCGTTCAGAGGTCCCAGACCACCCAGTGGCCCACCTCCCCCTCAGGGGAGATTTCCCGGTGCCCCTCCACGAGGCCCTCCACCACCACCTTCTGGAAGGGGAGGTCCGCCACCTTTTCGTGGGCCTCCACCATTTGGGGGACCACCCATGCCTTTGCAACGAGGATTAAGACCCCCTCCACCACCAGGCTTTGGTCCTGGTGGTCCAGGTATCGCAGGACCACCACCAGGAATGCCTCCCGGTCCAATGCCACCAGTTCGTGGAGGACCACCCAGGTGGCCACCTCGGGCACCAGGACCTCCACGGCCATTTCGTTAATTACGGCTGTTAGTCTCTTATGACATTTTCTTGCAGAAATGACTGCTGTCTTGTATATTTCTTTCTTTCTTACTTGATAATATCTTAACTGTTAATTGTTTAAAAAGCTTTCAATTTCTGTTTCATATTTGCAAGCAATTGTCACCATTGATTGAGAGTTTGAATATTTGTGAATTTTTAAATTCACGAATTTCAACAAATTTTAAAATGGCCGCAGTAAGCTCAGATAACAGTGACAGTGTCTGTGGACAGTTACTGCAGTGATGTGCAGAACGGAAATTTTAACAGACTTAAAAAGAAAAAAAATTCATAACGTGTTTTACCAACTCTAAAACCACAAGTTAATAATTTTCAATCTGTCGTATATGTAGCTGCAGCCTGGGAATTTATTACGGCACGCCCTCTAATTTTTGTGCCGTTAAGTGTGTTCTATGTATGAGTGGTTAGAAGTAGCTACTGTCGTTTTCTAGCAGCATTTGCTATTGTGTTACCATAACTTCAAACTGAGAATTTTTTCCGCTGCAAAATTATGTTTGATATGAGCAAGCACTGTTGGTGACATGGATGTTTGCCTTCAGTAAATACTGTTGTGTTTTTATGTCACAGTTATAGCAACATTGATATTGTACTTGGCATATTACGTACAGCTGTTGTTGTAGGCTGAAAGCCTGTACCGTATACAGGCTTCAGAGTATTATTGTAATGACTTTGGAGGTCCGATGACTTTGGTGGTCCAAAAAGCAATCTTTCAGGAATAGCTCTGGCAAACTCCAGCCGATCTGGACCAAATTTGGTGCACATGCACAGATAAAGGGGCAACAACGTTCAGGAAATTTCTGGTGCAATTGACCCAGTGGGGTAAAATGGGGGGGTCGTTTTATGTGATTTAGTTGTGCTCTGAGTAAAGAGCAGTCAGCTGACTATAAGTTACCTGGTACCGTAGCTCAAAGTTTATGGTACTGTCACTGATGACATTGTGAGCTGATATATACTTGCTACTGCCAACACGTACAAACAGAGCTATCAGTCAGTATGCTACATTACATCAGAGCACTTTGTCAATGTTAATGTCAATGATAGATTTATATGAAGCATCTCTACTGCGCTGTATGTGCTGAGTGGTAGCGACGAAATAGAGTCGTCTTCAGCGATTGTCTGAAGTCGTTGCTGCTGAGCGCCGGGTCGCAGAGACTGTCCAGTAGTGAGTTCCAGACCGTCGGACCACATAAAAATTGCCAATATCTTTAAGTGCGATCTGTGGGGGTTACATCTGACCCCCAAGACAAACGAGCGCAACTGGGAGGTTGAAGACATTAAGTGGGGGTTGAACCCCCCCCCGGACAATTCTCACACTGGACCTGAATCCAGTTGCCTGTAAATTACATAGGGCCTATACCGTAGTTGTTCCGTAGCTGTTATTTAGCTAGTCCGGAATTATATGCTAATGATACTACGTTGTGTTTGTTAATTTTGATGTAAATTGTGTGACAGTAACTGACTTTAACCTGTTTTATACTGTGTGAAAAATTGAAACTGTGAATGTTTGAAAATGGGGTTAAGACAGCCACAGTCAGACTGCTTTTGTCAAAGTCAACGTACCTATATTGTAGGCAGCAACGCAAAAAGAACGTTAGTAAAAGTGCCGCTACAGCAACGGGATTTACTGCTGAAGATGAAGAACGTCTCATTAAACGGTTGTGAGCAAAAAAAGTGTAGCAAAACGATTGCTATTACAGTTGAAGATCAATATTTAATATTGATCTTCAACTGTAAATTCCATTGCTGTAATCGCACATTTACAGATTTACTAACGTCCTTTTATGTCGTTGCTAACAAAGAATACATATTTAACGAAAAGACCCAATTTTCAAATGCGTAAATTCGGTATTACTTCAGATATATACTGTCTGAAATTTTCATTTAAATTGGCTAACATGTCTAGAAGCTATGACGATATTCTATAGGTCCACTTTTTATCCGGACACAATGTATAAACAGTGGCTTTAATGGCCTCCACGTTGTCCTGCTTAGCATGCTTAGCACGCTTGCTACACTGTAAAACAAATGCCGAAGTACATTTGTCAGTTAGCAACTAAAACACTAAACAAAACCGTTATACAGTGTATCCACAAAAAACAAAAGCCAACTACTTTTTAGCATAGCGTTATCAAACCGCAAGTTCTAAAGATTCTAATTTTTTGCACAGCGATTTAAGAGAATTGTGTGCGTCTTCCACCTCACATTCATCGGTTCAGACAAGTTACATTTTGGCGATAAACAACATAGCGAAACAGTATAACCCCAAATACAATAAGAAGCTCAGCTATCGCTGACAAACCGCGCGATGCTGGTTTGTAAAGTTGTTGAGGTATGGCAGGACTTTTTGTCAGAATATGTAGACAACAAGTTCACGTACATATACTACAGACGGTTAATTAGACATGAATGAATCTATTATGGCAGCAAAAATTGTGTAATTTACAACAGTTACAGTTTACATACAATGTCATACATGTATTAATTGTATTTTTGTTTTTGTTTCCCCTGGCGACCCCCCTCACGTAATATGTAGCATGGATGGAAAGACAATTCAATGCTTGCCAAACCCCTCGTAGCATGTACCTA
>Ga0209149_1001992_pt1 | contig 11048 bp, 7 predicted proteins | sample WorMetTyACAVOLI2_FD_187423 | JGI IMG/M metagenome (GOLD analysis project Ga0209149, IMG submission 187423) | Marine gutless worms symbiont microbial communities from Max Planck institute for Marine Microbiology, Germany - Olavius algarvensis... ...
CCCAGGGGGTCGAAAGTTGTACCATTGAATTCCTGGGGTAGGGTTTCCTATTAGTGTTCCATAGTAACTATAGGCCTAGGATGCACCGTTTGACCACAGTGCACGCGCGTGACAACCAACGACCAACGACGTCACGACACAGCCTATCTCAATAAGCGCCTCTTTTACTAAAGTAAAGTGAGGCGCTTAAAAAGTAATGAGCGATTTCATTGGAACCTCGTGTTATTATTGGGCCTATCAATCAAAAGAACTGGTTAACTGAACATTTTAATGAAATTTGAGGTGTGGGGGAACGCTGGATGTCAATAACTGGAGGTGCAGAAACTGCGTTCGACGGCACTTTGACGACTGGCCGTTGATTGACTGTATAATCGCTGTTTACCGACGAGATACGTTCTTGCAGTTTGACGGTAAGTTCACGACTTTGACGGACTGTTACTAGTGGTTAGGCTTAGCTTATAGATAGTTGGCTGGCGTATACGTGAAGGCAGACAGAGTAGTTGTAGACTGGCACATTGCAGATCAGGCAAGAGTGTTGAGCGTGGAGCCGTCTGACATGACAGTGTCGTCAGTCGGTGACGTCGTCGTCTTCAGTTGTCAGCTGGACGGCACGCCGACGCCACACGTTCAGTGGTACCGTGACACTGACGTCATTTCTGGTGGTGATGATGATGATGATGCTGATGATGGTGACAACGACGATGAGCAGCACTACGTAGTGCACAGTGACAGTGGTCTCAGTGTTCTCGAAATACACACTGTCAGTGGCGATGACGCTGGGTATTTCCGGTGTCGAGCAAGCAACGACATTGAACAGTCTGTAGTCAGCCGCTTCGTGCGTCTATCTTTCAACACTACTGCGTCACCCACGAACCACTGTATGTATCTGCGTTCGTTTTGTTTCCGCGCGATGCTACGCAAGCGCGGCCTTAGCCGTCATGCGGTGTCCGTCTGTCTGCCCGTCTGTGTCTGTCACGTTCGTGGTTTCTGTCAAAACGAATAATCGTATCGTCAAAATATTTTCACCGTCGGGTAGCCACACCATTCTAGTTTTACCGCACGATACGTCATAGCAATATATTCCGACAGGAACCCTCCCCCCCCTAATAGGGTCGTCGAATGCAGGCGGGGTAGGCAGAAATCGGGTTCTGAGCCAATATCTGGCTTTATCATTTGCTGTGAACCATTCCAGCGGTAAGTGTAATACACTTAGATGCGACGGACCATGGCGAGTTTATAACACTAATCGCTGGTAAGCGGCGGAGTTTGTTGATGACGGGAAACAACGACGAAGTGTATGACAAGAAGAAGCCTCAACGTTATGCCAAAGACAGCGTTACGCAGTGGTAAATCTGAAGCCTAAGTAACAATAATAAAAGACTCTGCATGAGTTATTATTTTGTTGAGGCTAACTACTGACGGACACAAAGCATCGCGCGGCCTCTCTGCAACAGCAGAGTTACTTATTTCTTATGTAACACTCCTGCTACGCATTGCACCCCTTCTGTCCGTCTGGCCTATGGTTGTCTGCCTCTAACTCGAGAATGATGACCCCGGAAAGCCACAAATTGGCAGAAAAGTTGTGCGTGTCAAGTGTAACTTGAATCGGTTTTGAATAGAAAGATCAAAGGCCGAGGTCACGTGACACACAGGATCGCATCAAAATCAGACAAGACATGCGCCAGAGAACGAAAGTATATATAGCTGGTAATTACTGATCTCTTGGTCGCAGCTACTGACTGACTGGGTGCTTAGAAGGTGTAGTCTTAGCCACAGTTGACAGTCTGACACATGCGCAGTTCATCACTTGCATTCAGTTCACACGCTGACCTTGTTGAGATGATGTAACAGCAGCAGCAGCAACAACAGCAAAAACAACCGTTTTACGGCCCCTTTTCAGGACAACCCGGGTGAGGTATAGGTATTGTAGGGTTTAACGTCCCACTGGACACGTCAAACGACCCAATTAACCAACAGCGGGTGAGCCGGTACCAGAAAAGTCATGCCATTTCTGGATTTTTAATAGCCCGTGGATGGTTGCTGGAACTCTCCGACTGTAGTCTGTTGCTGTGTGATTGCTAGATCGCGTGCAGCAGCCACACAGACGACAGCGACAGTGCCGAAACTCCTCCAATTTACCCGGGCTTGGCAATGGCTCACAGTATGCTATATTGCACAGGCTACCAGGGGCGTACCAGAGGCGTATTTAGAGGGGGTGGGGCGAACCGGCGCCCCCCTAAACTCAGCAAACATTAGCATGAAAGTTTGAAATTTGGTCAGTTGGCTCTCGGGAAAATCATTAAAATTGTCGCCACCAGATGTCAGATTTTAAGGCTAAAATGTACCAAATTCAGTTTCGGCTGGGGCTCCGCCCCAGACCCCGCTGGGGGAGCTTACAGCGCTCCGCCAGACCCCCACAGCTGGATTAAGGGCCTACTTCTAAAGGGAGGGGAGGGGGACGGGAGGGGAGGGGAGGGGGACGGAAGGGGAGAGAAGGGGAGAGGGACGGAAGGGGAGGGAGAAACGGGAAGGGGAGCGGAACCTAGGGGAGGGGAGGGAACGAGACCCCACCCATTCACGCCCTCCTAATCCATATTTCTGGATACGCCCCTGGCTACTTCAGGGCTTGGTTGATGAAGGCGACTGATGTAGTCAGTAAGTGAGTGAGTATTTTGTTTGTGTTGTAGCATTTCGGCTAAATTTCTGCACATAACAGTTTTCTCACTTCCCATAAATTGTGTACTTCTCAAAACTAGCGGCGTGGCTGTGGTGCTGCAGCATCCGTAGCACCCCGTTAATAGTCGTCTGTGACTGTGAGGTTGTTGTACCTGAACGGTGCGTTTGGTGCTTGAAACGGTGCATATTAAGTAATCAGTGGATTTGTATAGCGCATCGTCGCGAACACGCCTCTAATGCGCTACCGCTTCCCGTAAGTCGGCGCTGATCTCCACTAGCCAGCCACCAGCCACGCATTCAGCGAACACTGCGAGACCACGGATACGGGCTGATGTATCACGCGATATGCCTGTTTACTTTCCCAGCTTTTCGTCAGGTACTCAGTCCAGCCTGCACAGAGGCAGGCTGGACTGAGTATGCCCGGGTGCCTGGTTGCGCGCCGAGGTGGTTTACCCGTCCAAAGACGGTCACCCACCTAGGCACTAACCGGGCCTAGCGTAGAGTCACTACGTTCATCAGCCGGAACGTGTTACCGCTACGCTAAACCGGCAACCGTTAGCATTTAGCGAGCGTATATTTGTAGCTGTGTGTGTGGTTGATGGTACACAGCAAGACTGCCAGTCTCAGGTGGATCAGTGCTACAGTTCGTTCTGAGGCCTCGTCCTGAGACGACTACTACCGAGGGCAGTCGCGTCGTGCTGCTGTGTGCCGCTAATGGACACGACGGACACGGCTCGGCGCCTCAGATCATCTGGCTCAAGGACGGCGCTTTGTTGAACATCATGTGAGTTTCATTCACTCACAGTCTGCTATCTGCATGTCGTCGTTCTGTCGTATCCAGAGTAAAATCTTGCGGTGGGATGTTGGGTTCTCTGACTCTCCGGCTCTGTGGCTGCTGCAAGCCAGCTATGTCCGCCATACATTGAGGGGCGAGAGCGGAAGAGTTCCAGCAATCAACCAGAGGCCATTAACCCTTTAGACTCCTAAGGCAATTATAGTGCTACATCGAATAATACGAAGTTGGTACACTGGCCGTTGATGGGTGCGGGTGTGCTGTTACATTTGGTACAGCGAGGAGGGGCCTCGGGTCTGGGCGGGCTGTGGCCTCGCCCAGTCCCCTGCTCGCTGTACCAAATAATAATAGTAATAATAATTTGATTTATAAAGTGCTTAAGGCCTTCGCTTCAGAGGCGCTGGCGGCAAGTCAGTCGTGGGTGTTAATTAAAAGCTTTACGGAAAAAGTGCGTCTTAAGCCTAGATTTAAATACAGACAGTGAATCAGCGCTGATTATTGTCTCAGGCAACGAGTTCCAGACAGTTGGCGCAGAACAGCAAAAGGCTCGTCTCACGAAGTATGTCCTGGTGAACGGCTTGTCCAGTAGTGGGACGGCAGACGAGCGAAGTGTCCGTTCACTGACGCGAGCCTTGATGTGACGACTGAGGTATGTCGGTGCTGTGGCGCTGCTGCGACTCTTGAAGGTCAACACTGCCACCTTGTACTCGATTCTGTGTTGAATGGGCAACCAGTGCAGCTCACGCAGTAATTGCTGGGCATGAGTCTCGTCTTAGAGCTCGGAGAATGACCATGGTTGCATTGTTTTGCACTCGCTGCAGAACCTGAATGCTGCTGACTGGAGCACTATACAGCACTGAGTTGCAGTAGTCCAGTCTGGTCAGTAAGAGACTGCAAATCAGTGTCACAGCGAGTTCTGTGGACACTAGATGCATATATGGCGGATTGCCTGCGAATGATAATTGCACAGGCGACGGTCAAGCACGACACCGAGAGCCTTCATGTCATTTGCTACCGACAGATCGACGCCAGCCACAGATAGGCCTACCTACGTCACGGCAGAAGTAACGGCGTGCAGCTGATTCGCTATAACAGCCCATCCATCAACGGCCAGTGTACCAATCATTGTATTGCTATATGATGGTCCGTTGCTCTGCGGTATTAATGTGGCGATTAAAGGGTTAAAATCCGAGTCTTTTTCTGGTAGACCGGCTCAGCATGGATGTCGTGGAGAAGGTTCGTAAAACGTTCCTTGTTGCATGCTGTACCAATCGTAGAATGAAGCGTGCACGTGTGACGCCATGTGTGACGCTGATTGGTCAGGTCTCAGTCACGGATGACAGTTCGTGGTCAGGGAAGTCTGGTATTGACTGACGTAACGTCACGTGACACTGGTGTTTACACGTGTCGAGCCGTTAACGCTGATGACGCTGTTGATGCTGTCGCACGTGTCCACGTCGTCGGTACGTAATTCTCTACTTACTGTCACAAGGTCACATTTATTACGACGACAGCTTATTGCACTCTATCACTAAGCACCATAGATCGGCTTCTTTCAGAGTAATTTACTTTCTGTTCTAATCCTTTTTATGGTCTTTGTTGATCACAATTGCTTTGTTATTTAGTCAGTACTGTACTGTACGTGTCCTACTGGACTGCCTCATGATAATTTAACGGGACTGGACCGACCTATCACGCTTATCATTTTATTTTTAGTTTCACATTTTACATTTTTTGTTTATTTCGTGTGGTAGACTAAGCTGCATGGCTATCTGTCGGGGCTGTTTACTGCAAATACACACTGTCGTATCGTATCTATCATATCGTACAAACTGCAGATTACAGAATTACCATTAGCGTCATTATCATGCCTCCCTACCAGTTTACACACACACCGGTGACCGGCAGCAGGCATAATGTTCTCGACATGTCCGTCCGTCCGTCCGTCCGTCTGTCCGTCCGTTACAAAACTTGTGAACATGATATTTTGAAAACAAATGAACCGAATTTGCTACAAATTGACGCAAGTGGTCCAGGGGTAAGGAGATTAAATGGTCAACTAAGGTGGTCAGGAGGTCAAAGGTCAAGGTCACACGACGCCGAAGTTGCATATTGAGATCTGGCGGAGACATCATTCTCGACCCATTTGATCGAGTAGGTTGTCTGTTTACATTATGTAGTCGTGAAAAATTTGCTCACTGGACAGCACGTGTAACATGCAGGTGTGTATTTATTGCGGCGTAGTATTACTAAATCATTCACAAATGAAATAAAAGAACTGCTTTTTGACAGTGTTCGAGTCGTAAATGAAAAGTAACGGGAACGCCGAGCGCCGTCAGACTCGAACCCTGCTTTTTGATTCGTGGACGGAACTTCCTAGCATGATAGAAAGGAAAGAGCTAGAGTATCAAGAGAGAATAAAGCCTAAAGGACAGTTGAGTTGTGCTGTGCGTTGGGCTCAGCACAGCTAGTGAGTGAGTGAGTGAGTGAGTGGTATGTAAAAACGTGTCAGGTTTGCCACGACTACGTCGTCCTCTGCACAGTCCCGTCGTTGCAAACGCTCAGTCTGATGTCGTCCTCCACTGCGACGTCATCCGACATGAATCGTCCACATCGCCGACTATCCATTGGTTCAAGAACGGCGAAGTGGTGGTGACGAGCGACTATTTCCTCGTCGACGAGTCAGGACAACGTCTGACGATCCTTGGTCTGCTGCCGTCAGACGCCGGCCACTATCAGTGCTTCGTCAGCAATGAAGCTGGGATGATTCAGTCGGCTACACGGCTCGTTGTTCTACCGCAAGGTTCGCTCGTCATAATGTCATCAGCGATTATGTGCATACAGGGTGCAGCTAAAAACACTCTCTGACGAAAACTACAATATCTCAGAAATGGCTTCCTACTTTATAACGAAATTTTGTACATTATTGTCAAGAGTTGTTTGCATTAACAGTAGAAATTTGTATAAAATTCTGTTCGTCCATATAGACATTGCAAGAACTCAAATACAAATCACAGTTTTTGCAAGTTGCCAGTCTGCCTTGTGAAATACATAGTTCAATATCTGCGTACAGTATTCTACAGTATGTAGTAAACTAGAGTTAGGATTCTTTGCATTTACCGCTACAATTAATATGACATAACTTCAATTCACAACGTTGGCTAATTATTGTGTAATAGAGGTTTTTAGGAGATATATTGCATTCGCTAATTATTTTTGGCACAGAGAAACATTATTCAATTCTCCATTGACTACGGTAAAAAGTTTTTAAATTGGCTTAGAACCAGCTGTGTGGTTTCCATAACAACAGTAGCGACTTGACACACCTTGACACAGCAGATTTATGGGCCGACTTCGAACAACATGTCATCGGCAGAGCATTATAAACAAGTGACAAAACGATTGTGGGGGTGTGTCAATGTCGAAAGACAGCATTCAAACACGTTTTGTAACTTTTGATACCGCAAAACATTTTATTATACCGACAGAGACAATTTGTTTAAAAGATTTACCTTTTCTGTTCATAAGGCAGCATAAACTGTGGACTGATGCACAGTTGAGGACAGCTGCGGTAACTCGCTTCAGCTGGCACTTTGCTGCAAATACGACTGTTTTTTAACGTTGTGGTTTAATTAAGACTATTGAACACATGTTATTTTTAAAATTTTATTTAAATTAAAAAAAATTTGATCGAGTTATATCAAAATATTGTAGGGTCTGGTTTAATAAGACACAGACCGTTAAGTCGCTACTGTTTCTATGGAAACCGCACAGCTGGTTCTAAGCCAATTTAAAAACTTTTTAACGTAGTGAATTGAGACTTAAAGGTCTCTCTGTGCTAAAATTAATTAGTGAAAGTTGTGAATTGCTGAAGTTAGTTTATGTCATATTAGTCCGGTTCTTTTTCAGACAGTGTACTTGCCTGTCTGTGGACGTGTGTGCTATAGGCCCACCACCAGCACTGCTCCTTGGGTCCGCTAATGGGCGTGGCCCTTCATCACCCCGCCAGCTCACAGCACTTAGCGTGCTATCCACGACAGTCACATTGTCATGGCAACCGCCGTCAACATCCGTATCATCGCCGTTGCCTGTCACTGGATACGTCGTGTTGTGGCACGAGTCTGGCTCTCACAGGTCACTTGGTCACTTGTGCTTATCTGATTCAAGTCTATCTTACTGATGTATTTCCGTATATAAAGGTTTGAGACAGTTAAAGATGTGTTTTTAAATAAATGTTCAGTTTCTTGGACACATGTAGTTTCTGGGGCACTATTGCAAACAGTGGCGTTCTTACACTAACCCTAATCCTAACTGCAACCCTCACCCTAACCCTAACCCCTTAAGTTCTTAACCCTAACCTGAAATAATAGTTTGACAATAGCGCCTTGAAAGTAAAAACTAGCCCAGATTCTTAATGTGCATTGATCATTTTCATCATTTTAATTTTGACATTATTCTGCCTAATCTTTAGAGACAATGTTGACCTGTTGCCACTTTCAGAGTACAGCAAGTCGTGCCACGCACCACAAATCTCGCATCTGGCAAATGATGCATAGTTGTGGCCAAGAAATGATTTTTTAAAAACATTTTTGGCCCAGTGATCTGAATAATGACTCAAAGCTGGCACAAAATTTCATAAAGGCCAAAAATTCTGGCCAAAAATGGAATTAGCCAGAACTATAAGTGTCATTTAGTGTATGTTGACACGAGTCATTTTATACTGTTAAATTAAAATTATTCCATTTGTGTGGCAAATAAACATTTTAATTTTTTTGCAGTTTATTATGTTTATTAATGTTTTTTGAAATATTTATTAATAATAAATTATAGGCATAAAACATATGTGCTGGCTTAGACATTTAAAGCTGGCAGTTGGCATATTTCACTGTGTTAGTGCACATATTTCATGCTTATAAGTAATAAACGTTTTAATTTTTGCTATTTTGGAGCTTTGGCTTGTAGAACTTTGGATCGATCACACAGTTTTTTCGATTTAATATTTGCTGTTTTTATAAAGTTTGTTGGTAGGAGATGTATGAGGAATTGAGAAACTTATACAATAGCACGAACAGGTAGGTTCTGCATAGGCTTAAACTAAAAACCTGTAAGTCGAGAACTCTTATAGGTCCTGAGATCGAGGCACTTATGCAGTGATAAAAGTTTTAATCTACTTGGAAGATTATGACTGACCACCATGCAAAATTTCATGCCAATCAGTTTCTCCACTCTGTGAAATCCTTAACAAACAAATAACAAACCAACTATATCGACCCATACTAGTGTGTGGAGGGTAACAATATATCGCCAGCGATTTCGATGGGGCCTGATAAAACTACAAACATTTAAGGTGCTTGTAAATATTCATAGTTATGATAATAGTCTTATAGTGAGAGATAACCTATTTCAACTTGTTGCAGCTAAATAACTAAAAGGACTTTGCCAAATTTGGTGGAATAACATCAGTGATCAAGCAATGATCAACTTCACCTTGGCAAACTACTAGTGGTGAATGAGACGAGATTTTACACCATCTTGCATTGCCAAGAAGTTTTAAAGTTTTGCATATTTTCACGTTGGTGTTTTTATAACAGTATTTGACCACTGTATTTTGCTGAGTTGGTCATCTCTTGTTGTATTTCCTTATCTGAATACGTGTACATTGTATCAATTCGACCATTCTTCTTTTTTTTCTCGTATGCGTGTCATGACCCATAACTGGTCAGTTACAAAACAGCGTCTTCATCCACAGAGTGTAGCCGAGATAAGCCGCCATTCATTTTTGTCAGGGGACAGGATTCGACAATGTGGAACATCGTATGGGTCTCGCCACAAGGACACAGATCAGTGTCTGTAAGTCGCCATTTCCTTCTGCAGGCACCGCAGTGTCTCTGTTCCGTGCGAAAACGGTTCAACCATTATGTGGTTGCATTTCAATAAATGTCTTGTCTTAGGAATTGATTAGTTTAATGTAGAGTGCCGCTGAGAGTTCATTAATGCACATAATAAGCTAACTTGAAGAATCAGTGAATCTTGTTCATAACAGAATCAGATAATGCTGAAAGAATACTAAAAAGTGCAACATGTTTTGCTTACAATGGACTCCCCTGAGGGGCTACCACCCCATGCCTTACATTTTTAGACAGCTCCCATCGAGATTTATTTAATTTATTTAGATAACGTTTTGTTTGGTTCCGAGTGGTAGACTAAGCTGGCTTCTTCTCAGTTTTTGTGCACTAGTTAAATATTTTATTAATTTTGCACTCGACACGTAATGTGGTGTTGTTGTACTTGCAGATATCGATCAGTGAACATCTCAGTGACTGAGCTCACAGTAGAACATCTAAAGCCGTCGACGAACTACACGTTCCAAGTTGCTGCATTCGACAGTGTTGCGATGGGATACGAGAAAGCAACGGCTAGTGTCGTAACACAACAGCGTGGTTAGCATTTTAGGCGAGCGTTACTACGTTACGTTCGCCTTATGGCATGAGCCGTCCGTCTGTCGTCTGTTTGTCTGTCGCCTGTCTGTGACGTTCGTGCTCAGATAATTGTACTTTTTGTCCATTTTTTGGAAAAAATCGAAGGGATTCTAGATGAGCATGCAAGTTAAGTGGGATGGAGTATGAACAATTGGCGTTTTTTTGACCAATATCTTGCTTTATTTCGAAAACGGTACAAGATATGGCCATAGTTAGAATAGAAGACGTAGATGAATAGGAACTTGTCTGTGCTGCATCGAATGGTGCCATCTTCAATGACTTTGAGTGACCCCTAACATAGATTTTAAGGTCACTATATTTTCAATGTCAAATAACTTGAAAATGGTATAAGATAGAGCTATATATAGTTATAATGGCACTACTTGCAACAGTAAGCCATATACGATCTATCATTCGGCGTCATTTTCAATGATCTTGAACGGCTCGTACCACATTTCAATGTCACGCCAATATTCAATCAACTTTGACTATATCATTAATTGGTTGATAATACGTTGTTCAAAGTAAACTCAGAAACTCGCTGTTCAGGTGTGTCAAATCACTACTTGTTATGGAAACCACGCAGCTGGTTCTAAGGCAATTTAAAAAAAAACGTTATGCAGTAGTCAGTTGAGGATTGTGTTAGTCACTAAGCAGTACAATCATGCAATCTACTGTTTCATCATCTCAGTCTAAGTTGACCTATTCAGAGTCCTTGGCAAAGACTTTTTATCAGCATGCCCATGCTGACATACGTGTTGACCAGTTGAACGGTATGATATATGATTTGTTCATCAGTCTGGTGTTGTGACATGCATTAGACTTGGTGTTGGACAAGCCAATAAATGTTCAAGTGTTTGGCGCGTCGTCGACCTCGCTGCGTGTGACGTGGGACACCGCAGACACCAGTATCCAATCATCATCAGCATCATCATCATCATCACCACCAGTAGCAGCAGCAGCAGCAGCAGCACCACCAGCGACCTACTACAAAGTGCTGCTCCACGACGTGAATGACTTGGCAGATGTTGAGATGAATGTGACAGTAGGACTGCAGCAAGCCGTCATCACAGATCTGTGCCAGTTTTGCGAGTACAAAG
>Ga0209149_1001993_pt1 | contig 11047 bp, 9 predicted proteins | sample WorMetTyACAVOLI2_FD_187423 | JGI IMG/M metagenome (GOLD analysis project Ga0209149, IMG submission 187423) | Marine gutless worms symbiont microbial communities from Max Planck institute for Marine Microbiology, Germany - Olavius algarvensis... ...
TTTTGCTGCACGTATCGTAAATATATGGAATAGTTTACCGGACTGTGTAGTTGATGTTAACTCTGTTGCAGTATTTAAAAAACGGTTGGATAAATTTTGGGCTGATCAGAATGTGATGTTTGATTGGACTGCTGATATAACTGGAACTGGAGATCGATCGGAGTATATATTAGAAAGTGATTTGAAAGTCTGAAAGAAGTTGTTAATAAAGATACGAATAAAGAGGCACAAGTGCCTGCATCCGTTTTCATCATTGCTGATTGCTGATACGGACGTGAACTTAGGGTACAGTGCGAACCAGAAAGTGCGAACTTTTTATGCAATTAAAAGAGGCCCGTATACGTTTCTTGTGAAACGTACGCAATACATAAATGACTTTCATAACGATTCAAAACCAAAACACAGAAAGAAACAGACTCAGTGTACATGTTACAAAAATACCTCTAAGCTACATGTGTCTGTTGCGGCGGCAGTTATCTGCACTATACTGGGCCTACCGTCTACGTAGGGTGTTACTAAAAGCTGCTCCGGCTGCTCTGGCCACAATTAATGACACATACTGCTACGGCCCCCGTGTGAGTTTTTTTGGGGCACATGAAGATAAGTAGGCGCAGTGCTATAACAATGCTATAACTGGCACTAACCCTTACTGCTGAACCCTAACCGACCCACGAGGCGGTATAATACCGAATAACTACTATAATATTTTATGACGGTTTATGCTATAACTGACACTAAAAAGGGAGAACAGGGATTGCGCCTACTTATCTTCAAGTTGGGGCCGGAGCGGCCGAAGCAGCTTTTAGTAACACCGGTGTACGTATATGCCTAATCAACGAATTAGCACGGCACAAACAGAAACCCACTCTAAAATATTGCCTAGTCCTGCATATATAGAAATAACGAAAAACAGTATAGGTCTAAGCCTATTCAAAGTCCCAAACGTATGTCAGAGAGAGGACACAAGCCGCGAGCCAATAGACGGACATTACAGATCGAATGGTAGTCTTTCCATCTGCAGTTCTCTGCTGCTGGTTGCGTCAGCTGACATGCTACAAACTTCAATGACTACTGATTATTGACTATTTACCACATCGACTGCATCGGACTGCAGTACCATTGTTTACCTCAGACAAAGGAGGTATATGTCTTCGCCCGCACGCCCGCGTTTGTTTGTCCGTCTGTCTGTGTGCAAGATTACACAAAAACACGTCCATGGATTTGGATGAAATTTTGCGTGTCGACAGATGTCGGGACATGGACGAACAGATTAACTTTTGAGCTTGATGCGAATCATAGTCCGGATGCCGAAACCAGATTGCTTCCTCCGATATCATATTCTACGTAACTTTGCAGCCTTGCTTATAGTTTGGCATATTTCTCGGCTAATTTGGCGTATTTCTGGGCCTTTTCCTTATCAATTTGCACCAAACTCGCACACAGTATTGTAAATGAGGGACTGCAACACTGCAACGGAACCCAATTTTCGAAAATCGTTTTCTAAATGTAGAAATTTGTCGCCACAAAAAGTTACTTGTCGATTTCACACGTCAACAGCAATACAGCACCAACACTGCCGCTAGCCTCGATTGATCAGTAACAAGAGTACCGACCAATGACAGCTCGTTCTATATTTAGTCTATCTGTGTTTACCTTCCTAATTAGTTCGAGCCTCTTTTAGATACAAATGGAAGTTGCCACTTCACCACAAGCCGTCAGAACACCTCGGCGATACATGATGTGATCGACCGAGTGCACTTCTATATTCAGTTCGTTTTGTTTCAGAAAATTATCCAGGTGTGGATCTGTTAGGGTCAGGAGGACCCTGCCTTGTGAGTCGGCCATGGTCAGGAGTATGGGTTACTGCTAGTTTTCATAATTTTCACCATCCGATGCAGTCGATACGGCTGGTAAGGTTCTCAGCCTAAGTCTGATATACTCCGATATGGTAATTAATCATACCCACAGAAGTGCTGGCTGCAGCTGAGTAAGTCAATAATGAGCACAATGCAACCGGCAATGATGGACAGACAGTGTCTATTGACTGGACGTTCACTGCAAAAGGTACAGGGTCACAACACCAGGCAGCGAGGTGAAATTGACTTTTCCGAAAGGTTGTTTCGGTTGGTGTCAGTTGGTATTTCATGATTGCTTTACAGCTTTGGCACACAGTGTCGATTCTAGAGTGTTACTGAATACTCTACCAACTTTGTCTACGGTGTGTAAACCAAGCAGAACCTAACGGTACCTAAGCTAGCCTAGCCTGGGTAATCGCAACTAGAAACCAAGACAAATCCCAACAGTCTGTACTGCATGGACAAAAAAGAGTACAGGTCTGTGTACACGTGGATGTGTGGTAATCGTATATGTAGGCCTATATGAAAATTACAGTCTAAACAGTGAAAAAATAACAGTCCTGTGCATCCCTGTACCTGTTGCAGTGACTGTTTACTGGACTGCCATGCTGTAATCACCGTCATCCACTGGAGTGATGTCTTCACACACTGTCACTTGTCGCCTAACATCTTAACTGCATTGTTTCATTTGTTGTATCACTCTAGAGTTCATAATGTCTGAAAGTCTGCTGTAATTGATGCAATGCCGTGCCTATTGACATTAACATTATCTGTGTTGTTTATGCGTTTTTACTTAATTGTATGATATTTGTTAATTGTGGGAATGATCAGCGTGGAGTCTTCAGTGCTACCGCTGCAGAGATGACCACTGGAACTGGGGTGAATGCACGGAGAATATACAGCAGTGTGAGCCGTTCCAAGACGCATGCGTTACATACACGCAGTATACACGTAAGTTAGCAACAGACTTTTGTTTCACACTGTTTAATTATGTTATTATTGGGTACCGTTTGCAGTGCCTTTTAGACGTAACCCTTTGAACATCGACTGTTTCTATGGATGCTATTTTGCATGCCAGTACTTTTGAATTTGATATTTTTTTGACATCTTTTGAGCTGACACTCACTCTTAGTTTATAAAGTAGGTTTCTATGTACAAATTACAGAACCTTTTCACTGCAGACCTGGTTTGTTGTGTGCTGCTCGGTTTGACAAATGAAAATAACACAAATTAATTAACACTGCTTCTCTTAGTTTATGTTTCTGTGGCTCACTAAAGTTTCCATTTTTTGCCTTGTGGGATACATTTCTGACGATCCCGTTCCCCTGTAGCTCATCCAACATGTTTAGAGTGGGGAAAATATGCATATTTTAACGTATTTTATAATGGGTATAAACATACAGAACAACTATGGTTTAGAGCACTGACTGCAGATGATAGGACAACTGGATGATAACTGTTGTGTTTGCAGTTGACACATATTGGACTGAGAGAGGTGAGCGGTTTCATCGGATCTCGAAGGGCTGTGACTCTCAACAAGGTTGTTTACAACGTAAAGAAGCGTTGGATGGACAGACGTGTGAACGCAGTATGTACCATGACTGGTCGTGTGTTGAGTGCTGCACTGGAGATCTCTGCAATTTCTTCGCCACGGTAATTTTTTGCTCTCATTTTTTGTTTTGCTGCCGGGCACTATCCATAACCAGGGTATGGTATAGTAGGGTTTAACGTCCCACTCGACACATTATAGGTAATTTCAGAGACGATTTTATGAATCTGATGACCCAACCAACAGTGTCACAGCACTGAAGGATGATGGTTAGTCAACCATGCCAAGGACCAATCACACCAGGCTCAGCTCACTAAAAGGTAAAGAGCTAAATCAAGCAAGATCAAAGCCTGATACATCATACAGTCGATCGACCTGTAAAACTGCTTGTACCTTTGTGGACCATTATAGTACTACAGCGATCATGTTAAGTCACAGAATTTAGTAAGATTATGTTTCAGGCCTGGGGAGTCGTGCAAAATAACATAGGTCATAGACAGTCATGTAAAAGTCATGGAAAGTGATTCTAAAGTTGTGGAATTTTTATAATTATTTGCACAAATCATTAACCATAATGTAACAAGGACTTAGCTATCGCCAACAGATCGCACGTAAAAACCAACGATTTACGCTTTGTTGAAGTGCCGACAGCTGGCGACGACTTTCAACAAGCAGCAGATTTTCTGTTGCCGACAGTCCACAGTCCGCTACTGTCGCCAATTCAATGCCTGATAGGTTATGGATTTGTGTAATTTTTGGAGCATCAATGTTGACACCCTGATAACCACAGCCTGTGCACTGGCAGGCTGGCTGTTCATCACATTTGTGTTTTATATGGAAACGGCTACATATATCGTCAAACCTTAGATGTTGTAGAACATGCGTGTTGTAGAAGAAGTTGTAGTCGTTGTTGCACATCGTACGAGTTTATCTCTTAGTGATAAATGATCATTAGAGCCTTTGCAGTTTGCAGCACACGTGATTCGGATTCAGAGAATTGTTCTCTAAAGGCCCATTTATAGCAACACAACTCAACTCGAGTTGAGTTGCATCGGCGAAGTGTCTATAGCGATGCCGACGCAACTCAATTACTCAACTGAACTCCACTCAGGTCTTAAGGCCCGGCGACGTAACTCAACTCGACGTCGAGTGGAGTTGCGTTGCTATAAACGGGCCTTAAGGACACAGTTTATAATCTCTGCGTCTTTTGACTCATAGCCTAGGCAGGCACAACTTCACAATTTTGTTTTAACAACACTTGCTTTGCTGTGCTAAAATGGCTGTCGTAAGAACTGTGACATGCAGCTAGTATTATTGTTTGAGAATAGACCCTTCACCATTTCAGGAGGGAGGGCCCGTGTGGGTCCCGGACACTGTTGTTTTAGAATAGGCCCAGTCCGTTTCCTGGTCGGATGGCGTAAAGGCGTCCTAGGGTTAGTTAGGTTTTGTTAGGAGGTCTGTTTGCACTATTCTTGAAAATCACTCATTTCTAAATGAAACTAATTATAACTTGTGCGGTAATTTTTTGGTTATCTGACACTGAGATGTGTGGATCCTGGAATTTTGGATCCGCACCCGCAATTTTGTGTCTGTGACCACGTCCACAAAATTATTGTCATTAGGCATCTACCAGAAAAACAATGCAGCGTATTATGGACATGTAAATTATGCCAGATGCACTATTGATTTGCCCACAATACCACACGTGCACTTTTGATTTTCAGACCTTACCATACCATACTGTACTGGGCCGCCGTGGCCTAGATTTGCTACAAACAACGCTGAGGCCAATTAGGATGGCCCAATCAAGCCCTGCCGGAAAGGGAAGGAAGGATAGGGAGTATATCCAGGTGTAGGTGGTGCGCTGCTAGTGCCACTTCTGCTGGCAGTGCATGCGTGTAATGTGTGCAAGGGAGAAGGAGGGGAGATTGAAGGGCTTGTGCTTATTATTTTACGAGCTAGGCCTGTACGTTGGGTTTCTCTGAGGCTGTGCACTGTTTGTAGTGCTGGCCTCGTAGTTTATCCCAACGCTGGCTCGCAGTATAGGTCCGGGCGCCCTTAAAACCCAGTTCTAGTGGCCAGTCACAGATTTAAGAGGACACAGGCGGACCCTCTGTGCCTGCCCGAGATATTAATCTCTGAATATGCACTTAGTTGACCTGCATCTACCGACAAGCCGCCGGGCCCGCATCTTAACTCTGGACCTCCGGGGCCTGGTGGCCATGCACACTGCCGTGCAGTGACTTATGCCACTGTGCCACAAGGGCAGGATCTTCTGACCTTATTGTGATATAAAAGTTGCATTATTGCAGTTTTTATTGCTGCATACATGTAACTGATGTTAAAACCTATTGTTTGCTGTGAGTGTCTGCAATGCTGTGTGTAGTTGACAGCGAGTCCATTCCGTCCAAGTATGTTGCTGCTGCTGACATCTCTGATGCTGACGATGCTTCACTTCATCATGTTGCGACTGCAATGATCAAACACAACCGTTGACTGCTTCTAATATTTGAGACTTTTTGCACAACTCTGTTTATAGTTCATCATAGTGCTGCGTCAGCTACATGTAGTTAAATGGAGTTTATCTAATTATGACATCAGACACACTGCATCATACCCAGTGTACGATTTTTAGGGGGAGGGATACGGGGGTTTAACCCCCACTGGTTAAGGACGACCGCCACACTGGTGACCGAAAAGTTCTGGCGTGTGGGATCATTTATTAAAAAACACGTGTTTCCTGAGCAATAAAATGTCCAAAAAGCTCTGGGAAGACCCCAGTGGGGAGCTTACAACGCTCCCCCAGCCCCCTAATGGGTGGGAGGGGGATTTGCTGCCCCCTCCCCAAGAACACCACCCCACTCTCGGTCCTGCAGGCCTCGGGTTTTGGCTATTTCAGTCAAAGCAACCTCCACTGCTTCATTGACTAATCAAACCCTGATCACACCTGGCCGTAACCCCAACCCATTGCAGTGTTGCAGTAGGTCCGATGTGTTGATTAGACAGACCACTGTTTAAATACAACGGGTCAGTTCACTTTTTGGACCAGTCTTTCGCTGAGACCAAACTACTCAACTGTAGTCTCAGTCCTGAGTTCAAATTAACCAATCACGTGTTCCACACATCACTGCTCACTCCATTATGTCATCACTGACATCATTGCTGATGTATCCATATTTCTTTGTTTATTTATGAATAAGCGAAAAAGTGAAGTGATTTTCGTTCATCAAAACTTAATCTCTAACTGATTACTTATCTTGTGCATGCAAAATCAACAGGTGAGTTAATTAGCTTTGGATTCAGCGATCGTTCAGTCCGAAGTTTGGTCTCAGCTAAACGCTCAGCTAATCACTGAGACCAAACGAAAAAACGACTTCACTTTTTAAGCGCCTCACTTTACGTTAGTAAAAGAGGCGCTTATTGAGATAGGCTGTGTCGTTGGTCGTTGGTTGGTTGGTCGTTGGTTGTCACGCGCGTGCACTGTGGCCAAACGGTGCATCCTAGGCCTATAGTTACTATGGAACACTAATAGGAAACCCTACCCCAGGAATTCAATGGTACAACTTTGGACCCCCTGGGGTGACCCCTAACCGGGGAATGGGCCCCCCTGAGGAGCTTTTTGTCAAATTACTTTACCTCTTGTTGGCTTATTTTTGGTCTCAGTCCAAATTTAGGACTCAGCGAAAGTCTCAGCGAAAGACTGATCCAAAAAGTGAACTGACTGTATATGACAGTACAGTGTACCATCCTTGCTGTCTCTGCAGCTGATGGGTGACCATTTATGCAGGTATGACGTCTGCTGTAGGTCAGTCATTCAGGCCGACTCAGCCTTTCATCCTTTATGGGTAGATAAGTCAGTAGTAGGCTGCAATGAGATGTCCACCACCTCAGTCAGTGGGTGCACCATCTGGTGAACGCTTATGAGGTAGAGGCAGGTACGGTGTAATATACAGGTAAAACTTATCAGTACCTAAGCGCCTTGAGTAAAGACACTTACCTTTAGCTGTCTCATTAGTTGGAGACCGATTATTTGCCACAGCTGGCCCTGCTCTTTGGAACAGTCTTCCTGACGACGTCACATCGGCTTCATTGATGCTAGTGTTCTGTTGTAAACTGAAGATGTACTCGTTTCGACAGTCATAGCCAGACATTGTTATTGCGCCATAGTCACATAGTGGTTGCTTTAAGTTTTTTTTTGGACTTAGACCACTATAAATAAGTTGCCGTGTAATGTAATGTAACAACTGAGGCATTAAGTAAGTAAGTAAGTAATTTTTTTATTCAACACTTGACATTATGCAGTGCCACGACACGCATCAAACAACAAAACAGCAACGATAAATACCAACAACTATGGCATTCATGTGTTGAATAAGCGTATCATTTTTATGCCCTCGCCCCGTAGGGGGGGGGGGCGGGGGCATTAAGCGGTGATCGGCGTCCGTCTGTCTGATGTCGCGTACATCGGCTCTAACTCGAAAACCAAAAGGCCTAGGAAGACGAAACTTTGCACAGGGGTACCCCAGGTCACATGCAACTCCCACACCGACTTCAAGGTCAAAAGTCAAGGTGGGGCGGGGGCATATTGTGGCGGCCACCTAGCCGCACAGCTTGTTGAAAGTGTGCTGATGCTGTTTACCAAAAATTGTCAAAATTAGTCCATGCTTGTCGAAACTGCAGCTTGACAAAGTTGGCGCATATTTGAGATACAGTGTATAAATAAATTGCCACGTAATGTACCAAATGTAAAACCCAGGCATCAGTGACTGTGTACCAATCCTCATGCTGCCTACACTGGTCTACGTGTGATGTGAGCATTTACAGAATCACAATCTGTCAGCATTCAGGCTTCTATTGTTTGACATTTTACTAATATTACCTTGATACAATGTGTACATTTGAAAACCTGAATATTAGCACGTTTTTGTATCTAGTATTTAATCATGTCAAGTACGTTCTTGCTGGAATAGACATGGTAGATGTCCGATGGTAATGGTCATAAAATACTTTGTTGGTTTGATATTACAATTAAAGGTGACTTAAGATAAAAGTTGCCATTATGATTTATGAATACTGTACATCTCAAATAGAGATAGTGACAGAAAGCATAGATTTAAGGCAAAAATTCAGAGTCTGGTGAGTGTATTACACAGATTGTGTTCCAACTAACTTGAGCTATATTTTTATTTTGATGAAAATGTCTTGTTTGTGTACATTTTTTGCACTAATTTGTCAGTTCCGTGTTTTGACGTCGTTCATATGGAGACGGCAAGAGAAGCAGCCCGTATATCATCCCACTTCAACAATTGTGAGGTGTCCATGTGGAGATGATTGTGTATCTGGTAGTGTGATGACCAACGGTGCTGACTATACCAGTCAGCAGGATAACTAAATTTTGGTTTAAACCCGCTTACAATGTCATCACAATTCACAACTGATAACTGTCGTTGACAAATGACACACTACGTTGCACGCCTGTGGAACTTGTGTAGCAGGAGTTACTACCTCCCACCATAACCCTCAGTGTTGCAGCACTTCAGTGAGAAAGTTGAACTCTACCATGCACCTCATCACTGGCACCCTCCGTTCTACACCTCTCCCATGGCTTCCAGTGCTCTCCAACATTGAACTGCCAGCCCTACGACAGAACGCCAATCCAGCCTGATATTCTCAACCCACCATTTCTATGACTGACATCCAGGAAGCCGCTGTGACTGGACTTGCAACCAGCTGACATCAGAAGTCAAAGGCATAACTGAAGTTAGCTCAGGTGGTCAATTCTCACCTAGTGTGCGACCCAACAATCTGGCAACTGGGTTTTGACCTCCCTCGACAACAGTGGTCTCTGCTGAACCGTTTTCACATCCAACAGTGACAATGCGGTGCCTGCAGAAGGAAATGACGACTTACAGACACTGATCTGTAGACGCTGTTTCCTGGCTGACCAGTTGTGGTTCATGACATGCACACGAGAAGTGAGAAATTTGCCACTGTACTGAAAAGACGAGTCTGTGTCCGTGGTGGTGACTGTGGAAAGTTGTCCAGTTAAACTTCTGATAATCCTCTGATAAATCTACTACATGAATGACTAGAAACAAAGTATGATACATACCATCATCTAAAATTACACATCATTCCTTCATTTTGCAGTATGGTTTAAATTCATGCTTGATGAAGAATATGAAATTCATTAGAAAACGTGAATAGATAAGCCTATTTTTAGACCATCTGTTTTGCAGTATGCGTGTACATCTGCAGTTAAAGTCGGCTAGACTAAATATTTAACGATTAATAATAAAATACGCCTTCATTGCTTTGGTTGGGATCAGCATGGTTAGGTGGGCTGTAAAAACACCACTCGAGTAAGCGCGAAAATTTGCTCATAGACAACTGGCTGGATAAATGGTGGGTGTCGTGTCTGTCAGTGTGTGTTGGTTAGTGCACGAGCCATCGCAGTTACCAGTCACTTGAAGCATTTACAGTTTATTTCAATAATTCCAAAATAATCATGTGAGAAAAGCTACAGCAACGTGACAGTGATTCGGTGTCAACATCAAGTCGGTGTGATACAATACGATATGATAGTGCATACCTAGCGTGCAGTCAAAAGCTGACGGGTAGCCAGCTTAGTCTGCTACACTGATTAAAAAAAAATTAAAATGTGAAACTAAAAATAAACTTATGAGCATGACAGGTCCTGTCCAGTCCCATTATCATGAAAGCAGGTAACAAAAGGTCTATTTAAGGTGGGAAGGATTTTTTGAAAAGGCAGATTTTGAGCCTGGAGTGAAAGAGTGAAGGAGTGATGAGCGGAGATGATGAGAGAGATGGGTTGACAAGTGGATGAGGAGGTGAATCGAGACAGGACTGGTGAGGCTGACAAAGAGAGTGGGGATGATGACAAGCGGATGCGGAGGTGAATCGAGACGGGACTGGTGATAATACAGTAACAACAGTAATAAAGCATTATATCCACGTACCATTATAATTACCTCACCCCAGCAACAGCTGTTTTCGGTGGCATCATCGTATATTTATGTTGCATAAACATTCACGAGAGTATGTCGATAGTTCAAGGATTGTGCCATTAAATTTAGGGATTAATGGGCCAAACTAATGATCACTGGACCCAAAATAATCCACTAAAGAATGGTAGCGCCATCTTGTGAGTATCTATAAAATGTGTGGGGCGAGGGATTTGTTATTACTGTCACAAAAGACATTCGGCAAGATTGTCACAAATGGGGAATACAATGTTATAAATACAGAAGACACTGTATCTGACAGCGCCATCTAGTGTACACAAACTGAACAATATTCAGGGGCATACCCAAAAATATGGATTGGGGGGGGGGCGCGAAGGGGTGAAGTCTCGTCCCCTCCCCTCCCCTAGGCTTCGTTCCCCTACCCATCCCCTCCCCTCCCCTTGCTGTCCCCTTATAAGTAGGCCCCCTTAATCCAGCTAGGGGTCTGTGGGAGTGCTGTAAGCTCCCCCAGCAGGGTCTGGGGCAGAGCCCCAGCCAAAATTGAATTTTGTACATTTTAGCCTTAAAATCTGACATCTGGTGGCAACAATTTTAATGATTTTCCCGAGAGTCAACTGACCAAATTTCAAACTTTCATGCTGGTGTTTGCTGAGTTT
>Ga0209149_1001994_pt1 | contig 11046 bp, 14 predicted proteins | sample WorMetTyACAVOLI2_FD_187423 | JGI IMG/M metagenome (GOLD analysis project Ga0209149, IMG submission 187423) | Marine gutless worms symbiont microbial communities from Max Planck institute for Marine Microbiology, Germany - Olavius algarvensis... ...
AAATACTGACAACACTCGACACTGTACCAATCATCGATCCCAAAGCCAGATATTGATCGATAAATCGCGATTTTTGCCCCAGCTAAAGTATTTCCGTCAGAATATCACTAGACCGTTCGGTATGGAGAGATCAGAATGGTGTGGCTACCCGACGGTGAAAAAAGTTCGAAGACACGTTTACTCGTCTCGACAGAATACACGAACGTGACGGACGGACAGACGGACAGACAGACACCGCACGGCAGCATAGGCCGCGTTTATGCATATGATGAGTATGATGATCATAATGCTGCGTTATTGAAGTCGTTCAAGCTCAAACTGTAAAGAGTAGCGATATGACTGACCACGTGCTAGCAACGTGGATATCATCTGTAGCAATCCGATCCGACCCGAGTCAGATTATGACTTTGTAGAAATAATAGCAGTATTTGCATGGTGTTGATTTAGACCAGCGACAGGCTTCGACAGTTAGCGGTGAGGTTTCCACGACTTCTGTCTGCCTGCACGATCAGCTGGGTGCACAGCTGGCCGACAGAAGCACTCGTCGACGTTGTCACTGAGCAGCTGGCGGACTTCAACATCGAGTGTACGGCGGAAGTCAGAAGTCAGCTGTGCGCCAACTTCGCGTCGGTGCATCAAGACGCTGTCGACATGTCCGCCGTCTATAGACAAAGGTAGATGTTTCAGTAGTGTCAGTCGCATCACCAGGAGTTGGGTTTAGGTGACCCCACGGCCGTGGAACGCCGTGGATGCCTTAGTGTAATGATCGAATCAACGTATGAATTACAATACGTAAACTAAATGTTTGTTATTCTACAAGCCTTCAACAGTTATTTACTTAGCACTGTGTACACACACAATTATAGCTATACCTATCCGTAATCTTGCAGAATGCAGAGTCGAGGAAGCCGTAGCTGCTAACGCCACTGTATAGCAACAAACGTTACATTCTGTCGTGTACAACTGTTTATCTCATACCCTCAGAACTCTGTTTACCTCTATGACTTGTTTCTAGATTTTACATTAGATTTGTGTATTGTTTATGTTTCTCTACTTTTGTTTTACCATTTGCATTTTACTTGAATAGCATTTGTTGCGTTAATCTTTACAATTAATTATTAGAAAATGTCGAATTTTGCTAAAACTGCACGTACTTGACACTGTACGTTGTAATTCGGTGATTACTGAAATAGCATTGAATTGTGAGACGCCATCATAAGTAACATAGAAAACAGCAACTTAATTTGATTAATACGCGTCATCGAACAAACTACGTAAAACAAAAGAATGTTTATACAAATTATAAGTCAAAAATTTATTTATTCAGCTTCAGGCGCTCAGAATTAACAGTTTTATTAATGGCATTTATGCAGTGATATTTGGCGTATGAAGTTTAATATTGAGGTATCAAAGATGCCTTTCTGATCAGTTGTATAAACCATGAATGGCACTAAATAGCCTTTTTGTGCTGATGTGCCGTTAAGAAACTACTCACTCACTCACTCACTCACTCACTCACTCAAGATGCCTTTAGTGTAGCTGTGGCGTATGTGTAGACATCGCTGCGTGGCTCACTTTACCGGAATTTCATTTAAGTCATTCGTAGACGCGTACAAGTCGACTTATCTGCTGCGGCATCAAGAAATAAAAGAGGAGCTGCAGAAGACTGGCGCCGGTCTGGAGAAGATGGAGGAGGCGTTGCACTGCGTTTCAGAGATGCAAAATGAGCTGGCGGAGAAGGAGAAAGTCCTAGCTGCTGAAACTGCCAAGACCGATGATGCTCTGAAATTGGTTAGTCTGTACACCTGTTATGCTAATTCTTGATCGCCTTCGATCACGTCAATTTGTCATTGCCCATTTTACGTCATGCGTAAACGTCTTTTCCACAAATCCCTCCCAAAAAAATTTCCAGTATTTTCTGACTGCCTTTACGGACTCTCGCAACTTATTTTGGCTTTTCATCCATTCATCCATTTATTAATACGCACAAGGCAGCAGTAATTATAAAATACACACAGGACAGAAAGCATAAAATATACAGAAAATTAAAAAAATAATATACTACTCGTTTTTATCGCGCTGTGCTATGCAAGTGCTGTATGCTGTTGCTATTCTGTCTGTCCGTCTGTCTGTCCATCTGTCTGTCCGCCCGTCTGTCCATACACTGATGGACTGTGTCGAAACCGTTAAACCTATCATGAAATTTTTTACCACCTTTGTAGCCCATCATTTTAGTTTTCTCTCATGCACCAAACATAATGGCAATATTCGACCGTAGTTATTTGGAACACTAATAGGAAATCATGTGTAATCTCTCAAGTAGTGTCATTGCCGATAAAACCGAATGACAGGTCGGATACCATGGGTGCTACTGTCCAGTTAAATGTTGTAGAATCGCGGTTTAGCTTAGAGGTAACGCGTTGGTCTTAACGAAGTTGCGCTTCGCCGACCTGGTTGGTACCAGGATGGGTAACCGTTTTAGGGCGGGTAAGCCCTAAGCGCTGTGTAATAGGCGCATCATATATGTACGATGATGATGATGATGATGATGAAGCCATCTCGTTGCAGAACCAGCCACCCAGTTTCACTCAGGCTTGTCATCCCTCCGTGGGTAGGCACAGTGAGTACCAGCGGAAACTGGGGAGTAAACAGGAACACCACGCGATGCACTAACCCATATCTGTGGTCTCACAATGTTAGCTGGTGCCTGGCTGAGAACTAGTTAAACGGAGATCAGCGCCGAAGTACGGGAAGCGGTAGCACATCAGATGCGTGTTCGCGATGGTGCTCTATACAAATCCATATTTAATTTGCTGTAATCGTTTCGTGTGGTTTATCGAAAGGTTGTGGAAAAATCTGAAGCGGTAGAGCTCGTCCGACGTTCAGTTCGGAGAATGAAGGACCGAGCGCAGCTGATTGTCGACGACATCGAGGTCAACAAGTGCGAGATGACGAGCCAGTTGGACGGAGCTGGCCCGACCTGCGAGGAAGCTGAGTGGGCGGTGACAAAGATCCAGGCCAGCGACGTCGACCTCTTGCTTGCTGACAAGCAGTGTTCGTCGTATGTCTTGGCGCAGATCATGGACTGTGTACTACTCATGTTCCAGAGACCGTTGAATACGACTGAGATGGACGCGGACAGAGGATGTATCGAACCTTCGTGGAACAAGGCAGTCAAGGTCAGACACTTTGGACATTTGTCTCAATTGAAGGACAGTTGCTCGTCATTTTTTCAGCCAGTACAATATTTCTATGTTTACAATAACTAGTCGCATGAAAAATATCATCCCGTGATCCATTGCAGGGTGCTGCCACCTGGCGAATTTAATGATACGATCTGTTATCATTGCCCGCCTGTGATGAAAGTTTTATGGCGATAGCTAAAACCGTTTTTGCGTAATGTTGGCATAATTACAAACGTAGAACGTCGGTCTCTGACCGGCGACTTTCCCTGTCCTGCGCTGGACCTACAGCTGACGAGTGACGTGACCACATATAATAATAATAATAATAATAATAATCAGTACATTTATAAACAGCGCCTGAGTCACGCAATGTCACAACGGCGCTGGCTATATATAGGTAAACATATATAGGTAAACCGTCTGCTATAGGGCAGCCAACCAGGCCACCTCAGCCTTTCATCCTTTTGGGGTAGATAAATCAGTAGTAGGCTGCAATCAGATGTCCGCGACCTCAGTCTGGGAGGCGCCATCTAGTGAACGCTTACGAGGTAAAGGCAGGTACGGTGTAATTTACAGGTAAAACTGTGACTGGTCCGTGCCTGAGCGCCTTGAGTGTGAGGTACTACACTAAAGGCACCATATAAATACACTTACCTTCACCTTTATGTGGCGAATAAACTTCATCAAAACAAAGCTACAAACAAAGTTGTAAACAAACTTACACAGACAAGGGACGACAACAATACCTTTCTGGTTAATGCTGGCTGTCGCCGGACAAAGTAATGCTGTGGTGAAATTAAGCTTCATAACTTATCATTTGTTTTTACCTGACAGTTATCGAATTGTTACAGGGCCGTCGGTTATTGCTAACTGCACTAGCATGCACTTAGAAGTCAGGATCCATATTATAAGCGTTTTCTGGACAGAGAAGTTGAGTGTTGGAAATAGAGGAGTAGATTAATGTACGTACGACATGATGCCTAAATTCGGCTAGTGGAATCTAACGATGCATGTTTACTATACACTAAATATCAATACTTAATTAAATTACAACAAGAACCTCAGTTGTCACAGAGAGACCGCGCGACGCTTCATGTCATTGAATATTTTGCTAAGTTACTCAAGATCACTCAAAGTCATTCGAAATGATACTGTTGAGTAGGGCGTGTGTAAGGCCCTATTAGTATTTCATTGAAACTATGTCTGTATCTCGTACCGTTTATGAGATATTCAGCGTCGAAAAAGGCGTGACCTTGAAACTGGGGTATGGGTCGTTCAAGGTCATTGAAAGTGGCGACCTTTTATTGGTCGGCCATTGTAAGTATAGCTGTTTGTTGTACCATTTTCAAGTTATTTGTTATTGAATCATCGTGACCTTGAAAAGGTCACTGAAGGTCATTCAAACTGGTACCATTCGAAAGCTTGAGTGCGGTTTTCTATTCGCCTTCCATGGTAACTATGGCCGTATCTTTAACCGTTTATGAGATATTCAGCGTCAAAGAATAGCGTGACCTTGAAAACTGGGTCATGAGGGTTGTTCAAGGTCATTAAAAAGGCGCCGTTCGATAGATCATGTACGAATTTTTATTCGTCCGCCATCGGAAATATAGCTCTAGCTTGTACCGATTTTGAGTTATTTGACGTTGAATAATATCGTGACCTTAAAGTATGCGTTAGAAGTCACTCAAAGTCATTCAAATTGGTACCATTTGAAAGCTTGGGTGCAGTTTCCTATTCGCGTTCCATAGTAAAAATGGCCATATCTTTAATTGTTTATGAGATATTCAGCGTCAAAGTATAGAGTGACCTTGAAAACTGCGTTAGGGGTTGTTCAAGATCATTGAAAATGTCGCCGTTTGATAGACCATATACGACTTTTTATTGACCCGCCATTGTAAATATAGCTCTATGTGGTACCGTTTTTTGAGTTATTTGACGTTGAATGATATCATGACCTTGAAATTTGGGTTAAAGGTCACTCAAGGTCATTCAAACTGGTACCATTTGAAAGCTTAGATGCGGTTTCTTATTCGCCTTCCATAGTAACTATGGCTTTATCTTGCATCAGTTGCGAGATAAAGTGAGATATTGGTCGAAAATCGTGATTTTTTCATACCCCCTTGCATTCGGCGCCATCGTTTGGGGAATTTCCGTCGGAATATTGCCATTCCGTTTGGTATGGAAAAACTAGAATGGTGGGGCTACCCGACGGTGAAAAAAAATTTGAGGATATGTGTAACCGTTTATACAAAATGCCGGCGTGTGACAGACAGAATGACGGACGGACGGACAGACAGACAGACTATGCCACGGCATAGTCCGCGCTATCATACACGTCGCGCGGTAAAAATCGTCGGAGGAACACCGTACATGAGATGCTGGCACGCGTCAACTTCATTAAGTCATGATTGTCAAAAACAGTCGAAACAAGAAATACGTTCTGTCGAACTCGGAGTCTGTCCAATGCAACTTTTTCATTTGTGATCACATTACGTTCATCCAATTAAAAATGTGCTGCTGTGTACAAAATTTCGCTGAGATTTGGCGATATAACGATTTTCAAAATGGCGGCCGTCCGCCGTCTTGCATTTTGGAAATTTTTATTTTTGATCACGTGACGTTCATCCAGTTCAAACTCTGCTGCTGTGTACAAAATTTGGTCAAAATCGGATGATTTTTCACTGAGATATAATGATATATCGATTTTAAAAATGGCGGCCGTTCGCCATCCTGGAACTGTATTACCACCATACGAGACCACCCACGAAGTCTCTGTTGCTGGTCGCAGCTGCCTATCAAATTTCATGTCAATGTGATACACAGATCTGAAGATACAGCTATTTGAATTTTCACATATTTGGCTTGAAATGCTTATTCAGGCCACCAAAATGGGGGTTTTGGGGGACTTTGGACCCATAAATGTGATTATTCATCATCGAGACCCCCAAAAGGCACAATTCTTGCGTAAATCCGCGTCTTTTAAGCTATCAACTGTAAAAATCCGTTGAGGGGTCTGAACAGTAGGCTATTTGATAGAAAGTGTGACGGATACACACACAGACAAACAGACACACACACATAGGTAAATTTATGTTCTGTCCATGCATAGCATTGGACAGACTATTATTTTGTTTGCAGTTTCTGTCAAGCGGCGACTTTCTGTCGCGCCTGTCGGCGTTCCCAGTCGACTCGCTGAACGAGGAGACGCTGGAGCTCGTACACGGTTACCTCCAGTCAGAGGACTTGGAACTCGAGCTGGCCACACAGACTTGCGGTGCGCTGGCTGCGGGACTTCACGCGTGGGTCAACGCCATGTGTTCTTACTACATCGTGAACAAGAAAGTCATCGGCACCAAGGTCGATTAATGCCGAGTTCACTTTTTATTTCGACAACAGATTTTATACTCATCGTGTTATTGAAACCAGTCTGTTGAACGTACGTGTTTCGTGTAGTGGTAACATTACAAGTTTTTTACGGTGTAAAAAGTCACATGTACAGCTATAATATACAGTGCAATAAATAATCTGTTGTAACAATATCTATACACTTCGTACATTTAAGTATACGTGATGCCGACCGCAAAGGCATGGTTGAATTACGTTGTTTGCTCAAATGTCAGTAGATTTTGTCATTATGCCAGTAAAGTTTCTCTCTTCTGTTCTGTAGCAGGCTAAATGTGAAGGTATAAACGTGCGATCATTTAATTAATGTTGTATGGATGAATGAAGGTGTTTTTTTGTCTGCAGGATGTGTTGGTAAAGAGGGAAGTGCGACTGGCGGCAGCCATCGAAAACATGCACGCAGAGGAGTTGAGATTGGATGAAAAGCAGAAAGAGCTGGACAAAGTGCAAGCGGCTTATGATGTCCTGATGCAACAGAGACAGGTCAAAGTTATTTCTAGGATTTCTAGTAGTACAACTCAGTTAGCTGCAGTGTTAAGCCATTAATTATAACGAAAATAATTTGAATAATGAAAACGAAATGACGAGAGTGAGTAACAAAGTAACTAAAATATCGTAATAATAAAAATGACTTCAGATAATAATAAAACTGACTGTTGAGTTGGTCCGTCTTTTTATTGTCGTCACGCTTTTATACAACTTTCCATCGTATATAGTAATAGTAGTAGTAGTTTTATTGACAGAAATGAAAAAAAGCGAACAGAGAGAACAAGAGAACAGCACTGCTGTCAAATTGCAAAAATACAGCAAACACATATAAAAGTACAATCTCACAAGATAACAATCACCAAGCGAAGTTCAAACTAACACAAGAAAAATAAAATGAAATGACAGTTTTGATCATACATCGACAAAATCAAATGACATATACGACAAACTACATAAACTTCAACGCAATCAAAAAAACGGCAATGTTAGAAAAAGACAGCACTAAACTGAGATCGAATGTGATCACTCAATGGGCAATGACAAATCACATGCTCTTCCATTTGTATTACACCACAGGGGCACAGTCTATCTTCCCTGGGTATACGACTCCATCTACCCGTCTCTATGGCCAACGTATGCGATGATAATCTTAATCGAGTGGCGTACGTACACCCGATCTCGATCTGGTATACTAAGTACTTTTCCTACATACATAGGAGAAACAGTCATATGAGGCTTTATATGAACATATGTTCTAAATTTTGTTCCATGGCTACTGTCATCATCACCTCTAGCACGATTAAACACTTCACTGCTTTCTATTCTCTAAATCTTCTTGAATAACATCTCCCGTACTCATTAACTGCGTGAGATATTTAGTTCCTTTGGTTTGAGCATTGACACAAATTTTCAATATTTCAATGAACGGATAATCTGCTATATGCTCTCTTGAATATAACAAACAAGATAGAAACGTGTTTGTGCAGATTTGATTCGGGCAACAAGTGAGGGCATACCCAATTCTACCAAGCATAAATCTACAGAGATATTTGGCCTAACGCCCAGCAATACCCTGATTTGACTAGAGTGCGGTCGGTTAAATCAGTCATACATTCATTCATATTCAGTAGCAGGCTCAAGGCCCGTGGTCACAGACTAACTGATAATCAGACACTGACTAAAATTTTCTGTTGAATTCTGTCTTTCACCCACTTTGTATTGCTGGTCACTGTTGTTACTGTGTGTACCAATGTTGGTTGGTTTGTCTGTCAGCGCTTTCGTTGGTTCTGTTCAGCGTTTATTTTTCTATTTTTACGCTCCGTCAGGCTAGACTGACAGGCGCAGACAAAATGTTCGCGACCTGTCCTTTCGTCAATGCGTCCGTTCATTCGTCTCTCAGACTGTTACCAACTTTGTAAATACGATATTTTGAAAACAAATCAATCGATCGATTTTGATGATAATTAGTACACGTGGTCCACGGGGCTAGGTCATGAAACGGTCAACTTTTTGGGTCAGGGGTCAAAGGTTAAGATCACACGATGCCAAAGATAGATTTGGATGCCGGGCGCAGGCATCGTTTTTCATCGACCGGTTTTCTAGTTTACTATGTCTGAATGTTTCTCTATTTTATTGCATTTATAGTCGTCTCTAGGCCTGTTCATTTTGACGCTTATCTTCTTAGTCACGTATCATGAATTTTCTATTACTACTTCGCGCTGACAGACGATTGATACTATGATCGCTGACATTAGCTTTTTAACCCTTTATGGACACATTAAAACCGCAGAGCAACGGACCATTATACAGCAATACGGTGATTGGTACACTGGTTGTTGACTAGTGGGCTGTTACATTTGGTACAGCGAGGAGGGCCTGGGTGGGCTGCGGCCCCGCCCTGTCCCTTTCTTGCTGTACCAAATATAACAGCCCACCCATTAACGGCCAGTGTACCAACTTCATATCATTCGATGTGGCACTAATTGCCCCTGCACTCTAAAGGGTTAACTCAGACCTTTCTGAACGAAGCGTTGCCGTTTCCGCTCATAAACGGTAAGCATCATGGCGGTGACGTGTTGCAGGTGGTTGTGGATGACGTGGAGGCATTCCGTTCGAAGGTGAATGACGCTGTTGCTGTGACTGATAACTTGGACAAACACAGGCAGACGTGGCTTGAACGGACGAGTTGCCTCAAGGCTCAGACGGCGCGGTTTGGGGCTGTTGTTTCCTCGTAGTTTACATACTCGCTGCAGTGGCAAAATCTCCATTTCACGGCGAGCGTGGTCATCAACGTTTTAGCATTTTACTTTGATAGGATATTTGTTAGCGCCGAGCCGCCAGAAGGGTCGAGTACTACCATTGGTCCATTACCATTCTTGCTACAATGTTGGGATGTTAAGTCGTTGACGATTAGAAAAAAAAATAATTCGAACAGTAAAAACGAAATATCACTAGACATACAGGGTGGCTCAAATTAAAATACTCCACCGGACAAAATGCAATTTCTCCACAACCGTGTGAGATTGTTATACCCAAACTCTTGGTTTATATGGGAGAGATCCTGCTACAATAATCTGAAATTTACAAAAAAAAATTATTTTAGTGTTCTCCAAAGTTATGGCTATCTAAATATTCTATGCCACGTTTTCAGTTCTGCGCGGACTAATCAACCAACTTGTAATTTTCATTCTCGTCATGGTTTCTGCGGGCGTCTGTTTCGGTGAGAAGGGTTTGCCATCTGGCTTCATTTTTTAACAGGACGGCGCGCCTGCACACACGGCAAAGCTGGCTCAAAACTGGATTGCTACCAACTGCAGTGAATTCATTGGTAAAGATGAATGGCCTCCGAACTCGCCTGACCTCAAACCTCTGGACTACCATATCTGGAGAGATATATGCTTGAACGCTACAAGTAAGGCCTAATTTCAACCCAAACCGGAGAACATCGATGAGCTCAAGAAAATTCTGCAGTTGATATGGGATCAGCTGCCACAGGACTCGATCGACAAAGCCATATTGAGCTTCCCAAAAAGACTTCGGGCTTGTGTGAAAGGTGGTGATGGACACTTCGAACATACGCTAAAATGAACTATACTTCTCAGATGTTGTTATTTATAGTAACAGTCAATTTTTCTTTACAATGAAAATTACAAGTTGCTGTTGATTATTCCGTGCAAAATTGAAAATATGGCATAGAATATTTAGCCATAACTTTGGAGAAAACTAAAATAACTGTTTGAAAATTTTCAGAATTGTAGCACGATATCTCTCATATAAACCAAGAAATCTGGGTATAAAAATTTTACACGGTTGTCGAGAAATTGCATTTTGTCCGATGGGGTACCGGTATTTTAATTTGAGCCACCCAGTATGTCGTTTGCACAGCCACGTCAAGTTTCTGTCTTCTGCGGAATGTAACCTTACGAGTTTCAACGCTAACTGTGAACGTGTAAACGTGAAATCAATCAATCCTAACCTTAACCCTAACCCTAGAATGAAAAGAATATGCTACCCAGCCTATGTGGAGTTTTGCTGGCGTGGTCAGCTCCCTACCATGGATCGCGGAAAAACGCCGCCTGCAATTAATGTTGTAAAGTGGCAAGCACCTGCTGGCCTCCGTGAAGTGGTGATGGCATGTGGCCTTAAGGAACTCCGTATCAGCGAGTGAACACTCGAACGGTCTTCCATCAGTGCAGCAAACACAATAATACCGTATAATAATAATAGTCAGATTATACTCGAGCGCGGCGCGGTCGTAATTTTAGAGGCGTCTACAAAGGCAGAAACTGTTCTTGTTTCAGACATATTTGGTATGTGCAGAAACTCAGTTATGGTAATTATGTGGTGATAACAATCTCGCGTCGTTTCAGGATCGAGATTATCCAATGAGATGCCAGGAAATCCCGACCAATCAGGTGGCAGGAAATCCTAGCCAATCAGATGTCGGCCTGATATATATAAAAGCGATAGT
>Ga0209149_1001995_pt1 | contig 11045 bp, 3 predicted proteins | sample WorMetTyACAVOLI2_FD_187423 | JGI IMG/M metagenome (GOLD analysis project Ga0209149, IMG submission 187423) | Marine gutless worms symbiont microbial communities from Max Planck institute for Marine Microbiology, Germany - Olavius algarvensis... ...
GGTCAAGACGCATTCTACCATGCTAGCAATCGCACCACTCGCCCCAAATGGTTGGTTTTGCGCAAATTGTGTGAGTTAATAGTCCTTCGAGTCGTTAGAAAGACGTTATAATATTTAATAGCAGTGACTTTACGGCTGTGAAAAAAACGGCTTCGATGCGAAAGGGGGGGGGGTTGAACCCCCAAATCCCCCCTCTGGCTATGCCACTGCCGACAGTGATAGTAGTCTAGTGTCTTTCGTTATTACAACAATCTAAATGGACTCAGCTAAATGGACTCAGCTTACTAATAAGCCACAAACATGCCGAAATGTGGTGGGATGGTTTTGCTCGCTGAAACAAGATAACAGTTGATCGGGATAGTTTCACCGCTGGTCGGGCCAGCGCCGAAGCCATACAGAGAACTGGATTATTCGGATTCGCCGCATAATGAAGATACATGATATACACCGGATAACTCAGCCCGCCGACTGTTTCTGTGCGCTACAGAACAGTTTTGACTGCGATATTCGATGGCGCCAATATTAAAAAATATTACCGACGACAAACGGCGTCTCTGTTTTCACCAAGTCAATGCGACAGTACTTTTTCATTTTCCTAATACCGTATTGTATTATTTACGCTCTATATTGAACAAAAAACTTAGCTATCGCTAACATGTCGTGCACCTTCAGAGACAGGAACACAACTCGGCCTCGCTTGGACTATACGAACTGTCATGCAAAGCTCAGTATTTTTTACAGAAAGCTCAGCTGTCGCAGAGAGGCCGCGCAACGCTCCTTGTTGTTGAAAATTTTGCTAAGTTACTCAAGATCATGTGAAATTGCACCGTTGAATAGGGCATGTGTAACTTCCTGCATTTTAAACTAATGTCTTTATCTTATGTCGTTTTTGTGGTGTTTAACGTGAAATAATATGGCGTGTCGTTGAAATCTGAGTTAGGACTAATTCAACGTAATTGAAAACGGCACCATTCGACAGATTATATGCGGCTTCGTCTTAGTCTGCAATATTGTAATGTATAGCTCGGTCTTGTACCATTTTCGAGTTATATGACGTTAAAAATATCGTGACCTGTCCATGATCACTGATCATGCGAATTTATGCATGATCTGTATACGTCGCTGACATCCACAGGCGCTATCTTTTCCCGCTTCATTCAGTTCTACGCAGCGAGCTCCGGAAAAAAGCTACATAGCGTAAGATGGTGCGTTACGGTCGTTCAAGATCATTCAAGGTCATCGAAATTTGTACCAGTCGAAAGCCCGTATGCAGTTTCCTATTAGTCTTCCATTATAACTATGTCTCTATCTTCTATCGCTTCCGAGATATAAGAATTTATTAATGGAAAATCTGCGTCTTTTTCGCCGTTTTACCAACTCCAGTCTCGTTTAAAGCCGTCGCAAAGGGCGTTCTCCTGTGACCATAAGCAACGAAATTTGGTCTCAAAAACTGGAGGCCTCAAAACTAGGCTAATCGACGGTATATTCTACTGTTATTAGTAAGTAAGTAAGTAAGTAAGTAAGAGTGTTTATAAGGCGCAATAACCAAAAGAGTCACGATGCGCCGCAGTCCGTCTAAAACATGAATGTTTTCAGTTGTTTTCTGAATTCTGTGCAGCTGACTTCCTTGTCTCGCAGACTGACAGGTAAGTTGTTCCACATACGTGGTCCAGCTGCAGCAAAACGTCTGTCACCAAAACGACTGTGAACACGAGTGACAGAGCACTTTCTCCCGTAATAAGAAGACCTGAGGGAGCGAGTAGAACTTTCTGAGGCGTGACGGACTTTCTTAGTGTGACGGACGGACAGAGAGAAACACCGCTCATAGCTAAAGTCGTGCATATGCATAGCAGATGCGCAACAAAAACCACAGTGCGTTTTTATGCCAGGCATAATGTTCTCGATCTGTCCGTCTGTCCGTTCGTCCGTTCGTCTGTCACCAGTCTTGCGAAAACAATATTTTGAAAACGAATAAACCGATTTTGACGCAAATCAGTAAAAGTGGTCCGCGTCACAAGGGCATGAAACGATAAACTTTGGGGGCCATGAGGTCAAATTTCCCCTTTCTTTTCAATGGCGTAGGACATTTCCCCCTTCCACCACCACCGGCGGCCGATCTACTGTCTACAATAATTATAAAGCGATTTACCGTTACAAAATTTGATCTGGGGCATATCTCCTGGACCTAATCATTGTATCAATCTGTTCAGTGTTTTTGATTCTGTGAGGGGTTGAATTTTGCCATTACCATAGCGATAACACGGTGCTGCACTACCGTGCATAGCGTCATTCGAGGACAACATGCAGGAGAAACCTTTTTACTAGTCTACGTACAGGCAGAGACAGAAATGACGCATGTGAATTAAAATAAATATCATGTAACGTATAAGAGGCGAGGATCTGAGAGAATCTGAGACAATAGTGTCCGTTGACAGTTACTGTAGTGCTGGGCCTATACCGAATTTTAACTAATTTTAATGAATTTAAACATCTTAAAATGATCAGATATTGTTTAAACATTTTAAAACCACAAGTTACGAAGTCTTAACATGTGAGTCCGAAAGTCCGAAAAAGCAGACCGGTTGAGAGAGGCAAATAATGTAACACTGAGCGCATCCGAGATAATCCCCAGATTTCCGCATTAACGGGTATTGATCACAGCACGTGCTGACCTGCAGCGGCGCTGGTTGTGTCCGCCTGATTAACGCCGTATCGACTTTTCATCGATCGGCCGAGGTGTCGATGAGTGCGTCTGCGACAGATTCTTTTTATCCAGATTTCTAACCCAGATTCCAAGGACACGCCCATTGTTCGACGTTGAATATCTCAGAAACGATACGAGATGCCAAGATATTCGCAACAGTCATTCTATTTCATTAAGATAATTTGCCTTCGTTCGAACATACCAGCGCATTGTCATACTAATATTTCTTAATGCTTACTTACTGCGTATCGGCACATTGTGCAACAGTGTGCCGATACGCAATACTTGCCGATAAAAGGTAAGTAACGCAAGCTGTCTCAAATGCAAAATAGATACTGCGCTGCGTAGAACACCAATTATTATTAACTCTTACATTTATAGCAGGCACATGGGAACGGTTTGGAGAAAAACTGTAGTAACACGGTTTATCAATATTCAGATGCAACTTATTAGCTATCAGCCATTTGTTTCTATTTGAAATTAAAACGTTTTCATTTCTTTCGAGTTTGGGTAAGGTTTTACCAGTTACAAACGAGCTTGTGTCACGGCCATCGGGAATTCCCGTTCTGAAACTTAAAAGTCCCCCGGCTCAGTGCAAAAATTCCCGAAAATTCCCGTTACCAAAATAAGCCATAATGCACATTTACAAGCACAAAGCTACCGATAACTGCTAATGTGGCAATGTGTTCAGTAGAAGAACGAATTAAAACGGAACAATGCATGCATGTTTAAAAAAATGTAACATTAAAATAGATTGAAAACAAAAAAAACTTAACTATCGCAATCAGATCGCGCGTCAGCTGCGCACACAATATGTCGATGGCCTCTGAGCCTATAGTAACTACGTGACCGTGAAATCTGGGTCAGGGGTCGTTCAAGGCCATTGAGAATGGCACCGATCGATAGATCGTATACGACTTACTGGTCTGTCTTTATAACTATAGCCCTATCTTGCACCGTTTTCGAGTTATTTTACGTTGAATAATGTCGTCATCTTGAAATCTAGGTTACGCGTCACTCCAGGTCATTGGAAATTGCATCACTCGATAGATCGCATACCGTCATACGAGTTCCTATAAGCATTTCATTCTTGTATCGTTTGTGAGATATTGGTCAAAAATCGAGAAATTTTTATACCCCACCTGTATTTAGCGCCCCGTGGAGGAATTTCGCAAAATTGTTTGATACTCATAAAACTAGAATAAAACTAGAATGATTGGGCTATTATGGTGAAGAAATTACGACGTGACCGGAACGTGACAGACAGACGGACAGACAGATAGAATTGCTATATCAATTATTATGAACGCTGACACGCGATAAAAATCAAACATCAACAATACTAACATAACGTAAGGCATCACTACTGTACAGTGAGAATCACTCTATCACTGTACAGTACTAGGGTAAGGCCTGAAATAATATTTACATAAGTCATATTCAGGGTGCGGTTGGAGTTAGCCAATCTACCGCTATCACTGATCTTATCGTACGCGCGCAGTCTCAGCAGTAGCTGGGCTTCTTGTCTATAATGAGAAGCTGCGGCAACAGTTTGTTGCAGATAACATCCTGCTCGTCATCGCTGTCTCTGCAACCAACAGCTGCAGGACATTACGAGGACCGTTTGCCCTTCGACGAACGATAACCGTGCGTGGTATCATATATGTTTGTCGGTTATCTCGTTTAAAAGCGAGCAACGTCCACGCGTTGTTCGGTGCAAATGCGTTTCCAAGCTGTCGGCGACCGGCTCTGTTCTCCGTTCTCTCCTCGCCGCCATTTACCTACAGCGCTGCTGCACGAGACACGTACGCGCAATCACCATTGGGATCCGGGGATGCCGGTCCCCAACCGTAATTTGGACCATCTGGCATCCATATTGCTGAATAAGTGCACAAATTTTAGTATAAATTCATCGGCTGTGATATTCCGGCCGGTTTAGTGTAGTGGTAATGCGTTGGCATTGATCAACGTAGTTACTCTACGCTAAGCTCGGTTAGTGCCTGGGTGGGTGACCGTCTTTGGATGGGTAAACCACCTCGGCGCGGAAGCAGGCACCCACGTCTACTCAGCCTGAGCCCGCTCTCTGTGGGTAGGCTGGAATGAGTACCCAGAGAAAGCTGGGCGAGTAAACAGGCACATCGCGTGAAACGCTAGCCCATCTGTGATCTTGCAGTGTTGGCTGGTGTCTGGCTGAATGGATAGCTTCCGTAGAGCAGCGCCGTCGTAAGGGAAGCAGTAGCGCTGTAGAGGCGTGTTCGCGATGATGCCCTAGCAAATCCACATTTACTTTACTTACTTACTTACTGCGAACCCCGCCAGTTTGTCGGAACTAGGTTTACTCAGTTCTGCGTATGCCTGTTTGCTTGCCCAGAGAACGTGGACTCAGCGTTGCGACGTCATCCTGCAAGAATGTCTTGAAAAAATGCAACAAAAACACGTCATTTCAAATGGAAAAAGTAGTGCCAGGCAGAAGAAACCCGCATTATACATGGTGCTGCCACGGTGCCACCTGGCGAATTCCAGAGCCACTGGCCGTCTATTCTGATGAGCACTGAGCAGTAAGCACAGACCTGAGTGCAAACTGCAAGCTGTGAATGCGAAACCTAAACCGAATAATTACCGAAGTTCGGACGAATGTTGAAGCGTGGCCGAGCCGAGCCGAGCCGAAGCCTTCGGCCGAACCGAACTTTGGTGCACCTATATTCTGAAAGTAGACCCGTAAGCCGCCGAATTAGCCGCCAGCCGAAAAAAATTACGGCTTAGCCGCCGAAAAAAATCCGGCTAGCCGGCGCCGTGACTCAAGTAGTTGCTGTCACCATGACAACGACGCTATGTAGCAACTAACATACACATACAGTATTACAGTTGGTAGACGGTTGACGGAATCTGAACCAAGTGGTCTATCGATCCATCGGATCCAAGTATTCCGTAATTCGGCGAAAACACCAGTGATGGGCAAAATCAAATCGCGATTCGATTCAATCGCGATTTGAATCGCAACGAAGATTCGATTCAAACATTGCGCGATTCGATTCAAGCACCAAACGATTTGATACTGATTCGATTTAAATTTTAACGATTCGATTCAAGAGACACGCGATTTGAACAGAAATCGCAAACTCCCAGGTTGAAATTACATACTCAGTCAGATCGTACTATTATCTTCAATTTTTTTCATTCTAACCATCACTGATTTATGCCCACACTTTTACTCTCTGTAGTAATGAATTCCAATCCAATGCATAAATAATTGTGTGATGAATGATAGCTTATAAGAGCTAACTTCAATAAACTAACTTCAGTGCGTTGAAAATTCGAACATGTTTGCTATAGCCTTCTTGTAGTTTCGCGATTTGAGATTTGATTTGAGATTTGGATTTTGACGATTCAAGATTTGGGTATGAGATTCGATTCAATATTTGAGATTTCAGACTGAGATTTGATTTGAGATTTGCTTATCACTGGAAAACACACAAGGCGACACGCTCCCTTAGTATACAGATAATAAACAACACATTTCAGTATTTAAGTAAACGGCTTAATATTTAACGGAGTTAAACTACACTAACGTAAGTAGACTGTCACTGTGCTGACAGTATTCAGTAACGTCAGCTTCAATGTTTTCGATGAGGAGAAGCAAAAAGTACAGGAACGGAACGCCACACGGTGCGAATAAGCCGAATTTAAGCCGGATTTAAGCCGAATTTCGTGTAAGCCGTTAGCCAGCCGAAAAATATTCGACTAGCCGCATTTGTGCCGAATTTTTGGCTAAACCAGTCGCAAATGTTAAAAATCCGGCTTCCGGGACTATCTGAAAGTTTCACGACGATTGCTATAACCGTTTAAAAGTTACAAAAAGTCAACAAAATTAATTACAGAGTAACACGGAAAGAAACATTATGGGACCGAGAACAGTACCTCGCCTGGCGTGGCATTGCCCCTTCCAGACACACCTCCCACATCCCACCCCTCATCCCCCAACTTTACAACCGTAGTTGCGTACCTACCGGAAATAACTGATAGTCTGCGTCGACGTGAAGACATACAAACGACACCGTTAATGGCAAATGTCCTTAGTGTGGAGTCCGGAAAGGCGCACGGCACTAAAGCATTCGTAACTTCGTAAGGCACAGACTATCCATAAAAACTGCTTAGTCTATGTTTCACTTAAATTTTCAATGACCTTGAACGACCTCTAACCTGGTTTCCAAGGTCAAGCCGTTGTTTGACACTGAATATATTCGAAATGGCTAAACATACGGCCATAGTTACTATGGAAGGCGAATAGGAAACCGTACCCAAGCTTTCAAATGGTACAACTTTCAATGACCCCCGTGACCTCTAACCCACATTTCAAGGTAAAAATAGTATTCGACGTCAAATAACTCGACTACTACTAAGTCGTGTATGATCTATCCAATGGTTCCGTTTCCAGTGACCTTAAGTGACCCTTACCCTAGATTTCAAGGTCACGGTGTGATATTAAAGACTATAGATGCCCTCAGCGTATTGTGTGCGCAGCTGACGCTCGATCTGTTGGTGATAGCTAAGTTCTTGTTCATTTAGGCATAACTTTTGCAAATACTGTCCGATTTTAATAATTCTTTCATTGTCGCAGACAGAAATTATCTGCCCACAAACACATAATTTGAATTTGCCACTTCACCTACAGTTTGTTATTGCATTGCCTTAAACATTGCTACCACATAAATTTCTTCACAGAAACTGTTGAATACATCTGCAATGCATGCGGTAATTTCATTTGTTCTTACACAGCAGGAAATTCTGGTGATATCTCTTATTGTCTTCTTCGACGATGCTTCACGACGTCATAGTGACGTCATACTGGCGTCAATCAGTGTTTACCTGTTTACAGTGCCTGTTAATTTAGTCTAGACCTATGTAAAACTAGGGCACACCGCGCACGTGCGACAGTTGAACTGCTGCGTCGAAAAACGCCAGACTTTATTGCGTCCAACCTTTGGCCTCCGAACAGCCCAGATCTCAATCCCGTAGATTACGAGATCTGGGCTGTCATGCAGCATCGTGTCTACCAGTGTCCAGAGACAAATCCATAGTGTGGATGAATTGAAACGGCGGCTCATCGATGTCTGGTGCGGTTTTGAACAGTCGATTTTTGACGAGACCACTGACTTTGAGCGTGTGTCCGTGCTAAAGGAGGTCACTTCGAGTACAGCTTGTGAACTGACGATGTTGATTTTGTCCATATCTGTTACACTCAATGTGACTTGTTTGTCTGTTGCATCTTTAATTACGAAATTATGCCAGCAACGTTGGCCAATACATTCTTGTTCATTTTACAATGTAGTGCACTTGGTCGCAGTTAATTTCTGTCTGCAACAATGTAAGAATTATTAAAATCGGACAGTATTTGCCAAAGTTATGATCAAATGAAAAATGGTCCAGTTTTTTGAGTCACAGTGTAGATCCAAGATTTAACGTCAATTTAAAGAAGTACACCAACAAAGAAACATCCATGTCAGCTTCATCACAGAAAAGGGAAAACGTGGAAAGTAATAAAAATTATTTAGTTACATGACCTCGATATGGTCTTCTGAAATCAGAAACCCATATTTATCTTTGGTGTTCGTTATTTCCCTAATAAACACGTTATCACGTTATACCAATCATTGTTGCTATTGCCATGATTGTCATCATTAATTTTAATCCACTTATCATCCATCATCATCATCATCATCATCATCATCATCATCAATGGTGGGGCCGTTGCGTCGCTCAAACAGCATGGCCACAGCGGATTGCACGCCTCCAGAGTTTCACTGGTGAACTGCTCGAGTCCCGTCGAATCAGACTTCTGAGACATACAATTTTCAACAAATTCAACGTCGCTAAAATCATTGAGATGCTGATATTTGGTAGCGGACCAGAACCAGATTTGTAATTTGGTTTTAGCCTACGAAACTTTTAAGCCAAGTGGAGCTACAGACTGATTAAACTGGACAGCCTAGCAGTTGCATCGTCCGCTGATGGGAGTAGGAGCGTGGTGTCATCAGCATTCACTGCAGTTATTCCATTAAAGCGCACGCAACGAGTTGTCGCTTAATTGCTGTGGTACATCCATTAACTCACGCCAATTCCAATCATAGTTGCCACCTACCGAGATCGTAAAGCGCTGGGCAGGAGTCTGAAATCGTTGTAGCACTTGTCCGCGACTGTACCATTATGTGTGTTTTTATGAATTAAAGATAATTATGCGGATGACGCCGGTGGTTGTGAGCTGCTGCTGCTGGTGATAATGACGATGTCTGCCGATTGACAGTTGATTGCAACGAATATAAGCAAATTAAAAATTAGTAATGACAATAAACGTCGTTCGACATAGGCCTAAACTCTTGGACATTTTCGATTAAAACATAAAAAAACTACTCTTTTACAAATACACAACGTAGCTTCGGTTTCTATTTCGATTGTCGGGCACATTCCACAGCAAAAAAACGTCGTTGTTTTGCTGGTGAAATAAAGCCGTCATCTGGTCTCCTCATGGAGTTCGATGTTTGCTAGAGGAGATACGGTAACATCATCATCATCATCATCATAAAAGAACAGATTAAGGTGACGTAATTGTCAGAAGACTGCTAGGGCACCTTACAGACACGAAAAACCGAAACAGCTAGCGTGGCGCAAGAATATCCCCCATAAAACTTGTAACTGTCGTCAGTGACCTTCAGGTTACGTCAAAAATCCAAATGTGTACCAGAATACTGCTCGACAGACTAGAATGTTGTAAACTGAGTAACACCGATCTGTGTTATTTGGATTTTTACAATTAATCGTTCATGAAATTGAATCGATACATTTTTCGCGAAGGTGTGCCAAAATGATTTTCACATTTCCCCCAGTAACCTTGATCTTTGATCTTTCGGTCTCAAAGTTGCCCGGCCAGTTCCAGACTTGGGTGACATACATTTATTTGATAACACACTCACCCGATAACAAAGGGCCGACTGGCCTCTGACATGCTGCAATAGTGTTATAAAACAGTTTAAACATAGCAATCATACAAACAATACTATTATGCACGTAATGACATTAAAAACATACAATATAGGGGGCCTATGTCTCAGTATCACAAGGCGATATTCATTCAAAATTCACTTGGCAAAATTTCAACAAGAACATATTGGAGACAGAGTTATGAAATTTGTCTAATCCGGAGAAGTCCGTGGTTTGGGCGGGCAAGCTGTTCCACATTACTAACTATTCGAATGCTGAAAAAATTGCGTCTATTAAAGCTGAAACATCGCTGTTTGTGTAACATATATGCATGACCACGTAATTGTGACTGGTTTCTTGGAGTGAAAAATATGTCACTGTTTACACGTAGTAAACCAAACAATATTTTGTAGGCTAGCAACAAATCGGCACGGAGCCTCCTCAACTCTAAGCTTTCTAAATTTAATGCTTTCAGCCTTGAGTGATACACAAGCCTGACATGCCAGAAATCATCTTAGTAAATTTTATCTGCACTGATTCAATAAAGATAATGTCTTTCTTTAATGTAGGTGACCATAGTGGGCTGATTATTTTATAGGACGAGCATACGTGATGAAAGCCTTAACCAACAAATCGCGTTGTTTGGAGGCAAAACAACGGTGGATTAAGTTGGCTCGTTGATGAGCCTTGCAAGTGATTTTTCGATATGTTGGCTAAAACTTAAATGTGAATCCACTATTACTCCGAGGTCAGACACGGTATCAGACACAGATATATGCTCAACACCGAGACAATATTTAGGTTTATTCCAGCTGTCACCTAACTTGCCAATAGTAGCAATGCAGAACTTCTTACTAGATATTGCTAACTGCCAAGTGACCACGAATAAAGGAGGTCTAAACAGCCTTGAAAGCAAGACTCGTCGGCCGCCGTCTTCAATTTACAATTGATAGGAGATTTGAAAATGTCCAACACATCATTGATATACACCAAGAACAATAACGGGCCAATGCATGCAGCTGCGTCGAACGACGCCACTGTAGATACACTGAAACGATGAATAAACATTTTCCACTTTGGTACAGTGTAAGCGTCCAGACAAAAAATTGCTACCCAGTCAAGCAGAATGTCATCAATACCATACGATTTCAGCTTATGTAATAACTGTGGGTGCGACACCGAGTCAAATGCACGTGAGAAATCTATGTAAGCCACCCGGTTTGGAAATTTATTTTCGATGGAAATCGTCCAGTCGTCAAAAGATTCAAGTAGATTTGTTAATGTTGACCTCTTGGATAAGAAACCGTGCTGGCTTACATTCAGAAGGTTGTTTCGGAGTAGATAATCTATCATATCTGCTGCTATA
>Ga0209149_1001996_pt1 | contig 11045 bp, 8 predicted proteins | sample WorMetTyACAVOLI2_FD_187423 | JGI IMG/M metagenome (GOLD analysis project Ga0209149, IMG submission 187423) | Marine gutless worms symbiont microbial communities from Max Planck institute for Marine Microbiology, Germany - Olavius algarvensis... ...
TTTGCTCGCAGGTTTACTGCGGCGCCAAATGTTATTTGTCAGTCTGTAAATAGCTTATTTGAAGTAGATTAAAGCCTGTCACGGTTGTTCATTATGTCAGTATATGTACTCTGTGTGAACTCTATTATGTTCATTTTGTCCATTTGTTCTATCCCGCTGACATTGTGTTTTGTATTTGTTTTTATTTTGTTTTCTGTGCTACCTTATGGTGAAATAAAGTTGTGTATAAATCAAGAATATTGATTTAGTCATTTTAAATACGTGAGCAGTAAAAAGTGGCGTCGCTTTTGGTGCTTTGTGCATGCGATAAAAAGACGATAGGTGGCCTTACTCACTTCATGTGAAGAAACGTACTACATACAGTGTACGCCACGTACGCGTTTATACTTAGTTACTCGTGTTACCGCAACACGTTCTTCACGGTCCTTTCATTATTGATCTGATAGTCTAACTTGGAGTTTTAGACATGTTGTTGCTACTACGGTAAACGAATGGATAGCCTACGATTGTATTATTAACAAAGCTGTAAATATTTCACAGATGTATTCATTTTGCACGTGCTGCATAACTGCTGTAGCTGATGGGCTACTTTTGCGCGCGTACTATGTCTCGCTTTCGATTCAAATACATCCCCTGATTATACACGGCAAAACAACCCACGCGGCCTAATCACGTTTGAAATTGTTATAGCCTATGTCCACTATGTCGACTCACATTTTGTAGTTTTCTCCCTGGCTGGAGGACCCCCGACTGGAACTTCGCTTCTGCATCATACTCGGGAACGTATACGTGCCGTCCCCTCACAGAAGTCTCGATCTAAGACACTAACAGGGTGTGACTGTCTGCGTGTCCGTAGATACAATTCCGACGGTCGTGACTGAGATGGGCGAGACGATGATGAACGAACTCGACGACAGTGCAGAGATATTCTCGACCGTCGACAGCCTGGACAGCGGCCAGTGGTCAGCCACGCCGTCTCCAGGTGAATTATAGTCTAGCCTCCTACACTGTACGCTTGCTTCTCTGCGACGTACTCTTGAGTTAACCTTTCATTGGCAAAATCACAGCAGCGCACCATTAGGCCGATAGAGCAATGTGGTGATTAGTACACTGGCCGTTGATGGGTGGACTGTTACATTTGGTACAGCGAGGAGGGGCCGCCATGGGCGGGCTGCGGCCCCTCCTCGCTCCAATTATGAGCTATTACAAAGAAATGGTACAGCACTCGTTAGCCTAGTAGAATACTCTTATTACTCATTCACAATTCAAAATAACATAGAAGTAGTAGGCATAGCCCTATCAACAGCATGCCAATTTGACAGTGAATCCGGCATACACTTTCAAGTTTGAAGTTACGGCTATGACTGCTGGTCTTGCTTTTGATAGTGCTCGTGTCGTCGTATTTTTGTATCCGGCCTAGACGGTTTGTTATTTTATATTGAAAGTGCACGGTATTGTCGTGTTATTTGTGCAGTGTCGGACTCAAGCGACGCCTTTACGTATTACAACACGTCGCACATGCTCGACGACACGCTAACGATCATCCAGGTTTGTTCAGTAAGTTTTTTCCTGCAGTCGCGGTCTTTTAATAAAAAAGAATCATTTTACACGGCACGAACTTATCAGTTTTGCTTAGTATTTTTTAATTTAATGAGTCATTTGCAAAATCCCTACACAATCTCGTTTGAAGGCCTCGCAAGGAAGTTCCCCTGGTACCTACCAAAAAACGAGAGTTCCTTGGGCCACGTAATTGAGAATCACATGATCTGACGATTATTCATTGTTGACTCAAAACCATCGTGTGCATGACGGATGGACTGGACGCGATAAAAGCTGGTCCACAGGCTGCTGTGCTTTCACGAGAACGGTGAGGTCTACTATACAGCGACTTTCACATCACACCATAAATGTTGTTTAAGTGCGACCGTCAAACTTGTTGATAACACGTCCGATCGCTTGACTTCATTCACACCACACAACAGACAACGGATGGACGGACAAAAAAACGCATCTGTCCTTAAAGCGGACCATCAACAAACGTGTTGTAAAGTTTATGTTATTGTTGCATGCAGGCGGACAATCTGAATATGATTCCGTCTTGGAGCCATACAGACGTAACCTGCTTGCTGTCGCCGGACATAACGTCGGATTACGTCCAACTTACCTGTAAGTGGCAGCCAGTCACAGACGTTATTACATGTGTAATGAAATGCAAGTAGCATAGCTGCGTGTTGCTGTAGCCCGTTACACTGTCCCAAGCCCACGTTAGTGCCTTTATCATTACCCCTCAGAAGTAGTCAGTTTTCAACGTGGCAACTTTCAAGTCAATGTCAAACTGCCCAAGTTTCAACCTCACGCATCATATCAACAATTGCATTAGACTGAAAGAGAAATGCATCTTTTTTCACATTCTTGTATAGGCGTATGTTACCGGCTGCTTCCAAATCAACACTTTAAGTAATCAACATCTAAGGTAATTTGTACGAGTAAAGAGAGTGATACTGTAACTGGATTCAGTCGTGGTTCAGTTGACTTATCCCAGTTTTGCTCAGTCACCTAACAACATTGATTGTTTAATACCAATATCATCTAACTTCTTTCACAGCTGTGAATATTTTATTGCTCGTACTCTCATGATGTATTGATGTTAGATTGTGCAGTTACTTGTATCTTCACTGTCCTGCCTGCGTTGTTACACTGTCTCGCTGTACTCTCATCACCCTTCAATGTGCTTGTTCCAATAAATTGTACTTTATTTCATGACCTACTTTTGTCTCAGATCTCTCAACACAGTGTCTCGAGTGAAATAACGTCCCATAACCCACTCCACTGAAGTTGATCGCGCTGTTCGTAGGCCCGTGTTGGCCCTAGCACGACGGTCATGAAATAAGTACGTTATACCAGTCTCTTCTCGTGACATACACTCGTGTATACCACTCCAGACTATGGTATAACCTAGGGCCTACTCATATTATATTGACTGATTGTTTACTGTTAATGATTGGTCACTGTTTTTATGCAGATTTACGAAGTGACGACATCATCACCCACCACGGACAATGACGTCAACTATACACCGGTGGCTGAACGAACATCTCTCTACTGTACTGCGAGTGTCTTCAGAAGTACGACAGACAGATTATTCTATGACAAAAACATACGACTACTGCAACGCTGTTATCACCAATAGCGTCAACAATGCGTGTTGTTTGGCGTGTCAGTAATTGAACTGCGCATCATGCCACCTTGCCACTAGGTACCACTACCAGTATCAGCAACTGTCGTGCACACGTGTGCAGTTTAGATGCAGCTTGAATAGTTTTAGAATGCGTTACCGAACTGCAGCACATATTACCATTATGCGTCAACATCTGTGTACATTTCATGCACTGTTGTTAGCTACCAGCACAGTTCTCCCGCTGTTATTGCTGTTAAACTGTTTCAAAACCGGTTTTACTGTTAGTGTATACATATATAGTACATTAGTTTTGTTGCTGTAAATATTATAGCTCTTGTATTTCATCTCTGTATCCGTGTCATTTATTTGTCAAAGTCACAAAGCTGCAAACTCAGTTACATTAACTTAACGTCCAGTCAAGAAACTGAACTCTATTCCATGCAGCTTTTCATACCACCAGTGAAAAACTTAACTACATTATAGACCGTTTAATAGGCCTACTCAGAAAACACTCAACAAAAACAGATGACTTCAGACTATTAAATATTCAGAAAAATAAACGTTAAGATTCTTGAACACTGACAGCAACTAGGACACTGTCTGCTATATGCTTCAAACGTTTCCAAACATAACACAAACTGCACAGATACAATATTGTACATCATATACCATAGATGTTAACATATGTACATAAAATTATACAAATAAGTCCGAGTGCCAATGCCTCATATGGAGCAAACAATAGGCCTACCTACGGTATATCACTGTATGACTATGATACAGTGTCTATAGCAACTCTTGAAACTCCAGTTTGAGCAGTGTTCTGGTACGTGTTTGCACTCATCTCACTGCAACTGTTCTGCACAGACAAAACTACAGTCAGTACAAGCTAACGTCACTGTCATATGTCACTGTCATATGCGTTCAAGTGGTGGTCTCGACTGTTGGTAGCAGTCAACGCAAGATAAATTAGCCCTTAAAGGGGCGTGGTCAGGGTCACACGACCCACTTTGTAAAAATTCAGACCCCCTCTGATCTCTGGAAAAGGTGAAGATAGACACTTCCAGTTTGATATGTAGGTGGATCGTGGTAAGTAGTAGACAACAAAATATAAATTAGCCCTTAAGGGGGTGTGGTCAGGGTCACACTACCACTGAAAGGTCAAAGATCAAGGAGCAAAAATGCAGAAAAACGCCATTGGAAATGGTCTGATTTACTACAAAAAAAAATATTCCTTGTTCCATAATTTTCATCACCCTGCGACATTTTGGTAAAAGATCAAGGAAGCAAAAATGCCAAAATTGTTTTTTGACGGTAATTTGGTCCGATTTGTTTCAAGTACGTCTAAATTAGTTCTGCAAAGTACGAGTAACGGACATTGTACGGCGCCTTGTACGGTGTTGACGTCCTGTACGGCGCCTTGTAGTGACTCTCACCGTGTTACGACGTCCTATACAGTGCACTATTTGTTATTGCAGGGTGTCTACAAATCCGTAAAACCGTCTCCTAAATGAACTATAATGTGTCGAGTGGGAGGTTAAACTCTACTATATCATACCATATCATAACAAATTTCCCGTAGATTTCCAGGACACATTGCAACAAAATTCCAGTAGATGTTACACAGTGATAGCTCTGTGCACATAGCGCATTTATTCTAATTTTGCGCTTTACAAATGTCATTAATAATAATAATAATAATGCTGATCATGTTTACTTTACTTGACCTTACTTAGTTTTAGCTGACAACTACTGGCCAGCGTTACTAATGCCTGAGATCACAGTGATCCTGTTTACCAGGTACATGTAAATGTAGCTAGCAGAAGAAGAAATCAACAACCTCTGCCAGCTAGTTTCCCAATTACTGCACTGTAGCTAAAAAAAACCATCGATCATTGATCTATTACATAAAAATTTCCAGGAGGAGCAATTAAATTCCAGGAGCTTTCCAGTATTTCCACAAGGTATTTCAAATTCCAGTAGATTTCCAGTATTGGAGAAGTTGTAAACAGCCGGAATTTATTTAACAGTGCTCCAATGCCATCGGTGGGCATGCACTGAAGATTTGAGCCGTGTTCTGGTAGAGTGCTGCTTGTAATCATGTCGCTGCGACTGTCCGTGCAATCGGCCGACGTCACGTCACTGTCATATCCGCTCAAGCGGCGGCCTGTCGTCTCCTCGAAGTTGTCGGTATTTTGCCATCTCGTTCGGAAACACTTTACTCAACTCGATGATGAGCAGCGTCTTGAATTTCTGCAGCAACAGACCACAGCTTGCTGATGATATATGATGTGAGAGTAGTTGACAGATAGGAACAAACTACATCCTCAACGCCACAACTAAATATACAATTTTAACAGCTCGTAGCAATGAAAAAAATATTATACAATTATCACAATATAACTGCATAAACCGACACAGGTGAACTGAACAAATATTAACTCGGGCTCACTAGCAACACAGACAGACATCACCCAGTTCATTAACTGTTGTCCATTCTACATGGACTGAAAGCACTCACAGATTATTAAAGCAATAAATTTAAGTTTTTTTCAGGTCCGAGTCACAAAATGGTCTTTTGCCATCATATTTCCACTTACATCTGGTGATTTTCTAGTTGTCAGAAAAACAGCCTCTTTGCAGCTTCCACTATAAGAAGTTTCGTGACGTCGTCACTTCAAACATTGCTTCCATTCAAAATCTGGTCCAAATGACAGTGAACTTGATTCAGCGCCGTCATGACGACAATGTCCATACGCAGATCAGTAGCAGTATGTAAGGAAGTTGGCAATTTTAGACCACTGACTAAACACTGACTTTAAGCTTTAGTATACTACAGAGCAAAAGACTGCAGTTATATGATGCATGTGTGATGGACTTGCCCACCCTGCGGATGAGTCCATACTGGCACGAGACATCAGCAGACATCGGGACACAGTGAAACATAATGGAGTCCACAGCGCATAGCCAGTGGACACATAAAAACGTGACCACCTGCACGGATCAACTTGCTTACATTTGTCTAGCATCGCACGAGTAGTCAAGCTCACAGTTTGTGAATTCCTGTTTCTTCCGTTTAAAATTTGTAATAATTCATGAATTTTTGAAAAAAATTTTCAATTCGTTGTACTATTGTTAAATAAGTTTTTCAGAAAATGTTAATGGCTCTTGTATGCCCATGTGAAGCAACATTGACACATGAGACGAGTCGTCGACATCACAACCATGTCTTGCTACGTCTATGAAGATGCTGAGAAAATGTTAATAAACCGATTCATGAGCTGAATAATAATCGCGACAACTTCTATGGCGCCGTAACACGTATACCGATTCAAGGGCGTCTATTTCAATAGACAGTCACACTGATTCCACATGATATTTAGCAGAAGTCTGAGAGGGTTTTCAAAATGCAGAAATAAAAATAAATGAATAAAAATGTATAATTCGTTCCAAGTTTTAAAATGTTTAAAATTCACAAAATGCGCATTCTCAAAATATCAAGCTCCTTTTACCTGCATGGGTGTGTGTTCAAACATCCAGTCAAGACAGTTTATGGGTTTAGTAACAGATAAACTCCCTTTCGAAAGTAAAGTCTCTTTCAATCACGTAGTTGAAGACAACAGTCAATAGTTGCTGGATTCAGAAACTGATGAAAAGCATCAGACAGATCCATTCTACGTGGATACCCAAGGTAAGTGGCAAATTATCTATTTATTATATGGACATTTATTTTAATGTTATGCCGCATACCAACCTTGAGAACATCAATCTTTCCCTTCACGGCTTCATTTTTCGCCAATGCTTTTTCCATGCAGTCTTTTGTGTACAGCTGAGGGTTTTTACCCTCATCAATATACCTGCACACAACACAATAGTGCAACATTATTCCATCGTATCGTACAAGCTGGACATATTGACACAAAGTTTGACCTACATTCACCAACATTTCAGTTATTTTAATGGAGCAAAAATCTGGCAGTAACTCAGTAACAGTTGCTCTGTATTTGCCATGTATCACGGACAATCCAGTGATGGCAAAGCACAGATCAAAATCTCATATTTACTACTGGTTTCCACCAGAGATGCATGTGCACATGCTGGCAACCGGGTTGCACATGTTGGCAGTGATGTGGTGCCTCGAGGCACTGCCTCGCCTCGACGCAGCCTCAATGTGCAATTTTCACTGCCTCGGCCTTGAACCTCGGTCTCAAGTAATATGCCTCGGTCTTGCTGGTGCCTTGAGGCACTAATTTGAAAAGCTGCATTTTAAGATCCCATCCATTAAATTGATACAACAAATTATTAAAAAGTGAATGCAATCTGTGCTATGAAGTGCCACTGCGCCAGTACCACTAGTTGGTTGCTTAGGCCTACTTGCAAGTTCGACCAGTTCCGTGTCTATTATGTGAAACTTATATCTATGGTTTCACCATAACCTACATTTTTCTATGTTTTTTTCAAGTGCCAGTCCCCTGTATTGGCCAGTGTCGCACCAGACGCCAATGTGAGTTCTATATTTCTACTTCATCCTTTCGTCCTTGAAAAATTTGGGTCCTGAAATGGTTAACTGAGTCTAATTGGTAGATACCGTAAGGACTGTTGATTATGACTGTGAACTTCTGGTGCTACTGTTTCTGTTTTGCACTATTCACATGACAACTGAACTGAGGACGTTGATTACTGATCTATGTGAACTTTGGTGCTAAATCTGTAGTGCTTTACTCTTGTGGTATTTAATAGCCATTTACATAAACTGGGTCATATTGGTAGATACTGTAAGATACCATGAACATTTTGGTACATTATACTTTTGCCACTTTGCAGTAAAATTACCTATATTTTATGTTTATTGGGATGCTATAACCTATACCAATTTAAAACTGCCTTGCTATGCTGCCTTGTCCATGGTCTCGCAGTCTACTGCCTCGGCCTTGAACCCTGATGCCTCGGTCTTGGCCTCAGTCTCGGAGGCAACTGCCTCGGCATTGGTCTTGGGCTCAAACCCTGGTGCCTCGGTCTTGGCCTTGGTTTCGGGGACTAGTGCCTTGGTCACAACACTGCATGTTGGTTGTACAATAGCATGTCCACCAGTGACTGCATTTGCATAAGTTGTGCAGAAGGAAACTTAAAGTAAACCAAGTAGCCTATGCCACACTGTGCATTTTTTCACAATTTTCTCTACGTACTACATAGCCGTTCCATTCACTCTGCAATTTCTACAGTTCATGTCAACAGCTACATCATCAGCTGCATGCAGTTCACACACAAGAATGTGTGCACACTCTGCTGCATGCAGTGTCTACAGTCTGTAGCCTACATCGCTCTACAAAACACAGCACAATCTCTAATGGAAATCAAGTGGCCTATCCCACCTATACTTTTTGGTATAATCTAGCACAGCCGCCGTATGCTCTGATGTTTTTGAGCTTTCATCAACTTACTCAAGCAAGTGCACCAATGACTTCTAAGCTAAACCAAGCAGTTCACTATTCTGTGTATTTTCAGTAACTTTTGGTATATTTGGTGTAGCTCTACAGTCTGTCACTTTTTTTACTTTCACTGTTACATACACATCCAGAGACACAGCTATCATTATTTTAATGATACATTCCTACATGAAATACCTGTTTTCACATCATAGCAACATTTAACAATTGGCATTCAAGTACCTGATATCGGTTACTGCCACACATTTTTTACATGCCCCCACTTAATGCCAGGGCAGGGTGAAGTTTTTGGGCACACACATGTTGGTATGTGGGTCCATCTGTCTGTCCCTCAAAATGGTCTGAATTACTTCACAATATTTCAATTCTTGGGCCAGGTATGCTGGCAGCACCTGACACTGCAGATTTGCTTGTGTATTATATACACCGAGAGTCAAAAGAAAACTGGACCCTTATTATTTGAACATAGCTTTGGCAAATACTGTCCGATTTTAATAATTCTTTCACTGTTGCAGACAGAAATTAACTATGACAATGTGTACCATAAAATCTACCACCGTACCTCAAATCTGCTGGTGCACTACCTTGTAAAATGAACCAGAATGTATTGGCCAACATGGCTGGCATGATTTTGTAACTAAAGATGTAACAGTCAAACAAGTCACATTGAATGAAACAGATATGGACAAAATCAACATTGTCAGTTCACAAGCTGTATTCAATGTGTCCTCCTTTAGCATGGACACACTCTCGTTGTCTTCATCGCCACTGGTCAATAGTCTCGCCGAAAACTGACTATTCAAGACTGCACCAGACATCGATGAGCTGCCGTTTCAATTCGTCCACACTATGGATTTGTCTCTGATAGACACAATGCTGCATGACAGCCCAGATCTCGTAGTCCAAAGAACTGAGATCTGGGCTGTTTGGAGGCCACAGCTTGGATGCAAGAAAGTCTGGCGTTTCTTGACGCAGCAGTTCAACTGTTGCACATGCACAGTGCAGTGTGCTGGTGCACTGTCCTGCTGGAAGAAAGTCATTACCAGACACTCTGCATATTGCTGACAGCAGTATGACGTCATTATGACGTCGTGAAGCAACATCTAAGAAGTCAGTAAGAGATACCACCAGAATTTCATGCTTTGTTTCTTTGTAACAACAATGAAATTACCACATACATTGCAGATTTATTCAACAGTTTTTGTAAAGAAGTGTATGTGGTTATATTTTTGAAGGTAGTGCAGCAACAAACTGTAGGTAAAGTGGGAAATTCAATTATGTATTTGTGGGCAGATAATTTCTGTCTGGAACAGTGAAAGAATTATTAAAATATGACAGCATTTGCAAAAGTTATGTTCAAATGAAAAAGGGTCCAGTTATTTTGACTCACAGTGTATGTTCATCGACTGTCTGTCAAATGTAGTATGGTACTTAAGTGATGTTTTCATTAAACAAAACAGCTATATTGCTTCCCGGAATATAACTTGCCTTGGTAGTCACAGCCATCATCCACGTGTAAGCTGGCTACTCGTCAGCTTTTTACTGCACGTTAAATACACAGTATCGTATCGTATTCTGCTTGTGCCTGGACATTCTTATTTTGGACTTTATCCTTCGCTGTAATGCCCAAGAAATTTATCGACTGTACACTAATGGTGGGTAAAAAGTAATTACTTAACATGTTGATGATGTGTATGTCAAGTACACACGCACTTACTCAAACACATCGAGGGGTATCTGAACATCCTGCACAAATGGTCTCTGTTTGTCAATCTCTTGTAGACCTGACACCATCATATTTCTACACATAACACACACACACAGTTGAAAGGTACAATCAAATTCATAAGCTACACACTGAGCCAAATGACATGATTAGCTCACATGTAAAGAACTACAGTGGAAGAGATGGACATACAGAAACAAGAGTCTGGCATCTGCTGTAAGGCGATGTTAAGTGATAAATGATGATGAATTAGATCATGTTTGGAGTTGTTTCGCATAAAAAAGACAATACATTGATAACTGGCACTGGTAAGAAAGTTTTCCCTCATAAAAGTGTAGTGTCACTGCATAATTTAATGCACTTGAAGACTTTAGCATCATCTAAATATATAGTTTCTACATGTATCTGAGTGCAACAAACTGTGGTGGACAGCTAACACATATATATGAGTTCTAGCAACAATATTAGCCATATGTTCAGATAGTGACATTAAACCACCATCTGCATGCCACAATGCATCAGAATGCGGCCATTTTTAAGCGCCTCACTTTACATTAGTAAAAGAGGTGCTTATTGAGATAGGCTGTGTCGTGACGTCGTTGGTTGGTTGGTTGTCACGCGCATGCACTGTGGCCAAACGGTGCATCCTAGGCCTATAGTTACTATGGAACACTAATAGGAAACCCTACCCCAG
>Ga0209149_1001997_pt1 | contig 11043 bp, 5 predicted proteins | sample WorMetTyACAVOLI2_FD_187423 | JGI IMG/M metagenome (GOLD analysis project Ga0209149, IMG submission 187423) | Marine gutless worms symbiont microbial communities from Max Planck institute for Marine Microbiology, Germany - Olavius algarvensis... ...
ATCGCCTGGAAGTACCTTATTTCAAACTTTCCACTATCGGCGGCCGAGCTTTTCCGGTTGCCGCCTCACAGATCTGGAACTCACTACCAGACACAGTCGTTTCGGCATCAACACTGCGGTCGTTCCAGCACCAACTGAAAACTTTTTTTTATTTCAACGATTCTTTATTTATTAGCACTGTAATAGTGGTCTCGCAGTAACATTCGTTACTTTGGTCATTCTAATCCTTTCTGATTGATTGCACAAAGGTACGAGCAGTTCTTGCTTGCAGGTCTGTCGAGTGTATCGGGCTTTGATCTTGCTTGGTTTAGCTCTCTATCGTCCCAGCACCTCTGTATCTTCGTCATGGTGCTATCTATGTACATGGTATTTTTGTTAAATCTTTTTCTTTACCTGTTAGTGAGCTGAGCGGAGCCTGGTGGGATTCGCCTTTAACCTGGTTGATTAACCATTGTCCTTCAGTGTTATGACACTCAAATATCGTCTCCGAAATGACCTATAATGTGTCGAGTAAGACGTCAGACCCTACTGTACCATAGCATTATGTATACCGCCAAATGACAATAATACTAGGAACACCCAATGATCACCAGATTTGCATCTGACAAGACTACGAAGCAGCAAATGTGTAACATCCCGCGGTAAATTGTCGGACGCTGAAGTGGAGAGGAACTAGGCCTACTTAGTAATTTAGTGGAAATGAACGAAGAAGCAAAGCAAACAAACTATAGGGATCACCGGCCGCGTGTTGCGTGACAACCAGATGCGTGTGTTGCTGCAACTGACTATCCGTGGCAACGGCTGTGGGTTGCAATTTATAACCGTTTGAATGCATCGTACGTGTGACCCACTAACCGGGTTTGACCGATATCTGCCGGTTGCAAGGTCCGCGTTGTTTATAGATCAATAGACTTGCCACATATTTTGTAATACATAACTTTATTTCACCATAATCAATGGTAGCACGGAAATACAATAATCATTAAATACAAATAAAACAAGCAAAGAAAACAACAGCACACAAATACAACTGTTTAGCTAATGTCTGGCGTTAATCAGACGGCATAATGCACAATACCTCTTCAAAAATTTGTCCCTGCGAACACTAATCACCTCTTGTAGTGGTTCTATGCCAAAATACTTACTGATTTCTGAATATGTGTCTTTGACATGACACCGAATATTTTAAATAATATTTATTCATGGCGAACTGCAGTAATTACAGTCGCTAAAAGCTTCCACCAGCTGTCGACACTTTTCAGCAATTTTACTTTTTCATCAAACAATGTCTTAACATCCAGTCTTCATTTATACTTTTTAGCAGCAAGACATCGATTCCGATAAAGTGTTTTTATGCCTCCGCGGCCTACACTGCAACGGAGGCATTCGTTTTTGTGTTGTCCTTCCCGGCTTCTGTCACGTGACATCGGTATTTCCGTTCGCAAGAATACCGAACGGATTTCGATGATCTTGCGCGACCTTAAACGGGTGTTTATAGCGACACAACTCAACTGAACTCAACTCGACAGCGTGAACAACAGTTGACTCAGTTTGTAGGTCGTGACGTCATAAACAAAAACCCGACTGACTTGGCTGTACGCTGTTCAACTGGGTCAGTTGAGTTCAGTTGAGTTGTGTCGCTATAAACACCCCTTAAGTGACAGCAAGATGTTCAACGGCCTCTCTGCGACAGCTGAGTTTCTTCTTGCCTTATGGTATTGTGTAAATGTGCACTGCTGTTTGATGTACAGGTAGTTCATACACTACTCAGGTGTGAGCGCGAGGTAGCTGAATGATAATGGCGAAACGTCAGAACACGCTCATTCCGCAGACCACACACGTCGTTTCGACTTTGGTCGTTGTCGCCACAATCGCCTTGATGCTGCTGACGACCAGTCCTGCCCGGTCGGCTGGCGCCCCGGCCGCCGATCTGCCTCCCGCCGCTGTCGACCAGCCGTTGAGGATCCGCCGTAGTTCGGAGTATGGTGACAGGGAGCTGGCATACGGTGCACCGGGAGAGCCGATGAACAGCGCGCTGGACAAGCGGATTGGTCGACTAGCGTCATGGGGCAAGAAGAGCGACGCGTCGTGGCTGGACAGGGCTGCCAGCAAGGCGATCCGATCCAAGTGGAGCAACAGCAACATGGCTGTGTGGGGCAAGCGCATGCCGCCGCCTGAGCTTATCGAGAAGCGTGGCAAGTGGAGCGGAAACAATATGGCCGTCTGGGGGTAGCGGGACGCGCTGACCAGTCTCAGAAGACTGATGCTGCTGAGTGCTGACCCGTGACGTCACGCGGACAACACTTTTCTTACTGTCGTCGTCATAGTTTAACACGATTTGCAAAGTACTTGCCAAAACTTGCGTACTGTACATGTAAGTTCGACGGGCATTTACTCTGTTGTGAAATTGTATTTAATCAACATCGTTGTAATAAATTTCGCACACACATAGCGTTATAGTTTCTGAGTCGATAGGTTAATGCGACTTTTGTGTTTGAGCAGTGCACCCCGGAAACATTACCCTAACTTAGGGTCTGAGTATCAGTCAGGGTTAAAAAAATAAGCAAGTCAGCTATAGAATGAACTAACTACTCAATTGAAAACAATTAAATGGTCCCCAAATACATTTACATATCAACTTAAAACTTACCAAATAAATCTTCATCGGCAGTTGTGTATGTATTATGCGTAAGGTACTGTTGGTACATTGCAACTCCGTGTATAATTGTATACCAGGTAACTGACTGGCTCGTGTTTGTAGCTCAGCTTTTCTTTCTCTTTTTTTTTTGTTTATTAGTTCTTAGGTTGGTTGCCGGCTTGGGGTTGTCTCCTGGTTGTCTCTATGAAGCTGTCTCCGGCCATTGGTTTGAACACTGATCAAGACCGCTTGATATAATGCACTTACTTGCATAGTCGAACAGTTAAACTCGTCTTACTTTTTTTGACTTCATAATTGTAAGAAAAAGTTAAAGGCGTTTCGGTTTTCTTCTGAAAGAAGTGGTCGAACGCGTGAGTTTCACATTAATCGGCAACCGATTACAAGCACAGTTGCAGGAGCGCTGTGTCACCATCTTTTGTTTTGTTTCGGCAGTAAGTAAAGTGATAAGTAAGTAAGTAAGTAAGTAAGTAAACAAATTTATAAACACGCCGTATGTCGACCTATTAGGCGAATCGCAGGCGCAGACTCAAACACCTGCCTGCACTACCTTTAAACTAGAAACTAGCAACATTCGGAAAGAGATATCTTAATATTATTGATAAATTTTCACAAAATTGTCTAACGCTAGCAGGATTTCACTATTTCGTGAATCACAATGAGTATTCAACATGTGGCCACACCCACAGAATGAGCGACTACATGCACGCACCTTCCGTGGCGAAGAAGACAGATTTTGCGTCAAAACGCATTTGCACAGAAATGACGTCCAGCTAGTCGCTGATCGTGTCAGTTGGTGTGTCTTACACAACACCGGTTTTGCATATACAAATACATGATATTTTGATATTCGTCGTTCCCGGACTCAGTATCAATGAAGCCTACTGTCGTGACGTGCTGCTATCACAACAGTTGCTGCCTGTTATACGTCAGGTCTCTGACGAGTTCTTTGTCTTTCAGAAAGAGCGCCAATACGATCAGTCTTCTTGAACGCGACCCTTGTGCATTGATTTCGCCAAATTTGTGGCTGCCAAATCGTATCTTAAGGTGTCTTAAGGCATCTTAAATATACCTACCCTTTGGCCAATAAAATATTGCGCCGAACAGCCCTACGTCAATCCCGTTGACTACACATTCAGCAGCGAGTCTGCGTTTAGACAAAACTGCAGAACGTGAGCGATTTGAGGCTGCGAGATAACTGTTTCAGATTGTTGCTGTTTTCAGGCATTAATATTAATATTAGTGTAGCGACGCGTTTATAAAATTACATTTACTCCTCGATCCTGCCGGTGAAAGTATGTTAAATATTGGTCAAATGGCGACGTTAACGACAAGAGTTATAGAGAATTCTTCCTTAAATCACGGTGTAGAACGGATTTATCTCGAGCGTATTCTCGAGCAACGCTCAACGCCGTTGTGTCCAAATTAGACAATAACACGGTAATGGGGAACACGGTAATACCGCGGTAACCGCGGTAATTACCGCGGGAATGGTAGAAATTTCACGGTAATACCGTGGGTACGGTAACGAGAATACGGTAATACCGCGGGAACGGTAATGGCAGATCCCAGAATACCGCGGTAACGATAATGAAATACCGCCATTTTTTCAAGTTCAATAACCGTTGGACAACAAGAAAACAGCGTTTACTGTTGCAAATCCTGTGTTACGCGGAGGCGGTGTCTCAAACTCTTTAATACGTAATTATAATTCCGCCTTACGTTACGTCCGCTGTCGGAAGCGTGCAGAGTGAACGCTGTCTCAGATACCTATCCGATAACAGTGCCAGACTGACCACAGTGTGCGTCTTTCACCACGCCGCTCTACGGCTGTAATACACGTAGCTCTGCTGTCGCAGAGAGGCCGCGCGATGTTTTGTGTCTGTCACTTGTTCGCCTCAATAGTACAGTACCTCGAGCGCACTCTTTGGTTACTTCGGCTTCAGAATAGATTTATCATTGCGTACAATTAAATGCCGTTTTGTTGTCCTTGGCGTAACGTTGAGACTTCTAGTCATACACACTTCGTCGTCGTCTCCCGCCATCAACAAACTCCGCCGCTTACTGCTACCAGCGACGAGTGTGACGAATTTTTCACGTCTGGCGGCACCGTGTTGATAACAACTGACGGTCGCAGCATTGACAACCCACGATGCAGCGAGATACCGGTCGAAAATAGCATTTTTTCATACCCCAGTGTCCCACCTGCTTTCAACGCCCCCGTGAGGGGGTTTCCGTCGGAGTATTGCCATGATATTCGGTATGGAAAAACTAGAATGTACGTATGGGTACTCAGGGTGAAATAATTTGGAAGATATGTTTATTCGTTTCGACAGAGTACACAAACGTGACAAACATACAGACGGACGGACAGACACCGCACGACGGCATGGGCCGCGTTTATGCATAGCGTCATGCGGTAAAAACTGTTAACTGTGCGCATGCATAGTCATCGTTAAACAGAGACGGTGTTGTGGTCGTCGGTCTGTCTGGCGGTTGAGCTGCATCTCATTACTATTCGAAAGTGTTTGATCAGCATACAGGCAGTAGTAGCTTTATGTGTAAACTTTAATTTTTATTGCGCTGGGCTGTTTGTCCGTCTGTCCGTCCGTCACACTGTGGCATTAAGTCAAAACTAATAACCGTAGGATCGTGCGGTTTTCACCGACGGGTAGCGCCAACTATGTCGGCTTGTGTCAATCCAACAGTAGGCCTACAACTATCACGTCTGTCACGAAAATATAGAATTTATCTGAATATGAGTTTGCTTGGTGGGATTTGGATGGAGATAATTTGGCCCTTTGGCGGGGACAGGGCAGAAAAAAGAACAGTGGTGGCGGGAACGGGGTGTCGACGGGGACAACGGCGGTGGAGACGGGGTGGGAATGGGGATAAAATTGTGGAGATGGGGACAAAATATTTTACCGTGTCAATTTCTAGTCCACTCCAAATGTCAAAAAATATTTATTTATTTAAGAACTAAACATTGAATGATTTAACTGCCCCCCCCCAAAGAAAACAGGCTGTAAAAACCTCTATACTTTATTCTTCCTCGAGCAATACACGTCACTGCCAGCAAACACAGTTTTTTTACTCGAACGTTACAATACGTTGCGTTTGGCAAGTCCGTCAGTTGTCTGTCTGTCTGTCATCTGTAACGTTTGTGCACTCTATACTTAGGAGGAGGGTTGAATTTTCCACATCATTTTGGCGCCATATTGTATGTAGCCTATCCACCTGGCTCGGTTGTGAAGAAAACAGCATGACAATATTCGCATACGTTTCCCCAGGTGACTGTTGTGTACAATTAAAGGGGGTGTGAAAAATTGCGATTGTCTCCCTTTATCTCGCTTTATCTCGTAAACGATACAAAACACGGCCGTAGTTACTATAAAGGACGAATGAGAACTCGTATGCAATTTATCGAATTGTGCCTGTTCCAGTGACTGAGTAATGCCTAACCTAAATTTCAAGGTCACGACATTTTTCAACGTCAAATAACTGAAAATGGTACAAGATGGCGCTGTACTTACAACGGCAGACTGACAGAAACTTGGTCTATCAAATTTTGCTATTTTCACTGATCTTGAGTGGCCCCTGACGCAGATTTCAAAGGCACATAGCTATGCTAACCTTTTTTTTTGAAATGTGCTACACAATTATAACTTTGACTTGTGGCTTGCAGTTTTTTTTACCTCAGACAAAGGAGGAGGTAAATGCGTTTGCCCGCGTTTGTCTGTCTCTCTGTTAACAAGATTACTCAAAAACGCGTGCATGGATTTGGATGAAACGTTGCGTGTAGACAGATGTCGGGACATGGACGAGCTGGTTAACTTTTGAGCCCGGTCCAGATTACAGTCCGGATGCCGGAACCGGATTGCTTTCTCCGCTATCGTATAAGCGCTGATACGCGGAATTTTATGTCGGGAAAATCCGACATAAACGTATTGGCCGCTGCAGCGACGGGTGGTTTTACAATGGTTTCATTCACTGAGCCAGTGAGCCGTCGAAACACCTTTGTCGGAGGTACATGCGCTCCACCGAGTGTCCCTCTAGTTAAAATTTTACATGAAGTTTTATGAACATCTTTATTCACCACAAATGGTAGCAAAAAATTAAAGATACAAACAACAATTTAAACGAACAAACACAATGTACAATTTGGACACTTTTCCGACATATGCGTTCCATTATTTAAATCAAATTCTTCTATCAATATGAGTAGCTAACAAGCGTTCTATAGATTATTACTAAAGTCTAACAGGCCTAATACTTTGACGGCATGTAACGTTCGGCTATCTAATCTACTGACTGGTTCTTGTACTGAATTCTCTCTGCGGTCGTAAACCAATGCTCAGCGGTCGTAGAGTCTATTGTCGAGAGCAGTTCGCACTGCCGCCTGTTAGGTGTCAATGTCGATGCCTGTAGACCAGCGTGGAGAGCGTTGCAGTAGTCCACGTGACAGAACGAGAGCTGTAACCAGTCTGAGGCGTGTTCAACAGCTCACCGGTTGAATAAGCCGGACAATTGGGACAGCCTATGTTAGACAGGTCAGCTGTTGGACAACTTTCATCCTTATCCAGTAGAACAAAATGGCAGCGATTGCCGGCAGGCGATACACTACGTATCACCTGCCGGCAATCGCTGCCATTTTGTTGGCGCGCGATGCGATGCATAGGCGCGGCCTGTGCCGTCATGCGTGTATGTCTGTGTGTGTGTGTCTGTGTGTCTGTCACGTTCGTGCATTGTGTCAAAACAAATAAAGATATATTCTAACTTTTTTCACCGTCGGGCAGCCACATCATTCTAGTTATTCCATACCAAACAGGATGGCGATATTCCGACGGGAACCCCTAACGGGGCGTCGAATGCAGGTGGGGTAGGCAGAAATCGCGATTCTGAGCCTATATGCCTGCTGTTGACGCTGCAACAGGCGAGGTGTTGTGAACATGGTCGCCGGTGGATGACGGCCACCGTCTCACAAGTTGTGACAATTATATCGCTGGTCGTACACTGCGGGTATTCGACCACCAAGCGCCACAAGATAAAGTCGCCGTCTCCGGGTTTCTTCAGCACGAGAACGACCAAGCGCGCTCTCGCACTATACACAATCACGATAGATCGTGTGTATGACAGCGAGGCTTGACTTTACGCCGAAGACAACAGAATAGAATCGAATTGTATGTACTAGTAAATCCGAAACTGAAGTAACTAATAATAAAAAACTGCGCTCGAGGTATTGTACTATTGACGCAACGAAGCTAACTACTGACAGACACGCAGCCACGCGCATCGCGCGGCCTCTTTGCGACAGCAGAGCTTCTTGTTCTACTGGATAAAAATGAAAGTTGTCCAACAGGCAGACTTGTAAAGTAACGAAGTAAATATAACGCGTTACATTACTTAAGTAAAATTCGCAGTACTTTATGCGGCAACGAAGTACTGTAACTAAGGATTGGCAACAGGTGACCTGTCTACAAACATAGGCCGTCACAAAGGTCCGGTGTTCGACCGGTGAGCTGTTGAACACGCCCCTGGCGGTGGCGCTGCGGCCGCAAATTTTTTTTGACGCTGCCTGTGCTAACCCTAACCCTAGGTACTGCGAGCAACACGCATGTGCGGCTAGCTTGGGCCGCACACGCAGCGTAAAAGAAAATTGTGTGCTGCGGGCGAGCGGAGGACGGAATGAGCGCAGGCGGGCAGGTGGAAACAACACGTCTGTGATATACGCGACATTATGTTCGCGCGTCGAGAGCTCGGCGCCGAACAAGACGCGGAGATCACGGACGACTGGCGACCGCTTGATGAAGTCCGGTACAGTGTGTGGCGGCCAGAATATCTGACGACAGCATCTTTTTTTACGAAAACTGTCTAGAATAATGGTCAATCGCTGATGTCAGAAAACCGTGCCACGAACGTCGCCAGAAGGTCCACTGCTTTGCGTGCATCCGCAAACAGATGACATCGATGTGCATGTAAGAAAACATATTCGAGACGTTCTCGATGTAGACAATAATAGGACCGAGGAACACCGTACAGCAAAATGATATTATCAGACTCGCGGAACGACTTGACTGCGACCACCATTTTGACTCTCGGAGGGGGCGACTGAAAATGCGGGAGTGGAAAATGCGGAACGGGCATAATTACAGCGTAGAAAATGCAGGAGTGGAAAATGCGGGAGCAGACTGCAGGGGTGGAAAATGTAGGAGTAAGCCCCATGGATAGCCAACCTGAGAATAAATTGAGATAGCGTTAAATTGATCCAAATTTCCTATCTAACTTATGAAATTCACATTATTCGCCAATATAATATAGGTGTAACGTTATATGCATTCTCATTTTTAGTTCGTCTAATTTGGCACATACGTAGACTTGTCTATATTTTATGGTGAATGTATGGTGAATAAAATATTACTATTTTAGATGTGGCATTCGTGATCCAAGACAGTAATCAACATAATGTTTAAATGTCGAATGTTATTTTTTGTTACTGCTCTTCGTAATGTTATTTTCAAACACAAGTTCACGCGTAAGTCAAGTTAGTACAGACGCAGCAACATGTTGATAGGCGTGCGGCAAAGAGGACAGCCGCGTCCTTGGTTGTGCACTTCGTTGGCACACGACTCACAGAAGCGGCACCAGCGCGATGCGTGTATCACGCGGTGCCACGAGACACACCTCGCAAAAGTCAACACTGCAGCTGCGTCAGCTGATACGATCGTTGGTGTACCGGCGTCGTCACTGGTGTCGTCATTCATTCTGATGCTGTGTATTGTCATCCGGAGCTTCGGTGTCGTCATCGTCGTCAGCGTCTGAATGGCTCTCACTAAACATCTTCTCTGAGCCGACGGCATGGCTAACTGCACGTAGAAACTGCAGTCGCGTGTACGCATGGCTGTCAAATATCTGCAAAGCATATCTTCATGCGTTTGTCAGGTTAACGCTTTTCTTGGCGCGTCAGATGGCCAGACCGCGGCTAACTCTGCTGACATCTGACACACTGTCATCATTTATTTTTTTTATTTGCTCCTGCATTTTCCACTGTCGATGGTTAGTAGCAACGCTAGCAGGCCGACTCGCTTGTGAGTTGCGTTTGGCAAGAACTACGCAAGAAAGCCATGACAGCCATATTCGTCTGGTGCTTTAGAGTATTTTTTCTTATGGCTTTCCATACTTTGTCGCTTCTGCATTTTCCACTCCTGCATTTTCCACTCCCGCATTTTCAGCGCCCCCACCCAGATCACCGTGCCAAATGCCAAACATCGCGAGAACATCAAGAAGAGTGGAATGGTCGACTCTGTCGAAATTCAGAAGTTTTAAACAGATCCAGGCGTATCTGAAATTAGCTTTTACATATTGTATCAGTATACTGACTATCCGCTGGGATCGACGTTTTCATTTAACTGACATCGACGATGAAGATTCCAACAGATCATGGACTAGTTTAATTATTTGGCCTTTGTCTATACAGCGGCTTGATGCATGATGCTGCCGAAGCTTCGCCAAGATTTTAATTCCACTGTTGTCTTTCGGAACTAATAATATCGACTCCACGACAATTTTAAAATATACGTTTGTCATTTCTTTGCATAATGTCAACGCTATCAATCATTGGGCTCGCCCAATAGCAGCTACGTTATGCCTCTAAGGCGTACTACAGGGTGTTCCAGAAAAAAAACCGCACACAGTTTTGCACATGATAAATTCGAACCACTCGCCGTAGAATCGCATCGTTTGCATAAACGTGCTCTGCAAAGATTACTGTCTACCAGTCAACATGAAATTTGTATAAAGTAGTTAAATATTTTTTGTTCAGTAGCCAGAACTGGTTACAGCAGTCTTACTGCAATGACAGTAGTGCCTGTGAAGTGACTTTGTCATTATTGGACACTTTAATCGTTCTTGTTACTTACTTACTTACAGCACCTGCATGTAAATAGGGCACCTCTGACTGTTGAAGATCGATCGTTTATAAAAAAAAACTTTAGATGTTGAAAATGGCTGGACTGTTGACAGAATGATTGTTGAGTTTTCAGCTGGCAGTACAGAATTCAATTTGAGACTCTCTTCGACACGTGGCATATCGTCAGAAGATCAAGAACATGACCGTCTGAAACAAGTACTGAACATTGCTGAGATATGATCAGCCGAGAACTAATCAATGATGCTATTGACCAGTCGTCTAAACGACTGCTGTTGGTCATTTGCTCTGAAGATGGACACATTGAGGCTTATGAGCATCGTTTCCATTAATTATGTGACGTCTGCCTGTTGCAAACTTTATTTCTGTCAAGACTTTGCCTCGAAAATGTCTCCCGTATACTGCTGTTTTTGAGTAGTTCACTTACCAGTTGCTAAACAAAGAATTTTTAATTGCAATATTC
>Ga0209149_1002000_pt1 | contig 11041 bp, 6 predicted proteins | sample WorMetTyACAVOLI2_FD_187423 | JGI IMG/M metagenome (GOLD analysis project Ga0209149, IMG submission 187423) | Marine gutless worms symbiont microbial communities from Max Planck institute for Marine Microbiology, Germany - Olavius algarvensis... ...
AAGTGATGCATAAAACACAGAACGTCAAAAAAGTCACCAATAATTAACTGACCGATGAAAGAAAGTGGTTGCACGATGTCCCACGAAGTGCAGGAGGAACTGTGATCTAAAATAAAGATGCATGATGGGATCTATCACAACGGTTTGTTGACAAACCTCGTCTTGCAACTGCTGGAACTGCCTCTTCTGTTCTTCAGTCATGTGTTCTGTAGGCGGGATATAGAAGTCGCTGAAGTCTCCGCGATCTTCAACTCTGCCATCGTCATGCACTCTGTAATTAAGCAGAAACAAAGGCAGTTAGTTCTCAGTGTTCAGCAACTAGTGACATCTGTTCTGCTGTAACACGACATGCAGCTACAGATAAACTAAACAATATTCAAAAGCAACATGCAATTGTACAACCTCTCCGAAAATGTCGTCTCCGATGTAGAGGAACTGCCAGTAGTTCGATTTGTTCTTGAACCGTCGGCTGCATCTACACATAGCAACGGATTTGTACAGAGAACATGCTTCCAGACGACACTCAATATTCACAAAATTAGAGGCTAGACAGTAATCAGTGCACATTCAGTCATTCCAATTCCAGTATGTGAGCATTATCATCAGATATCAAATCTATAAACAAGGATATCTGCAGTGCATGGCACAGCCAGACAATCCACCCTGAAGTTAAGTAATCTAAATAGATTAGCAGGACAGACACACACAGACAGCCAACAGCATGCAGTGTGATGCCGTGCAAAGCAGTAGCTGCCCACAGTAGTACCGACGGCTGGTAATAAGCTACAATGATATCTAAATACTAAAAGAAAATACACAAACATATTAATGCAGGTTAGTTTTGTCTCTAACCTGACAATCTTATTTTTACACTGATGTGATTGGAACATTTATATAGCGAAGCAGGGTTGCTCACACATATTTTCACCATTTATCAATAGCAGTAAAATATGCCATAATGGCTAGTTTGGACTGTATATTCTCCTAAATTAGCTGGCAAACATAATAAGGCCTCCAAGTACACTGCTTGCTACTGTTGCATAATCATCGACGATCATTAAATGAACAGGTTAATGCAACACTAATCTGACATCACACAGTCAACAGCCAATCGGGAAAGAGTAGTGATTCAAAGCTGATGTTGAGAAGTACTATGATAAAAGCCAATTTTGACGTAACAGATGTGATATTCTACAATGTAAAATTGTTAACTAAAGAAAACAGTGTGATTTCAGACAAATCAAACAGATTTCTTGTCTGCATAATGCATCATGATCATTGATCAGTGAACAAGATTTGGATCCAGATGTCCGCTGGATTGCTCCCAAAATCTTGTATATTGATTACTTTGTCGGCTTCAGTCATTTTGCTGAGTGTTGTTAAAATTGGAAAGTAACTGTATGAGAAATGCTAACAAATCTCCTAAAAATCCCCGCATTGGTGACGGAAGTGCAAAAGTGATCTGGAATCCGTATCCAGAAACGGATCAGCACCAAAAGTTAACCTGTTCTTCTGATTGGTCGGCCCAATCATGACATCAAGTTTCAATGAAATCGGCCGATTACTTTTGCAGTAACGCTGCACCCAGACAGAATGACATACAAACTGCACTGATTGCATCACCTCACCTCCACCTTGGCAAACGTAATACTAAATCAACGACACAGCAATGTAAATAAAGAACAACAGCTTATGTGCCAGAGCAGCTACCATCAGCCAGTTCAGCCGACTCCCGCTGCAACTCGCGTTCTAACAATTTCCGTTGACGTCTCAGCTCTTTTTCTTTCTTTCGCAATTCATACCTCACCCTCTCTTTGTGCTGTAGCTTACGAGCAAGCTCCTGTTAAACACATAAAATATTCAAATATACAAAAACAAGAATATTTCCACTGGGACACGATGTTGGACCACCCACTGCATCAGCCCAAACAATTCATTTGCCTAGAACTCTACGTTCAACTACAGCTATTCTACAGCAACAACCAGCTACTATATCATTTGCAGCGAGAGCGTTTTGTGCAGCCGCTCCTGCAGTCTGGAACTCTCTTGGTGTCCATACCCGTTCAGCTGATACATTTTGGACATTTAAGAACCGGCTTAAAACTGAACTGTTTCAATGTTGCTACTCGTAACTGTTTTTGGCGCCATCACAGCACTCCAGATTTGCTTGCAAATTGACATGTAGGGCACGTTAGAAATTTATTTGTTTGTATGTATATATGACGCTGAGGGTAAGTCGATATATCTCAGACCGGGGCCGACGGGTCGATCATGCTTTCCTGAGAGGGGAGAAGTTGCCCAACACTGGGGGTAGGGGGCATCTGGGGAGGAACTAAATGCGGAAACAGAATCAGAAGTGCCAAATTCCTAAAAGTGCTCCATAGTAACTATGGGTCTATTTTGCTTAGTTTTCAAGAAAAGACCACAGGACAGACAACAGATGGACTGACATCGGCAACAACACATATCTGGCCCTTAAGGTGCATCAGCAATCAATACTCATTGTAAGATCTGGAACTCAAATTCAACTTTCAACAAGTACTAACTGACTATTGAACTAAAGTGGTCATCTTAATAAGAAACCATCAAATCTTCAACTAAAATGCTTAATTGGCCACCATAAAACTAGCAGGACATACTAACCATTCACGTAAACACTAACAAGACTGCACAAGATAACAATATTTTTCTCTGCTATGAAACTATTCATAGTGTACACTGTACAACGAGGCTGGCTGTCTTTGCAGAGACCTTGCAGTCCTCACATCAACTACATCAACTACATCCACATAGTGATAAGATGGTAAGCATAAGAGCTCAATGATCTGTTGCTGCACGATGAAGCCTGGTCATTTCTTGCCATCAGTTGTCCTACGTGTGATTCTAGTGCCTAATTCTTTGTTTAGACCACCTTAACCTGATTGATGTGCAGCTGTCTTCATTCAGTCCACTGTGTGCCTTTAGTCAATAAAGCATAAACCTACGTTGACATGCAACCAATGACATCCTCATGGTAAAAATTAGAGAATGACCGATGTATATATCGGATATCGGACATCAGCACCAAGTGAGAAAATCGGTAAATCGGTTTGTCAAAGCTGCTGATACCAATTTGAAGAAAAAATATGCATGGCATTGGGAGGAGCTGAGTCCAGGTGCGATTGCTAAAAATCAATTCATTAACAGACGACAAGCGGCGTGTGCTCAACATTCTTGTTCCCCCCAATCGTGTCGGTGCATCTACTGCATGGGTGATCACAGTGCCGTCCACGGCATCCAGGCAGGCTGGTCATGACAAAACAATTAAGCTATACAACTAAAGTCAGTGCGGTCAAAGACAGCACTGTGAATTTCACATGGTTTCATATTTTACAACAGTGTCCACTTCCACAGCACTCACTTCTGTAGGAGCCATCAAAGTACCTGGCTTCGTTACACCATGTTTGCATGACGGGCAATTACCACCAGAGATGTGTGGATTCCAGAACTTTGGGTCCGTATTCGCTGTTTTGCATCTGCGATCATGTCCCTCTCACCAGGAATTTTAAATTTGCATCTGTCCAAAAAGCTATCAGATGTGTGTTCCATCCATGCACGAGTCGGTGTCGGCAAATCTCTGATGGTTACGTCACAGTCCACTGACCGAGCCTCTTTGAAGCGGCTACGACAGTTATACACCATTACCTTGAAATCTAGGCTAAGGGTCACTCAAGGTCACTGGAAACAGAACCATTGGACAGATCATACACGACTTACTATTGGTCGAGTTTTTGACGTTAAACAATGTAGTGACCTTGAAATGTGGGTTAGAGGTAACTCAAGGTCATTGAAAGTGGTACTATTTGAAAGCTTAGGTACAGTTTCCTATTCACCTTCCATAGTTACTATAGCCGTATCTGTAGCCATTTTGGAGACATTCAGCATCAAAGAATGGCCTGACCTTGAAATCTGGGTTTGGGCTCCTTCAAGGTCATTAAAAATGGCGCAGTACGCTAGATCATGTATGACTTTCTATTAGTCTGTAACCATAGCTCTATCTTGTACCATTTGCGAGTTATTTGACGTTGAATAATACCATGACCTTGAAATCTGGCTTACAGGTCACTCAAGGTCATTGAAACTGATTCCATTCAAAAGCTTGGGTGCAGTTTCCTATTCACCTTCTACAGTATCTATGGCCGTATCTGTAGCCATTTGTGAGATATTTAGCATCAAAGAGTGGTGTGACCTTGAAAACAAGGTTAGGGTTCGTTCAAGGTCATTGGAAATGGCACCATCTGATAGATCACATAAGATTTCGTATTCGTCTTCCATAGTAACTATGGCGATATCTTGTATCATTTGCGAGATATAGCGCTTTATTTGTAGGAAATCGTGAAATTTTTATATGCCACATGTATTTAGCACCCCTACAGGGTTGACCCCGTCGGAATTTCGTGAAGATGTTTGATGCTGGCAAAACTAGAATGATTGGGCTACCGTATGGTGAAAAAACGATATGTTAAGCCGTTTTCGTCTGATACTGGAACGTAACGGACAGACAGACTGAATTGCTATATCAATATCGCGCGTCAGTGTGCTGACGTGTGATAAAAATCGGTGAGTGGTTGTCCAGAAAATGAATTCGTAGGGACTACGCGCAAATGAAATCAATGAAGCTGCATACCTCATCTTTCAGTTCAGTCTGCAACCGTTCCTGTTGTCTATCCACCATCTCTGCACTCTGCAGCTGTTCAGCGACAACTGCATCTTGTTCACAACTGCAAGCCAAATATACACTAAACTGCACCATTCTGAAAACACTTTAACTCTTTCGCTGCCATTGGCGACTACAGTCGACACCGTTCCAGTGCCGTTGGCGACTAAAGTCGACAGGACGCCCTCAGTGCCGTTAGCTATGATAGTCGCCGTATTTACGAACGTTAGGGGGATAGCCTGTTTTCAAATTTTTACCCCCAGAAACCTGGCACTCAGAGCCAGAAAATCGGCAGCGAAAGAGTTAACAGAAAATATCATCTTGTCAAATCTTAATTCAATAAAATACTACCTTCACACATGTGCATGTATGCAATCTTATAAATTCCAGTGATTTAGCAAGATGACTGGCAATACTGAAAATATCACTCCAAAATGCATTAATTGACTGAATGTGACAAACTACACCACCACTATTGCAATAAGCACAATAAGAGGAAGAAATTGCAGGTTCTTTTTGTAAAGTCAATTAACGAACGAAGACAAGTACAAGCTCAGTTACAAGCCTTACTCATTATTTATTAACCATTAATTGTGTACACAGACAGACTGTGAGACATACATTGCTTTCAGCTGCTCAATACGCTGCATGTGATCTGACTCCAGTCGTAACTCTTCACTTGTCTGAACTTCCCTGGCCACTGGAACGTCTTGCCGAGCTTGCAGCCTTTCAGCACAGTTCCGCTGGTACTTTGAGGCAACTAAAACATCAAATTATCCAAAAATTAGACAACACTTTATGCAATTTGTTATAAAAGTCAGAAATTGAGATATTACAGTATCAGAAAGGTCAAATATTCCCATTTGTAGCTAAATTGTGAAGATAACTACTATATAATAATAGATTTGCAATATTTGAAATTTGTGCACAAAAGTATCATATTGTTAACTCATTTTGTATAAAAAACTCACACTCATTGTCTTGAAGTCGTGTTGCTAATGCTGCATCTTCGTGAACTATCCACTGCCGTCGAACTGAACATGCAGACCACATAATACAAGGGTCGTTCCATAAATAAGTTACAAAACGACACCATTCTGTTAATTTTCAAAATATGACAATTTGGAAATATACGTTTTGTATTGAATTTAATTCTTCTTCTCGTATGCGTGTCATTTACCATAATTGGTAATTGAATTTAATTGGGAACATATATTGGAATTTTTATGACGATGACATAATTACTGTGACGTCACTTAAGAACGCAGTCCATCAGTGCAATATTTTGCCCAGCAGTTTTCTTTTGCAACTCGCAAGTGTTGAAGCACATTGTGAGTTAAACGAGAAAAGTGAACAAGTACAACAAGCAAACGTGTTTAAACGTCAAATATTAACGTTTCATTTTTCAACGTATCGTCCAACTTCTTGTAAACATTTATCCCATCATATGCCGGTTTGACCGCACGAGGGAATCGACCACTGCGATCGTTGCATCTGTCGTCGAAACAACACGGCGACCAGGTTCTTCCTCATCAACAACACTTTCTCGAGCATGAGCAAATTTTTTACACCAAACATGTATTGCTGGTCTTGTAAAATACTTGTCACCATATACTGGATGCATCTCACCTATAAGTGGCCTCATGTGCTTTGCTAGCAACGCAAAACAGTTTTACCATGAAATGAGTCGAAGGATCATCACTAAAAATGACGTCATCAGACGACTACCAATGACGAGGATTCATGCGAGAGAACTTTGAACGACGTCTTGAGAGACAGTGACTTAAAAGCCACGTTCATGTGGTCACAGACAAGTATGAGGTCTGTGGAAGTTGTTAACAGGAAGTAATATAACGTGTTATTCCGTGGAGAGGAGCGGTTGTAGACAACTTGGCCTTTTGAGAGGTCCAGCCAAGCTAAAGTCAACGCCCCAACGGAGGTGACCGTTTGACAGAAGACAAGAAAGTCACTTCTGGTCATTCGGCATGGTTCGACAAGTCAGTGATCAATCGACGGACAGTCACAGAAGGAGATGGTATGTGTGACGTACAGCGGCATCTCGAAAGAGGAAGATGCCGTCATAACAACGATCACATCGCTTGCGCAACCACCAGCATGCTTAGCACGCCAGCTTGCATTTTGTGCTACAAGAACTTAAGTGTATATAAATAAAGGTGCCAGCCTTTATATTATACAGTTGAATAATTATTTTAAACTGTTTTTTTATAATAAATATTCGTATAATTGTATATTTATTCAGCACTGAGTGATGTCTACCTGTAAAGCAACTTGACAACGATCTTAATTGCCCAACTATATCCGTCAGCATCTCATCAAAGAGGACAGATCTGCTGTGATATACACATTAAAGTTAGTTAGATCTTACCCCACAGAGTTAGGTCTACAGCACCAAATTATACTGCTTGCTGACAACTTACTCAGAACTGTTATATGACAGTGAAATGGCTCAGAGTGGAACCAGTGATCTACTGATCATGAGGGCTTTGATTATGTGCTGCATTTTCGGATATCTGCAAGGCTTAACGTTATGCCGAAGACAATCAAATCGAATTGTACGCTTTAGATAATCTGGCTGTTACGGCCGTTGTGGTGTCACCGTTCTTATTCTTATTTTACGTGCTATTGTGCAAGTTGCGTTTTGTCAAAGCCATAATAAACAAACATGATGATGATGATTTTTCTTTCCACAAAGGGTCATTGACACTTGGAACCAACTTCCACAGTCAGTCATAGATGCTGCATCCATCAACTCATTCAAGAGAAATCTGGACGACTTTTGGAAAGACATGGGCACTAAAAGCTAGCTTCTCAGCCCGGTGTCCCCAAAACCTGACCGCAAGACTGCACACACGACCACACACATAAATAGCGACAGACGAGCGTCACGCATGACCATGCAAGTGGCCACTTCACCACAAAAAAGGGTGACATTTTTTGGACATGTATGGCGTAGTGTACTGCATTACGTTGCACAAAAATTATACATTATTGCAGACTAATGTATTAATTCTGATAAATAAGTCAATACCGTGCTATTTTTATTGTGTGTATGTGTTATGAAAAACAGTATAAACACTTTTAATTCTTCCCTTCTGTCTGCACTGAATGTAGCAGACTACACTAGCCTACCGCTACCGCTCCAATGACAGGGTTAATTTAAAACTAGAAATCAATATGCATCACCTCCCGAAGGCAAGGCAATACTGGCAGGCCCTTGAGCGATTCTGACGAAATTTTGTGTCGTTGTGGGATTCCTATAGGTCCGCTCTCTTAAGCAAAATTTCAACATTGTGGGTATAGATATGTGGACTTAAATAGCTCAGAATCGCAAAAATTTCGATTTTTTGGGGGGGGGGATTTTACCCCTAAGGGGACACTCCCCTTAAGCAATTTTTACAATATTTTGCACGGGAGAGAGAGTCAGAAGTCCGCACCCTAGCGCCAAATTTAACCCTTTTGGCTTTAAAAATGTGGGCTTACAGACCCCAAAATCGCCAAAATTGGTATTTTTTGGTAACAATTTGTGCCAAAGTGTCCAATGTCCCCTTAACGGATTTTTACCTAATCTGGCATGGGGGAGGGTCTCCCAGGACTGCACCCTCATGCCAAATTTTTCCACTGTGGCTTTAAAAATGTCAACTGAGAGCCCCCAAAATCGCGAAAATTGGTAATTTTTAAGCGACAATCTGCAATCCATCTAGCGAATTCTGATGCAATTTCGTGTCATTGAGGGATTATTTCCTAGACACCCAGTACGATTGCTCCTGAGAAGAGCTTCACAGTAATTTCTGCAGTATCCTCCCTGAGTAAATTTTCACTAACATGGAAATGTTGCACTGTCTTATATGGGTGTGCGCTATTCATATCAAACATTGTTCGCCATAATTACAAAGCTAATCACAACACGTTAGAAACGACCGCATTAATAGTTATAATGTCAATATAACACTAACGCACAGATACAGTTACGTTACATCACGTTATTAATTCAGCATTATGGAACAGCGTGGTTGCGCCCTCTGGCGAATGGATGTGTAGCGGCGCCGAAAACAGTGAACACGCATGGCTAGTATGAATAGCCCTAATGTTTCAGTAATGTCTGGTGTAAATTTGTCCCAAAAGGGTATATCGCCTTAACCAATTTTTACAAAATTTGGCAAGGGGGAGTGAGGCGTAGGTTCCCACCTTCACACCAATTTTCACCATTGTGGCTGTTAAAATGTGGGCTTATGGCCCCAACAATGCCAAAATTGCTGATTTTTGTTATATTTTTGGCCAAGAGGGGTATATTCCCTTTAGTGATTTTTACAAAATTTGGCGTGGAGGAGGGAGTCCCAGGTCCCCACCATCACGCCAACTTTCAGCATTGTGGCTGTAAAAATGTTGGCTTACGGCCGCCAAAATCGCCAAAAATAGCAATTTGCCCCTTAGAAAAAATCCAGGGGGTCCATAGATAAACTTGAATATAGGTGCACAACTAGAAATCTTCCTCTATGCAACGGTACCATAACTGTATTGCGAATTACACTGCTTCATAGCATTTCCGTTATCACAAACTTCGTGGTTCCAAAGCGTGACAAAAAACAAAAAAAACGAACAAAAAAAAACATCACACTTTTTCGTCTACAGCCGGCGCGCGACCCACGATCCCCACCATACTTGGCATGGTGATAGAGGAGGTCCGTCCCATTTTTGCACCCGCCTAAGTTTTTTGGATCCGAACAGTAGTTTCGCCGCTAAGGGCTATTGAAAATTTGTGGGAAAATGCCCCCACCACGGGAAAATGCTTATAACTTGGGTGCTTGTCTCTCAAAAGTGACCAAACTAAAAATTTAAAAACTATCTATATACGCATACAAACACTGAGAATTTCGTAAAAATATTGCAAACGAGTCGACCCTAAGGTACAAATTTCTGGCCAAAATTCGAAATTTTGGGGGCTGTATTCCCACATTTTTGCCCCAATAAACGAGAAATTTGGCACAGGGAGCGGACCGTGCCAAATTTCTCGTTTATCGGGGTGTGTCGCCGCTGCTGGGCAAAAAAAACATTTTTCGACCACTGAGTAAAAACAATACCGGCAAGGCTGCGCTACGTGCAGGCCTGCCGGTAATGAGCGTCGTTAGCGTCAAAAGCTTGGTTTTTATGAATGTATTAGCACTATAATTTGTTTAATTTTCTCCTGATTGTATTTTTTAGGGAGTCAGTAACGAGCGTCGCTAGCGTCAAAAGCTTGGTTTTTATGAATGTATTAGCACTATAATTTGTTTAATTTTCTCCTAATTGTATTTTTAAGGGAGTAAGCTCATACATAAGCATTTCCCTTGACCATTCTTAAAATTGTGTAATCGTCCATTAGTACACGTTAAAATGGTCATCAGATACGAGAGGACACAGTACAGCTTGTTTGGCTGAGGGCACCTAGGGCTAGGGGTGAGGAGGAGCGTGAAGGTGACGTTCAACTAGTGCTCAATCGGCGGTCGTTGAGAATGTTCATTTGACGACCTTGTGTAACACGTTCAAATGGATATTATATGGGAAAAAAGTGCGTGATCGATCGGCAATCGTTTGAATGTTCATTGTGCAACGTTTGACGATCAAACGTGCGCGATCTTTTTCCGTAGCCATTTGAACGTTCGACACAAGATCGTCAAATGAACGTTCATTATTAAACGATCGCTGGTTAATCGATCGGCGATCGTTTAATAATGAACGTTCATTTGACGATCAAACGTTCAAACACCTACAGAAAAAAATCATATGATCGATCGTCGAACGTTCGGCAGTTAACGTTCGCTTTAAACGTTCGACGATCGATCGCGTGCAATCTTTTTCCACAGCCGTTTGAACATTCGACACAAATCGCGAAATGATCATTTGGTGCTCACGATCAATCTCGCACGTTCGATCGTCGATCGTTCTATGATCGATCATGTTCTGGGTGAGTACGAAATATCAAGTGACAGACAAAGGAGTTAATGTACATTTGCTTGCATATTATTTGATCAATTGATGTGATTATTTGTGACTTTTATATGTTCATTAGTTATAATATTGATGTGGGTGTGGTGAGGTGGCCTCCTGCGCAATCGTGCTGTCATGCGTGACGCTACTCCGTCGCTATTTATCTGTGCGGTTGTGTTAAAAATGTGTGCAGTAATGCGGTGTTGCGGTCAGGTTTTAGGGACACCCTCTCAGCCCATCATCATTCACTCAATTCAAGATGCGCAGTGACTATGCCCCCGAAAAAGTTCGTGGGCACAATTCGCCGTTTCGCTAAGCCCCCGACTGACGTTTCATGTTGTGATGGGCAAAAGTGATATA
>Ga0209149_1002001_pt1 | contig 11040 bp, 9 predicted proteins | sample WorMetTyACAVOLI2_FD_187423 | JGI IMG/M metagenome (GOLD analysis project Ga0209149, IMG submission 187423) | Marine gutless worms symbiont microbial communities from Max Planck institute for Marine Microbiology, Germany - Olavius algarvensis... ...
CACTGTAATTAAGTAAGCAATAGTCAACACAAACTGGGTGCTACACTATTGCTGCTTGTTTTCCATTTGAACCACTAGAAAAATGCATGACTTTCAAGGATATTTTTCCAGGACTTTCCAGGACCTTAAGATTTAATTTCCAGGACCAAAGTGATTTTCCAGGACTTTCAGGTCATGGAATTTTCAAGAAAAAAACCAGGACTTTCCAGGAGGCGTGGGAACCCTGCATTTTCAATGTATCGTCCAAATTCATGTAAACATTTATCCCATCACACGCCGGTTTGACCGCTGTGATCGTTGCATGATTTGCATCAGTCGTCGGAACAACACGGCGACCATGTTCTTCCTCATCAACAACACTTTCTCGACCATGAGTAAACTTTTTACACCAAACATGTATTGCTGGTCTTCTAAAATACCTGTCACCATATACTGGACGCATCTCAGACTGAATGGCATTTGCGCTAAGTCCTTTTGCCCACAGCAAACGACTAACGGAAGGCTGTTCCTTGTGGGATGATTTCAATGGCAGCGTTGCCATATCTAATGTGACGACACAGTGACGTCATCGTAATAAAACTCACAGCTTGTAGTACTCAGAATTAAATCCCCTACAAAATGTATAGTTCTGAATTTTCATAGTCTGAAAATTAACAGAATTACGCCGTTTTGTAACTTATGTATGGAATGACCCTCGTAGATCAGTCACGATTCTGATCTAGTGTTGTTGGCTGTGCATTCTGATCGAGAAATTTCCGTCTTATATGTAGCACAAGCAAGCAAAACTGAGATAATTTAAAAAAAAGTATACTAATATGCAACATTCAATATTTACGTCAACCACGCAGACTACAGACTGTAAGCAACAGACAGAGCAGAGCACCACCTCGTTACCAGTAGATAAAAACAACACAGTAAACACTGATGACTGACTATAAACTTTCAACATAATCATAATGAGCTGAGCCGAATAAGACACAACTAAATGCCGGCAATGTATGGTTCTCGTTCACACGTAAATCCAACAGATTAAATATACAAACAATAAATGATGGAATAATATCAAAATACAAAAAAATACTGTTAAAACCTGTCTCCATGACCTGCTCCTTTTAGACAGTCTTCTCAAGTCACTCGGAGGGTCTTCCCAGTAAACTGCTTGGCTGTGGAACAAACGAACTTTACTAGCCAATAAATCATAACAAAAAACACTGGCAGGCTATCAGTAGAGGCGTAGGCCCATCCATCTAATCTGGTATTTAAGCAAGAACAACAGATATGGACATTAAAAGCACCAAATGCCTAAAACTAACAAAACGAAAAAACCTTACGATATCCAGTAGCCAGGACACATATCAGGTCTATTTTAACACAAAACCACAGTTGCCAGAGACACAGAGGGCACTTGTCTAGAGATTCAAGACATACACACATGTTTATCACATGATCAATTTGTATTTGCTCGTATAGGAGTAAATCCGCCCATCAGTTACAGCAGGCTGTCATCTCATAATTGTCCATTGCCATTGACAACAGGCATTTACGAGGGTCATTTATAACCACTGAGTTACGATAAATGGTCCCCTGTACATGTTACCAGCTTCTGCAACTTGGCAGAGGCAAGAACTCAGCATCTGTTATTCGACGTCATAAGGTATTTGTGCCAAAAATTATAACGAATATAAAAAGTGCAATAATTGGACAACACCGTCTTATTTTCGCAAGTAGAACAATGTTGTATAGAAAATTAGTATACTTATGTAGCATTATTAAATTAAACGATGGTGCATGATCATACCGCTAGTGGTGGCGACACTGCTAATTCCTGCAACAAACTGCTGACACAGCGTAGTTTGAATTGCTGTCTGTATGTTATTGCACGTGAAATTGCAATCGTTGAGAAAATCAGGGAGAAATTAGCAAACAATTCTTGAGCTGCAGCGCTTCACCGAACTCGACTGTAACATGACATGAAGTGTCGCCGACAGCCAGCAATCGTAAAACAGGGAAGTTAAAGGACATTTTTACGAGACTTCTGAAGTCGTACATGATATCACTGATAGTGATTTGTAGCCGGAACCGGGTACCTGGACCCGGTTCCAAAATTCCTTACCTGGTTCCAAATCCGGGTAATTACTACCCAGTTTTCCACCACGATCGTACAAAATATCACCAATTTTGGCCTGTATTTGCATCTATTCACGACGTTAAACAGCATTGTAGCTCGATGTACTTTCGACGTCACATTCACAAACATCATCATTCAATTACTCGTAGGAACTTAGTCACTGAAACCACCAATATCATAAGTTGTGATGCCCCGACCCCTCAAGCTGTGGTTTTCGTTACTTACTTAGATCAGATGGAATTTGAAACCGGGTCCGGGTACCCAGGTAATTGCAACCAGGTACACCATTCCAAACGGGTAATGCTGCAAATCACTAATTGCTGATATTTTAAGAATAGAATAACATCCCAGTTAATTAGTTTTGTTTTCCAACACGATCAACGATCACGCTTATAAAATTGCACAACAGTTCATTATTTTAACAATAAAATTATGCACCAATATATCGCCAATCTTTACCACAATTCAGTGCACATTTGATCACGTGTCAAGAGGCTGTCATGCCCGGAAAAATTCCCTCAACCTATAGACGCCCTCGCTACAACTCTGGTGTTTATTTAGACCTCGAGCACTTATTGCGGGCATTACTACAGCAGCCATAATTTTGTTGGTTGGTTGGTTGGTGTTTACTGGCACTTTCAGCACAAAAAGGCTATATCGTGCCATGTGAAAAGTAAAAGTTTGTTAAAGATATTAATTTCAGATAGCTAGTAAAAATACGTTGTTTAGGGTATTAGTTAAAATGTGAGAGCTCGGAAGTTGTGACAAGATGATCATGATAAAGATGAACAACTAAAACATAACAGTAACTAAAACTATAATGTAAACATTAAAACAGTTCATATGAATTGCTTTGTTTAAAGGTTACCCTCATGCAACTGGTCTTTGTGGAGACAGACTCCTCGACAAGGGAATCATTGGATACGGCCTGGTTAGCCAAGCACTTGGCAAGGTAGTCCAGACAAAGTAGGCTAACTGAAATAATACACAACACAAAAAAACCTACACAACTAAACCTAACTAAACCAAACTAACCCTGGTTCAGGTCGCCTTTTATGCCATCCGGCCAGGAAACGGATTGGGCCTTTCCATAACAACAGTGCCCGGGACCCACATGGGCCCAGCCATGATTTAATTTATAAATAAAACATAGCACAATTTGTCATACACAGACACGACGTCCTTGCAGTGGCTCAGTAAGGCTTAACATCCTCTCAACACAGCACTAACTTACGAGAGTATGTTACACAGTTCGTATCATATGGTAACTCAGACTGAAAGTTTCCCATGGACTATAAATCACGGCTCGAGGATACGCCTAAGCTAAAATAGAATACGTCAGCATACATCTATATCTTTTGAAAAACAGAATACACATATGATACGTTTCACACGCAAACCTAAATTCACCTAGAAACGTGACAAGTGGAAGCATGTAACGGTGTTGTAAAGTGGTAAAAGGAACTGCCGGGTTCAATGCAACTATTGTGACAATCAATTCTGGAAATGGTTTACCTTCATTGTCAAAAGTTTACCTTCTTTGTTGACTGTTTTAATTAAACTACTGTGTTGTATTTGCAACGTATTCTATACTTGTTTAGGTATGCTAAAATAGAATTTTTTTGCATACGTACGACTCCCTCAAAAAAACAGAATATGCATGGTAGGTATCGTCGAGCCTTGCTACAACAACGGAGACATGACACAGAAACAGCACAACTTAACAAACAAAATGTCACCTGATATGGCAGGACATTTTGTCTGCGGTGTACACACACACACACACACACACTCAGACTTCGCAGTGGTCAAGCTCTATCCACGATGAAACAAGAAAGCTCACTCATCTCAATGGACACCTGCACCAGTCTCCACATCTAACTCTGGTCCCATGTGACCTTCATCTTTTGACCTCCTGACCCCCAAAGTTGACGGTTTCGCGCCCTTGCCCCATGGACCACTTGCGCCAATTTAAATCGAAATCAGTCCAGTTCACTCCTTTTAAAAATAATCACGTTCACTAGTTTGGTAAGAGACGAACGGGTAGACAGACGAGCAGACAGCTAGATAACATTACGCCTAGACTAGTGGAGGCTTAGAAACGAATACTGCAATATTACGACTATTACGACGAATGTTCATGTCTGGCGCCGCATCGTGGTGACTCAACGTCCTTGGCACAAGTGTTTAAACGGACTTGTACGGTGTAAACAATGCCAAACAACACTCATAAACCAGTTACAGTAGACTAGCATTACAGTTGATTATACATCGATCTACTACACACACACCTTCAACGTACAGGCTGAACACATCTTCAACATCATTAGGCATGACTATCCGCCTGTCAGCTTACTCTATATAGAGATCTGCATGGAACTGGCAACGGATACAGGCGTGGTATACTAGGGTTTGACATCCTACCCCACACATAGGTTACGACGACGTCATTGGCAAGATGCTGTCAACATAATACGTAAGTACTGACTGCATTTTGTTACAAAATCTATTTCCTGTCACAGCAATGCAAAAATTATATTAAAATTGCTGGAGACTTGTCAAAGTTATTGACAGAAGTGTACTGCCAACACAGTGTATATTATATTCCAAATGTCATTAGAATAGGCTACTGCAGAACAGCCTGCCCCGGCGTCGCAGTTGCATAAGTCACTCTCTGCAGTGCACTTGGCCTGTGTGGCCACCAAGCTCCGGATGACTGGGTTCAATACCAAGCTCCGGCTGCTTGTTCGTACGTGCATATCAACTAAGTGCATATTCAGAGACTAATATCTCGGGCAGGTACAAAGGGTCCGCCTGTGTCCTCTTAAATCTGTGACAGGCCACTAGAACTGGGTTTAAGGGCGCCCGGACCTCTAGTGCTGGCCAGCGTTGGGATAACAGATGAGGCCGGCACTGGCACTATAAGCAGTGCACGGCCTCAGAGAAACCCAACGTACAGGCCCAGCTCGTAAAATAATAGACACAAGTCCTTCAATCTCCCCTCCTCCCTTGCACACACTACACACATGCACTGCCAGCAAAAGTGGCAGTAGAAGCACACCACTTACACCTGGATACACTCACTATCCTTCCTTCCTTCCCATTCCGGCAGGGCTTGCACATTGGGCCATCTTAACTGGCCTCAGCATTGTTCACGGCAAATCTAGACCATGGCGGCCCGGATGGTATGGTATGCTACTGCAGAACAAGGCGGCGTTACAGTTGCAGGACGTGCGACTTGCTATGCACAATAATAACATATACAGCGTCAAACTGTGCAGACAACAGACTTTGTGACCTCACAAACACCACGAATGTCAATGCTGCATTATCACTGCATCAGGGTTCCCACTCAACTTCAAAAATCAAATTTCCCAACTCTCTTACGCAAAATTTTGACCTAAAAATGCACGTCTGAGAAAGGGGTGCGTATTATTATACGTGTAATAAATTTTCCAAAAATTACTGGAATGTAATCACAGAACGATGCAATTCACGACTACGGACTCGCACCTCTCAGCGCACACATCACAGACCGCATACATCAAAGATAGTTTTTCCGTCTCGTCTCCCTCAGTCATGCGTTACGTGCTCATACGCTGGACCCATAGCAAGTGTTTTGGAGAGATTCTACAACATATACTCTACGACGACAAGTTAATGACGTCAGTCCTGTACAGCTTCTGACAAGCTGGCAATTCGTAAGTGGATGCGCATGGGAACAGAGCAGCTGGGCGACAGTTCGACAGCGATTAAGTTACGATGTCGCGCTCACCGACCGTGGCAAGTGGGAACCCTGAGCATACAATATGGTACGTGCTATATCAATGGAGACATGCATCATCACGCAGAGACTCTGAGAGTGGAATAGAGAAAGCGTGTGGAACACGACCGAGGCACCGACTGACTCACTGCCGACCGACCGCCAAGATACGCCAACACGAGTGCAACACGGAAACTAGTCGGCTTTCATGTGTTGTGTATGCAGCTGCTCAACGCTGCTTGCTACATCGTCCATCACTGACACCAGCGGAACACAACCACATAAACACTTACAATGTATTCAACTAGTGATATGCAGCATTACCCAATTTAGTACCCGGCTGCAATTACCCGGGTACCCGGACCTGGGTTCAAATCCATCTGACGTAAGTAAGTAACAAAAGTAAGTAACGAAAACCACAGCTTGGGGGGTCGGGCATCACAACTTATCATTGTTGCGGATAACTGCATAAAGATGATTAGCAGTTTACTGCGGTCACTGCTACGCATTATTAAAAATTAGCAGTGCAGTAAATTTGAGTAGCAATATAACACGTTAACTTCATGTCATTTTCTGCCTTCTCAAAAACATACGCATGTGTACCACTACCATAAGTACCATACTGTTATGACTTTTTGTTATTTTATTATTATCATAATGTATATGTTGTGAACTTATGATGGTGAACTATTGCGATTTGCACATTGCAGCAACTGACGTTCCTCTATGCTTGTGAAACACTGGAGCTCCTTTGGCAGAAAATACCGGATTTATCTGTCCACTGTCCAGATCTTTGTCCTCCAAACAGTCCGGTTGACTACATAATTTGTGGGCCACAAATTGTGTAGTCAACCAGACTGGTTATTTCGGTCCATTGTACGCTTCCAGACATCAAATGTCGCGCCAACATATTTATTCTGTTCAATTTCCACAGACGGCGTAGAGTCACTCTGCTTCCCCGTCCATCGCCTTCTATAGTAACTATGGCTGTATCTGTAGACGTTTGTGAGATATTTAGTGTCAAAGAGTGGTGTGACCTTGAAAACAGAGTTAGGGTTTCAAGGTCATTGGAAATGGCACCATTTGATAGAACGCATACGAGTTCCTATTCACCTTCCATAGTAACTATGGTGCTATCTTGTACTGTCCACGAAATATAGCGACTTATTGGTAGAAAATCGCGAATTTTTTATACCCCACCTGTATTTAGCACCCCCACACGGTGGTGACCCCGTCCAAATTTTGTGAAGATGTTTGATGATGGTAAAACTAGAATGATTGGGCTACCGTATAATGAAAAAAATTATGACAATATGTTGAGCCGATTTCATCTAATACTGGAACGTCACGGACGGACGGACAGACAGAATTCCTATATCAATATTGCGCGTCAACACACTGACGCGCGATAAAAATACACTTTGCACTTTGGCATCATACCTACTTCTGAGTTCCTCTACCGTATAAAAAACCATGCAACTGATTCCACAAGAAAGGCAGTCGTTCACATGATTAACATCAAATTCATAAAGTGAAAGAAGAATAATGTCTGAAACACTAACAAAACTTTTACGTAAGTAAGACAGTCAGAGCAGTGCTTGGATTGTCCTCCACAAGCATAGGTGAGCAGTGTTGGGATTGAGAACAAAAGAAGTTTTGTGGAAATAAAACCAGTACCGGTTGTTGAACACGTGGAACTTTGACAATTCATTTTCACCAAGGTAGTGTAGGAACACACATCAGGCGCGGTGGGCAGTACATACCTTATACTGTTGGATATTTGTTCAGGTGTCACTATGCCAAAAATTACATTCGACTAAGTTATTACAAAAACAAAAATGGTGCAGTTTTTCTGAGACACAGCGCAGAAAGAGTAACGAATTTGAACGAAAATTTCAGTCAATACAGTGCAGAGAATGCTGATTCTGTAGGTCTAAAATAATGTGTCTATTTGTTAAATACTCTTTGCTAACAACAACATAAACTGGACGTCAATAACAGTGCTGTTGCAGCAATGGATTTATTGTTACGATAAAACATTTCATTTAATGGTTGCGAGTGAGCAAAAAAGTGAGAAGAAAAATGCATGATTAAGATGTTTCCTGAGAATGAGGTTTTAGGGTAATTGCACCAGCCATACTTATCTTTAAGCAGAGACACACTAAGACTTCATTCTCTGTTGGTAAACATCTTGTGGAAGTACATGCCTCCAAACTTCTCACTGAGTCACAACCATTTAATGAAATTTCTATCTTTAATAGTAAATCCTATCATTATAACAGCACTGTTACTGACATCCAATGCCTGATAGAATCATTATTTCCTCAGAGATACTGGCTAAAACTTTCACTCAAATTCATTAATTATTTTAGGAGTTATGCAAGAAAACAAAAGGGGATGCTTTACAACAACACACTGTCATAAAAAAAGAAATTGTACACAGCTTACACTCAGCTGACTCGGAATCTTCAGCCTCGTCATCAGAAATCGGCGCGGTGTCGTCATCGTCCGCCGGCGCGAGACAACAAACAGCATAGCAGACGAGACTGATGACAAACGTCGGCACTCCAAACACGACGATTGCCACCCACGGACTCTCACTGAAGATTGCCTATCAGCACCAAGTACGTACGTATGGTATAGTAGGGTATAACGTCCACTCAACACATTATAGATCATCTTGGAGTCGATTTTACATGTAACGTGACCAAACCAACAGTGTCATAGCACTGAAGGATGATGGTTAGTCAACCAGGTGAAGGGCCAGTTCCACCAGGTTCAGCTCATTAAAGGTAAAGAGAAGGATGAAAGCAAAAAATTTTATTTTATATATATATATATATATATATATACACAGCACCATGAAGACCACAGACACAGAGGTGCTCGGAAGAGCTAAACGAAGCACGAACAAAGCCCGATACAGTTGACCAACCTGTAAGAACTGCTCGTACCTTTGTGTAACATTGTGCACACAATACTGTAACACAGAGACAGTTTTCTATATTCCCTTGCTCCAGACCAACATCACATCTCAGATGTGGCCAAGTGGAGGTAAGCGGGGCCGGGGTGAAGCAAGCAAGCACCAAGTACAAACATATAAAAGGTTTAGCATCAGTCATTCAACAGATATTCTACAAGAAGCTCTGCTAATGCAGAGAGGCCGCGCAATGCTTTGTGTCCGTCTGGACACGTGGGGTATAAAAATTTCCCGATTTTCTACCAATTAGTCGCTATATTTCGTAGACGATACAAGATAGCGCCATAGTCACTATGGAATGTAAATAGGAACTCGTATGCGATCAATCAAATGGTGGCATTTCCAATGATTTTGAACGAACCCTAACCCTATTTTCAAGGTCACACCATTCTATGATGCTAAATACCTCACAAATGGCTACAGATATGGCCATAGTTACTATAGAAAGTGAATAAGAAACCGGACCCAAGCTTTTGAACGGCACCAGTTTCAATGACCTTGAGTGACCTCTAAGCCAGATTTCAAGGTCACGATATTATTCAACACCAAATAACTCGCAAACTGTACAAGAGAGAGCTATAGTTACAATGGTGGACTAATAGAAACTTAAAGTCATACATGGTCTGTCAAACCGCGCCATTTTCAATGACCTTGAATGACCCAAAACCCAGATTTCAAGATCAGGCCATTCTTTGACGCTGAATATCTCCGAAATGGTTAAAGATACGGCCATAGTTACTATGGAAGGCGAATAGGAAACAGTACCCAAGCTTTCGAATGGTATCATTTTCAATGATCTTGAGTGACCTCTAACCCACATTTCAAGGTCACGATAATAGTCAACGTCAAATAACTCGACTAATAATAAGTCATGTATGATCTATCCAATGGTTCCGTTTCCAGTGACCTTTAACCTAGATTTAAAGGTAACGGTAACATTTATGCCTATAGATGCCCTCAATGCAGCTGATGCACAATCTGTTTGCAATAGCTAAGTTATTCTTAGTGTTGGCATATGGTGTAAAGGCATTGTGCAGCTGTGTGGAGTCTGCAATCTGCATGCCGCATTAACAGTCCAGTGTCTGCTAGCACAGGCAATGGATGGCTGCACAGTGTGCTGCTGCAGCAATCATCATATCATGTCAGTCACTATAGTATCAAGTACTGGGACCTTTACCTAGACTAACACTCAGCATGCACAGAATTACTTACAATACACAAATATACTTACAACAACAGTGGTCTTGATATCGTAACCCAATCTCTGGAATCTCTGTGCTAAACCACTGCCACCATAAGCCTGTCAATGTACAGTTAGATGTATTTGGCTCAACTAAATCACTGCAGTAAGATACACACTGTCGCATTACAACTGTCTCTATCAGCTAAGCGTATCAGATACAACATAATCTACTTCTCATACTCAAGTCCAATATTAGTTATGTTGCAGTTTTGCCTTCAGTACGCAAACACTGCTGGCTGGGTACTCAGCCTGAAATCATCTACTGCAGGGGCTCGATTCTCAAAACAAAATTTTACTAAGTTTTTTTCTAAGTCTGTCGTAAATACTTCCTATGTTTCAGTTAAAGTTTCTCATAACCTTCTCTTAAGACATTCCAAACATGTTATCGACAATTTGTATAATTTCATTGTTCAACATGCTTACCAATGTCCGTCCATTATACACTTGTCGGCCACTTCGTAAATTGCATAAATAAACATCACTGTTATTGTTTACATTAACTACACTATATTCCAAAAAAAACACGCGACTACGTCGGCAATAAGGTAAACTAAGTGTGTCAAAAATCTTTGTCAACAGACAGTTCTAGTTCAACTTATCATCGAAAATGTGGCCACGTTTTCTGGAACACAGCACAGTGCATGTGCTAAATTTTCACTTTTGTAACTTCTTACGACAGTCTTTACCTATTCTTAACTTTTTGCTAAGTTTTTCTTAAGATCTTCAGATTTTTTTTGGAAATCAGCACTTTCTTAAGTTTATCTTAAGTTCTTCCTCAGACGTTCATAAGTCTGCAAAGATTATAAGATCTTCCTAAGATACTTCGACAATCCGAAAATCAGGCCCAAGATCATTTAACGAGCAAATGGCCAATGGATGGTTGTAAACGTAATAACCACTCATGCAGCTGTGTGTGTGTGTGATGA
>Ga0209149_1002002_pt1 | contig 11039 bp, 7 predicted proteins | sample WorMetTyACAVOLI2_FD_187423 | JGI IMG/M metagenome (GOLD analysis project Ga0209149, IMG submission 187423) | Marine gutless worms symbiont microbial communities from Max Planck institute for Marine Microbiology, Germany - Olavius algarvensis... ...
GCTCAAATAATTATTTCGCAACAGCGCAATTAGGAACAATTTTGCTATAGAAAAATATTTCATAGTATATACTTTCCAGGTGGACCAAAAAATATATATGCAATTCTGCGCCGGAGTGTCCCTTTAAGGCCCATTGTTCAATGACACATCAAAAACAGCGAAAATCATTTGGTTAATTGCGAAGCAGACAACGAATTTCAGTATTGCCTATTTGTAACTTTAAAAAACAATGACAGGACTAACAATTATTTTACGCACTGGTATAGGTGAACAAAGTTACAGTAATTGTAAAGTCTATTATAACACATTGTCTCGAATTTTTGAATTATGAGTTTAGCTAGAGATGGGTCAGTGTCGATATTTATGACCCAAAATGTGGCCCTGTGCCCTGTATTGGCGCTAATTATCAGTTTAGCATCGTTGCGTTCGCTTGTCTGTTTATTGGCTGACACGTCTCCGCCTGCTGTCCCCTTGAGTGGGAGGAGCCAATCCGTCAACTCTGGCCATGTGGCCCTGTACCTTTGCAGTGACCGCATCTTAGTACATGACATTGTGTGATGCATGAGACATTTGGATGCTTCCGTTAGGTGTCACAAATCATTAGATTTTATTTAGCGACAGAAACAAATGTTTTTAGCTGGTACTCAAGGTCAGGAAAATGCTACGATAAAGATTTTGTTTTAGTAGTTGAGCTTGAGCACTGACGACAATAGTTTCGAATGTCCGACTGACACACATGACTTGGAGATAAAGTAGCATTTTCTTCACAATACACAGTTGACAATTTCTGTGAATTGTGAGTCTCAAAAATTCAAACTTTTCTGCCAGCAATAGAGAAATTAGTGCTGATCACTGTAGCACTGACAGCAGTTATTAAGAGTGCGTGAAAAGCTATGCATAATACTTAATTTAGTTGCATGATTCTTGAACAAAAAAAGTGACACATGGGACTTGCTGAATTTATTCCTGTAAACACCACCAGAATAGTAATCCAGGTGCAGTTTTGTATACTTATTTATATACAACTGTAATTTATTACAATCTTGTAAAATTCTCGGATCAACTAGGCGCCAGTGTGAAATTACTGGTTCCCCGACTATGGGTCAGTGTGGGATTGTCAGTGCCACTCGGATCCAGTGTGAGATTCTCAGCTCGCCCAGCTGGGGCCAATGTGAATTGTCCAGTGTCCAAAGTGCTAGGAGGAATGGCAGTGGCCAGTAGGCTAGAATGTAAAGGTAAAGGAGGGCCATTGAGCCCATAGGTGGATAAACCACTATCGTCTGTGACGCATGCCAATGCGACGCCAGACCTACAGTTACCTTCCCAGCCTAAGCTGGTACTCATTGCGCCTACCCACAGAGGGATGGTCAGGCTGAGTTGACCTGGGTGGCTGGTTACGTACCGAGATAGTTTACTCGCCCGAAGACGGTCACCCATCCAGGCACTAACTGGGCCCGGCGTAGAGCAACTACGTTGATTGAGACAAACGCATCACCACTAAGCCAAACCGCCAACCAGTGGCCAGTGGTGATGTGTAAATACTGACAGTAAGTGTGGAGATTCCCTCAGAGGTTAGTGATAGTGGCATAGTAGCGGAGAGGATCCAATACCGGTTGTGTGTTCTGACTCATCGGTGTCTGCATGGTACGGCACCACCTTACCTCGCCGAGACACTTCAGTTGACCACTGAAGTTGATGCTCGGTGTCGACTCAGATCGGCGAGCACGTCAACACTCATCGTGTCGTCAACTCGCCGATCCACACTCGGCGACCAGGCATTTCCAGTAGCAGCTGCACGTGTCTGGAACACCCTGCCAGCTAGTGTCAGGTCTACGCTGTCAATCATTGGCCGGCTTCCGTCAGCGGCTGAAAACAACACTTTTCCAGGGGCTTCCTACCCATAACATCTGTACAGTGCCCCTGCAACAGTTTACTGTTATAGTGTCACTATAATCATGTACATTTATTCATTCATTCATTATTCATACCGCCTGTCTGGCTCAACCACACTTCCTCCTCATCATACAGGTCAACTGGGATTTCCACTCGCACAGCCAACAATGGAGAATCCACCCTTTCCAGGCCATGCTCACGACTGGGCTGGTTTCCAATGATGGAACGTGGCCGCAGACATTGGGAATACAGGAAGTCGGGGCTGCCCAGGGTAGAACTGAACCATCCGGGAAGTTCCACTGGCAGATGTGAATTACTCTGCTTGTAAATTACTGTAGTAATCTAACACAAAATCAAAGACAACTCGAGAACATAAAAGAATTTTATGTGAAAGTGCAAAAAATTAAAAATAATTTGAACAAATATACAGAAATCAAGAGGAACGACGCAGCATGTAGACAAATTCAACAGTCGCCATATTACGTCAGCCGGTTGCCGACTGTTCATTGTTGAGTATGTCCAAACACCATGAACAGCATTCATCATATCATATTGAACTGCGGGTATGGCAGACATCATGTCAGCCATGGGGACTAAACATTCTGTTGTACTGATGCAAGTCAACTTGAGTGAATGCTGTTGTATAATAATAATAATAACGGATTTGTATAGCGCCTTTAGGTCCGAAGATACAGAGGCACTTGATGCAGCACAGGAGGAAGAAGTGAGTTTGAATAGATGGGTTTTCAAGTGGCGTTTGAAAGTGAGAATGTTTTCACACAGTCGAATCTCAGCAGGTAGAGAGTTCCAGGTGGATGGAGCAGCAACAGAAAAAGCACGACGGGCGAGTTCGGTGTGTATGCGAGGAACGACGAGCATCGGAGCATTGGAAGAGCGCAGAAGCCGAGGTTGTGCATGGGTCTGTACCAGCTCGCTGAGATACGTTGGAGTGGCTGTGGTCCGCACCTTGTGAGTCAGTACAGCCAGTTTATAGGTGATCTGCTGGCTCACCGGAAGCCAGTGTAGCGAGTGAAGCAGCGGCCTGGCGTCGGTGCGACCCCGGCTCTAACAGACTACTCTGGCCAGGTTGTTCTGGGCGCGCTGTAGCTTGTCGAAAGTCGTCGCCGGTGCGCCACTCAACAGTGCATTGCAGTAGTCCAGCCTGGAAGCGACGATGCTGCACGCGACTGTCTGGGCGACGTCGTCAGTCAGTAGACTGCACACGTGGCGCAGTGCGCGAGTGTGGAAGTTGCAGGCATTTGCATCGTTTCTCGCGTGACAGTCGAACTGCAGGTTGGAATCAATGGTCACCACGCCAAGCGACTTGAGCTTCGATGCGACCGGCAGAGTGCTTCCGGCAACGTCGATGGTGGTGATGTTGGTAGCTGACCGGAGCTGAGCAAGGGTGCCGAGATTAGAAGGACCACCTCTGACTTGTCAGTGTTGAGTTGGAGGCCGTTCTGCAGGAATCAGAGGCGAACTGCGGTGGAGCAGTGAGCGAGCCTATCAATAGCCGGCGTGGCGTTGGTGCTGTCCGTGCTGACGAGGAGCTGAACTGATGGTATTATTGGTAGTATTCATTGTTTTCTGTCTGCTGTAGTGTTATGTAATTGTGTTTCATTTGAACACATTGGAATTTTACTGTCATAATAATTTGTAGGTGTCTGACGATGGTGATCAAATGAATTCATATTTGGTGAAAACCAATCGACAAACAATGTTCCACAGACGCAGGCCAAGCATTCTGAAGTGCTTTATTGCATCGTTGGTGCTGTTTATTGTTTTGTTTGTACTGGGTACCATCTTCTGGTACCACAAGAGCAGCAGCAAATCTGTGGAGGTCAGAATAATAAGTTATTAGTTTACCTACATTTGTAACGTAATACGTGTACATTTAGATGGCCAGTACTCTAATTACATAGGTATAAGTCAGTAGAATTAATACTGCTGCTGTTGCATATCTACACTGTTTCTCAAAAAAATGTATGCCACTTGATGTTTGTTAATAACTTTGGCAAGTGTGGATCGATTTTCAAAAATCTGTCACCAGTTTATTAAAAAGAAAATTCTCTGTGTATACACCACATAGATTTCCACCACCTGCATGTTGCTATGCTACCTTGTAAAGGTCAAAAATCCAAAAATGTTACTGATTTTGACAGTATCCTCAACAAACTGTTTACATGTTCCTGAGGACACTTTGAGCACTTGATTTAACGTTTAACCGTAGTTAGACAAGACTGCCTCAAGACTGCTCACACTGACTGACTGACTAACATTCTGAAGTTTGTCAGGCGACGTCGCAAATCAACAGTTGAATGCTGTTCAGTTGAACGTTGTTGCGTCATGGCGATTCATTCGCCATGATTATCTTTGCACCATATTCATACTTTCTAGGCTATACTTCATCTGTTGTACACATATTTAAGTAAGATCATTAGTGCAATATTTTTGTGGTGTGGCAGGTTACATAAGATCTGAATTAAATTTTAGTTAAACATATTATTCTCACATTGAACGTGAAAATGTGGTATTGTATTTTCAGATTTTACAAGGTAGTGTAGCAGCACGTTGCACGTGAGATGAAAATCTTTGTCATATATATATATACAGAATTTTCTTACGAATCAAGTGGTGAAAGAATTTTGAAAATCCGGCCACATTTGCCAAAGTTATTATCAAACATCAAGTGGCATACTTTTTTGAGACAAAGTGTGCATGCAAAGATCATAGTTAGATCTGTTATCAGACATACGACTGTGGTAGAGATGGCTGTAAGAATGTAATCTGTGTGAAATTGACAAATGGTAGAGAAGAACAGCAACAAATCACTGTCATTGTCATCTCACATGGGCCATCAATTAAGTAAGTAAGTAAATAGATATATAAAGCGCCATGATCGTCAACAAATCAGAGGTGCAATGAATGAATCAATGCATTTTGGACTGAGAATGTTTGGCTATAGTCGGTCCATAAATTTGCATTTCATTATAATCCTATTTCATTATAATCTGAGTGAATTTATGATGTATACTGTGTCGAGTAGGATGTTAAACCTTACTATACTATACATGTAATATTAAACTGGTTTTATTGAAACATACATTTATATGTGGTTGATGTTTAGACGTATGTTGGGTTGGTCCGCATGCATTACCACACCTGGATAGACAATGCTGCTGGTGTGAAGAGATCGTTCAAGTTAGAGGGAGAATTCTATCAGCAGGTTGAGATTGACGTTAAGAATGAAGCTTATGAGAAGTTAAACGTGCCGTCTGTAATGAATATGCAACGTGCATCAGTAGTGCATGATTTTCACCAGGTTTGTATTACCTGAAGTATTAGTCAAGTATTAAATTTTATTGTGGATTAAAATGTAAAACTTTGTCATCATTATAACTGTGCAGCAACACATGGCAGTTAAAATATAACTAGAAAACCTATTTGACCCAAGGCGGCAGGCCTCCAAATCTCTTTTCGGCATCGTGTGACTTTGACCTTTGACCTCTTGAGCCCCAAAGTAGCTCGTTTCATGCCCTTAACCCGTGGACCACTTGTGCTAATTTGTGGCAGAATCAGTTCGTTCGTTGTCAAAATGTCATGTTCACAAGTTTGTTAACAGATGAACAAATGGACGAACGGACAGGTGGTGAACATCACGACTCCACCTGCCAGTCTTGCCTGACAGAGGCATAAAAATAACAGCTACGTTGAGGATAGCAGGTGAAGTAATGACAGCATCAATACACAATTCATAATGCAAGGTGATAGCGTGCGACAGCATACGCAATAGTCAAGAAGTCATCCACATTGCACTCATGTAATCAACTGTCAGACAAATGTGACAGTCATTCAAGGTATTGGCACTAAATAGTGTACAAAAATCATTGCTACACTCACTATATTTATGCAGAAATATTTTTTCTTTTGGTTATATATCAATTGCTGCTGCTGATTTCTGTGACTTAATGTTAAATGTGTCTAAAACTGCTGCTGAGTACAAAATCAAAAGACTATTTCTTAACTGGGCAAACATCAGAACGTGATGGCAAACACTTAGATTTCATCTGTTGTATAACTTGGGTCTTCAGATATCGTGGCTGATTTTCCTGAATATGGCATTAAGTGATCGATTAAGAAGATCTTTTTTAAATAACTGTAAAAACAGCAGAATACCCTGGCTGCTGTTAGGTAAATGCCCAGATATCTGACGCTGTCAGTCCGTATAAGTTTATGCCCATTAACAGTAACAGGATTGCAATTAAATTGAGGTCTAGTATGCACATCACATAAACAGATGTCTTTATATTTACTGACATGTAAATTGCAGTCAAGCAACAAATGGCTACCTTTATGAATCTGAATCTGATGCACTGCGGTACGGTACACTGTTAGCTGCTGGATGGCCTACACTGTATAGCCATGTCTTCAGATTTTCTTTTCAGCACTCACAGTTAGGAGTGCCATTCCTAGGTAGACTATCCATGATGTCGTTATGAGGACCCAGAGTTCTGAGTGTCGTCTTTAGGCAGACCTTTCATGATGTCACAGGTTTTCTCAGCATTTTAGTGCTTGCCATAATATTTGCCATGTTACCCAAAATAACTTATTGCTTACATATTTACTGTAGTCTTTAATCGCCTGCTTTTGTGCAACTTCAAACATAGAACAATTCTAAGCTTCATTTGACTTTGTGTAACTAATTTTGTAATATAACTAGTAATTATTCTCATGACTGCCACAAATTTTAATATTTTGAATGCTGCGATTTTTATGTTTTTCTGTCACAATATTTTGGAAGTATGTCTAGGAGTACTGTGTGTTAGACAATTGAAGAAATTTAGGTGAAAAGCACATATAATGAATGACCTATGTGTCTGAAAGCTGAGCCAGTGCTGTATTCGAGTATGTGAAATCATTGTGTTCACTGTTTGTGTATTAGTTTGATTCTGCAGACAAAGCAGATGAGGTGGCAGCTGTAGTGTGTATGCAGTATGACTGTTTTTATGAACAGAGATTGACAGCAATTGTCAGCCTTGATCGTGGCCACTGTTTTATTCTGCCTCTCAATGCTACATTCGTGAAACCACTCCCTGAATTTTTTAAGCTCGTTAAACATATTGAGGTATGTTCATATGTGATTTGTTTGTGAATGACGTGTTTATATTCTTGTAACATCGGATCAGTGAGCATCAATTGAAGGCATCTTCATCCTTCAGCTGTTACTTAGAGTAATTTATGCTGTATATATGTGAATTTAGTTAGGTAACAATCTAAGTGAGGTAACAATGTAAGTGAGCTAACGATGTAAGTGGTTTTGTGAAATTAGTTTATTCTTTTTTGTTAGTTCCTTTTAACCAGCAGTTGGACTGTTGGGTAATGAAGATGAAGCTGTTTTGTGTCAAAAAGTTACAGTTAATGTTGCATACCAATGACGGTGGACTGAGATATCTAATGCGCTCTATGATGGCTGAATAAGCCGATCAGACACGTCCACAGATATTGCAAGTATGTGAGGTGGAAGTGATGATGTTGGCAGAAGTGTGAGTCTTTCTTGTCACACAGTGAATCTTTGCTGTGTCAGTATGTCACTCCTCGTACTATTCATCTGTACTGTAGTACGTCTCCCTCCATTCAGACTTATCTGACTCCGTAGCATTCCATGTTGTGGTGTCGATGTTGCAGTCTTTGAGCTTGACGTGTGACTAGTCGTTATATCTCTTCCGGTCATTGCCTGCTTGCCATTTGGCAGTAGGAAGTTGGCCACAAAGCAGGCACTTTGGTATTCACTCGTCCAAGAGATGTGGCTACTCCATTGGAACAGTATAGTTTTAATATCATTCAAATTTCATTACATCGCTCCAAGCCATACTTTGTCTTGCCATTTGATATGGAGTATATGACATAAATGGCACAAGTGAAATTCATTCAACTTGTTTATTTGTCAACAATACAAGGAACGGTTGTAAAATGAAAAGGTGAAAAGAGAAAATGATAAAGAAAATGAGAGTTTGTTCTGTTTTCTTGTAGTCACTCACTGTTTGATATTTTTGGTTGCAAATATAGGCTGGATATGATCCACGAGATGCTGAGATAACCAGTGATGACTACAGCGTGTTCTCAACAAAGATCAATGATGTGTCACAGTTTGGCAAACACATTCATCGACACTGTCGCTACTTAGAGACGTATCGTTTGGTCCGAGATGATGAACCACTTGGTAAGCAACTAAAAACATGAAAGCAGTGTTGTCAGCCACAAAAATTTTCAAACCCAAGCCAAAAAACAGTAGCAAAATAGCCCCAACATTAGCAAAAACATGCGACTGATGCCCAGGCTAAAAACCAGCTTAGTGCATTGTTATGCAGCTCAGAAAAAAATTCTTACTTACTTAACAGCTGTGATCTGTTTAATGCAGCTCTGCACATCGGAAGTGTTGATCATCGTCCAGTGTTGATTCGTCCAAGCTAAAGCTTCTGTAACATTCTGATCTTCATTCTACAGTTTTTAATTGTGTTTGAGTGTACATTGTGACTTTGAAGTTGTCACACTTGATCACTATGCTGCACTATTTTATTTTAACCTTTGAAGAAACTAAATGCTGACATCTGCTCTGTACTGAAGAATCAGGGTGACAACTTGTCTGGAAAACCTGGAAACGTCAGGAATTTGACAGCTGTCAGGGAAATGTCAGGGATTTTACTAAAAATCAGGGAAATGTCAGGGAAAAAATCTTGTCAGAGAAAAGTTGCCTAAACTATTTATTATAAACTGCATACTTGCATACATACAGGTATTTAGTACTAGTATGGGCATGATATGAGTAACACTTAACATTGAGTGCTGTGGAGAAGTGCTGCAAACTGTCAGGGAATTTCACATTGTCTGGAGAGTGATCTCCCTGAAGTATTTTGTACTTTGGCACCTACTTTTAGCATGTGTACAGTTATTTGGATCACACTTGTTTACAACTGCATTAAGAGAATCATTTAAAAATATATAACGTGTGGTTTTCTGTCATTGTTGCTGGTAACCAAAGCTCTAAAGTTAGAAGTTCATTTCCAGCATAATGTGCTGCTCAGTCTAATAGAAAGCTTTAACAACAACAAAATGTGGAGAAGTTGCCAGATTGCTTGAAAACAACAAATAGTTTGAGTATATCTTTTGCTTGAAAACAACAAATAGTTTGAGTATATCTTTTGAACGAGACGTCCTGAGAGTCTGATAACATTATTAACTGACCCATTGTCACTAGAACAAAACGGTCAGTTGCAGTGTTTAATTGATAAGCATGTGACACCGTGAAGTTTGATGTCAGTTGAATTTTGGTGACTTTTGTGTTTGCAGCAGTGAAGAGGAAGTCAGTGTGCCGCTTTCGAGGAGAGCAGTATTGTCTTGGCAGTGCAGGCACCGAGTACATGGGCATCGTGCGAATAAGCCAGTGTGTTGATTAGACTGAGTTATCAGCAAACTGCATCGAGTATTTGTTTACCGTTTAAATTCAATACATTGCTCCAGGATGTTGGTGTTGGGTACTTTGTCTTGCCATTTGATGTGGAGTATGTGATGTAAATGGCGCTAATGAAAGGTATTCAACTTGTTGATCTTTACTGAAGTGAATCGAGGCGTCCTGCTACACAATTGCTTGCTATCATGCTTTGTCTGACAGCGCCTGATAGTTTATTCTCTGATTCAGTACCACTACTGACTGTGCACATGTTACAAATGCATGTATAATAATAATATCATTATTGTTATTATTTAGTTAGTTAGTTCTAAACTGAGGTGTTATGCATTGGATGTTGTCCATTCTGCATGAGCTGTATATAAGTCATTACAAGATGTACATGTGTAATTATCTTCATCATCATTGACATCATTATCATAATATTATGCTTGAAGCCAATAAAAAGTATGTTGACATTTTTTAAAAGATTATTGTTAATATTAACAAAAATGTTTACAACAACTTTGCTTTCATTTATGGACACGTTGATCACTCTTACTTACTTTAAAAGTCATGACAGTTACTGAGAAACATCATTGCAAATGTTCAGTGTTTGCTTTTGGCTTTGAGACACGCATTACCTGGTAATACAATCTTGCCACTGATAAATTGCTTAAGCTCTGCTGGTTGATGACCACGTTTCAGATGCTGCTTCAGCTCATTGACATCCCTCACTGGTTTCTGATAAACATGTTCCTTCGTGTCGGTTTCAGTCGGTGTCTCTAGCCACTAATGCACTGTTGTGGTTTTCGTGCAGCCAGGGGTGAAAGTGAATGGTGCATATTACTGTGATGTCTTGCTGCTCAAACAGTTGCTGCCATACATCTGTCAAGCTGCTGACAACTTTTGCTTTCCAACGCACGACGCCTAACGCAAGAACACTGAGCTGCTGTGACACAAGACTCCGGACTCTACACCAGACGTGGCCTCCCAACAGACCAGACCCTGTAGACTACAGAATATTGAGAATCACTCAGGAATGTGCTTATTAACGGAGTGACATTTTATTAACAGAATGACATATTATATTTCACAAGGTACGGTAGAAACACTCACCAGGAGAGATGGGCAATTATGTTGCAGTTCTTTTGCAAATATACTTCGGTATCTGTGTGCCAAAAACTATCAATATACTATGTGGTTTGACAAGGTTATTGCAAAAATAAAAGGGTGCAATTTTTTTGACCCACAGTGTAGAATGCATGACACACACACACAGCTGTCATTTTTTAGTGAACCTCTATTTTCTTTCACTTGTTCTGGAGCTATGCAGTGTGCATAGGATTGGCCAGTATTTTGTCCATCCTGCTTGACACCATCCCATCAAGTTTTCATTGTATAATTTAGTTAGCTCTGGCTGGCTAGATGTAATGTATATTAATGTAGACAGCTCCTTTAATTGCTCGCACTAATAAGAGGCCTATTAATTGCGTGCTAGCTTTGCGTTAAATGACCGTCACTGTGATCGATTATCCAATATTGATTTCACTGAAGATGAACAACTGATGTCTGTGTATATTTAGGTCGACTTCGAAAAGTCGACCTAATAATATTAGAGGGAAAAAATGTCTGCCCGTCCGTCCGTCCGTCCGTCCGTACGTCCGTCCGTCCACAAAAAGTTTCTTCAATTTGAATGAAA
>Ga0209149_1002003_pt1 | contig 11038 bp, 5 predicted proteins | sample WorMetTyACAVOLI2_FD_187423 | JGI IMG/M metagenome (GOLD analysis project Ga0209149, IMG submission 187423) | Marine gutless worms symbiont microbial communities from Max Planck institute for Marine Microbiology, Germany - Olavius algarvensis... ...
CAGGGCATACTTGGAGAGTATGCCCTGGAGTGTCAGACAGTCGTTGAAGACTCATCTTTTCTCTGCCTATCAGCACGTTTAGCGCATTAGGGGTGTCTCACGTAATGCGCTCTATAAATGTACGATACTTACTTACTTACTTACTTACTTAATGACACGCATACGAGAAGAAGAATGTAAGGCCTTGAGTGATATACAAGATACAGGTGGTTGACAGTCTGTGTCTGTGTCTGCATACGTGTGTGCTAGGAACGTGGCGTGATCAGACGTGGCCCGACAACTGGACGTCGGTCACACAAGACGGACGGCTCTCGGCTCAGTTTGAACACACTCTTCTTGTCACTGAGAGCGGCTGTGATGTCTTGACCAAACGACTTGACCGTGACGGACAGCCGTACTTTATGGACAACTTGTAGGCACAACAAGCCACCCTCCAGCACTGCATAGCGATACTTTATGGGCACCCTGTAGCCATCTTACTTTGACTTGGTTTTTTATTACTGCTGAAATTGAAGGGAAAAAATAGATCAAATGAAGGCCAGTCAGACTGGAGTGGAAGGTGCAGGAATTGAAACTTTGGGACAAGGCTGATGGGGTGGAAATTGAATTGTCTTTTTCAGTAGCACTGAAATGTCAAAACACGACTGAATCATGTCCTGCATTATCCAGCCTGTCAGTCTGGACCTTCTGTTTATTTTTGTTCCCTATTTTCATGTTCAGTTGTTTGAACTGCTGTGCTAGTCCACTCCTTGCACTTCGCCTTTTCCATTGTTCTGCTCACATGCATCGTTTACAAACTGTCAGTCAGTGTTTCTCTTACTGCAGTTTATGCTGTAAATATTTGACCGTTTGAAATTTGGCATTTTCATACCTTAGTCCCTGTTCATTGTGTTATCTGTCGTGGCTGTTGATACATAGGTTGTTGTAATTATGTGTGACACGGCAGATTTAAAGTATGTTTTTCTAACTTTATGATTTTACTGATTCGTCTGACAACTGCAGTTCCGACTTCTCTATAATATTCTGCAGCGGTGTTGCTTGGATTGCTAGGGAGTTTTGTAATGTTCTTTAAATTTGCAAATAATGTTATCAGTGCTTTACTTTTCTGTGCTGACTGCATGTGATAAGTGCTACAGGCGTGATACTGATGGCGTTGGAAATGACGAGACAGTACAGAACTTTCACATTACTGTATGTAAGACTAAGTATGTCAGCGTAACTTCATCAGTGCACAGTCGTGTAACTCGTGAAGGATTTTCTGGATGGCTGCTTGTCCATCGCAGCTGTCAAGATGGGCATTAGTCAACACTGAGTATTATACTACATGCCGTCTGTATAAGCATAATGACTACATTGTTGCTATTAAGTGAAATTGATGGTTCAACGTCAGAAAGGTTACAGAACAATAAAAGATGCAATTGGGATTTTCTTATAGCACATCTTAAAATATTCACTGTGATACAACTTTGATTGTGGCTGTACAGAGATTACTTTATTGGTCACTGATAAAATCCACGGCAGCTGTCACTACACGACGTACACGTGAAGTTGAGATGCAGTGTTAGCGCGTATGTATGCAGTCACGTGTTGGACCAGGACCACACATAATGCAGATATGCGTGTTCACAGAAATACAGTTACAAACTGTTCAGCGAACTGAACGAATTTGTACTTGTAGGTCCTGTATAGCTGAAGTTGAACTAAACGTCGGTCGATAGCACGTGATACAGAGACAATAGCTTCAGTGTACGCTACGTTACGTTACTACTGACTACAGTTGATTACAGTCAACACAGTGAAACAGTCGCTTAATGTCATGAATGACGACACGTACACGTACTGATATCAGACCTGTCGACTGAAGAATAAAGCGCTCAACAGATGTTTTAGCGCCACGCCATAAATTAAATAGACGTATTGTATGTTTCAGCCGTGATCCGGTCATTTACTGTCGCAAATCATGCGTTCAGACGAAGGTACTGTGCAGTGCAGCAGTGTTGAGACTGAGACTGGCGGTGGTGACAGCCGTCGAGTCGGTTGAACGGCCGCCGTTGGTCGGTCCGTCGCCGCTACGTTGCCTCGCTCGAGCCCCGCTCACTGGAGTCGCTGTCTGTCCTCTAACAACGCCGGTATCGCCGATATACGGCGTCAAGCAACGGCAGCGCAGCGTGCGCAGCAGATTCCGCTGAAAACTGTCGTTGATGAAGCAGTAGATGATCGGATTCATGCAACAGTTGCTGCATCAACAACACAGTTGCTATTTCTGTAAGCTACGTGAGTAATTTTTACCCGCCATACGCAGTATGAAAGGGTGTTAATTTTACTGTACTGGTGTGTTTTTTTTATTTCTTTGTCCAGCTACAGATATTTCGGTGAGGTGCAACTGATCGACGTGGAATTTTGCGTCCCCCATAATGCCAAAATGTTGCATTTTGCTGCTATTTATCCTGTATTTCACCCTCCCTTCCGCTCTCCATGTCCTCCCCTCCCTTCCGCTCTCCGCTGCACATAGCAGACTGCCGAAGTATAACTATAAACGATGGCATAGACCAATGTCGTGCCACTGTGATGGCCACCCAACAAGTGTGGCATTCATAATCCGCTGTTTTGTACTGCTGCTGGATTCCTTGGCGTATTAGCGATCCACTGTTAACGGACGTGTTGATTTTAAATTGTCTTTGAAGCACACTTAAGGTTATCACAGTCTGAACGGTATCTATATCACACTGCTTCCAATATATTAGGCTTCAATTTGTTTACTGGACAATTGCAGGCCTCCTTGAGCCAGTGCATGGTGTGCAGCATGCAGGCTGCTGTGCATGACACTACCGACACCATCCACTGACACGTGACCATTTGTCTGTGAAACAGGAGCTCACGTGACCAAGAATGACTGGTCGAATCTGACAGTAGAACTAGTAGCTGACGTATGACGTCCGATCGGTCGTTGTAGTTAACAACGCGTACCCGCCTACGTTGTATTTTTAAGCGCCTCACTTTACGTTAGTAAAAGAGGCGCTTATTGAGATAGGCTGTGTCGTGACGTCGTTGGTTGGTCGTTGGTCGTTGGTTGTCACGCGCGTGCACTGTGGCCAAACAGTGCATCCTAGGCCTATAGTTACTATGGAACACTAATAGGAAACCCTACCCTAGGAATTCAATGGTACAACTTTCGACCCCCTGGGGTGACCCCTAACCGGGGAATGGCCCCCCGTGAGGCGCTTTTTGTCAAATTACTTTGACCTCTTGTTCGAGATATTGATCGTAAATACGTTAATTGTGGTGTCTGCAATGATCTTCAGAGGTCACTCGACGTTATTACCATTCGATATGTCGCGTACAAATAAGTCTCATTGACAATATCGATCTGTTGTCGTTTCCGAGACAAAGCGATCTGTTGCACCGTGTACGCAAAAAACAAAGCCAGAGAATTTGTAGCATAATTTTATTTAGGATTGATGAAATTTTATGAAATTTGGAGAACTTCTTCCTGAGTGTACTCAGGACATTACTGCAGTTGCATTTCCATCGTAGCATGTGACTTGTTGTTTTAATGACGACTAGCAGAACTGCAACGGAGACTGTTAGTCGAATCACGGTGGTCGAATGGAGAAAGCTAGACCGCTCGATTGTTGTTGCAGTCATCAGTCAGTGGCGTCGTCGTCTCTGCTTGTGTCAGGGCTCACGATGGACATTTCTGCGGCATTTTCATGATTCAGCGTGCTGAGAATTTTTACCGCGCGATGCATATGCATAAGCGCGGTATATGTCGGCATGCGGTGTCTGTCCGTCTGTCACGTTCGTGAGTTGCGCCAAAAAGAATAAAGATATCTTCGAAATTTTTTCACCATCGGGTAGCCACACCCACACCATTCTAGTTTTTCCACACCAAACGGGGTGGTGATATTCCGACGGAAATTCCCATAACGGGGGCGTCGAATGCAAGGGGGGGGGTATGAAAAAATGACGATTTTCGACCAATATCTCGCTCTATCTGAGAAACGGTTATAGTTACAGGGGCACATTCAGCGAGACAATTTGTAAGCATCGAATTCTCTTTCCATCTATACAACATTTAGCGTGATTGCCCCAGGGGCGTCCCCAGGGGAAACAAAAATGTGGTAAAAATAGCGATTTTTGGAATTACGCATTGACTTAAGCATCGTATAGGCCTAACTCGGAAACTATTGAAGATAGATAGGTATATACTGCGAGGGGTTTGGCAAGCATTGAATTGTCTTTCCATCCATGCAACACATTGCGTGATAATCGCAGGAGCATCTCCAGGGGAAACAAAAATGTGGGCTGTGGTACGTCAAAACGGCGATTTTTTGCACTTGCGGTTCGAATAACTGGGAAACCGTTGAAGATAGACAGCTGACACACTAAATGCGCCGTATCTTACGAACGCGAAGGCCTACGAACTTGAAACTTGGTAGACGGACGGAGCCTAGATTTGCGAAAGTCACCATATTAATCCTTCTACTTAGAGCAGCCTTCAGCGACTAACCAAAATACTCAACAACACGAGGCATCTGCGATAGCTGAGCTTCTTGTTGAATTTGGGATTTTACTGTCTGTTTTTTATTGCCAAAATGTAACTTGTCTGAAACGTTTTAGCAGGTAGGCCCTATGGGCATTACGCAGGTGAGGTGGAAGACAATCATAGGCAGACTCGCAATTCTTAAATCGTTGTGTCAAAAATTAGAGCGTTTAGTTGCAGTTTGATAACGCTATGCTAAAAAGTAGTTGCATTTGTTCTTTCGTGGACACATTGTAGGCTAGGCTTAGTATTGGTCAAAAATCGCGAATTTTTGTATAAAACGCTCCTCGAGGTGATCCAGTCAGAATTTCGACCAACTCAAAACAGCGTATTAAAATAATTGCAATGTCACCCTGGTGTGAACATTTGATGAAGCTACAGTGACCTGAGATCTCGCTTTCAAAATCAAGAACCTAGCTGTCGCAGAGATGCCGCGCGATGCTTCGTGTCCGGCCTTGAGCGAAGTCATTATTATTAGTTACGTCGGCTTCTGATTAAAAAATGCGTACAATTAAATTCTGTTCTGTTCGGCGTACCCGTCGACGCTTGTCCTAAACATGCACGACTTATGAAGATTCACTGATGCGCGGCATTTCGGCGTGACGGACGACGACGCTTAGGCCTAATGCTATAAACTTACTCCATGGAGAAATTGTTGACGACACTCGACATTGCACCAGAATATAACGTTTTGTATGGAAAAACTAGAATGATGTGGCTATCTGACCGTGAAAAAAAGTTTGAGGATATGAATGATTAGGCCTACTGGTTTTGATACGTGACAGACAGCAAGACGGACAGACACCGCACGACAGCAGATTCCGCGCATATGCATATTGCATAACATCGCGCGGCAAAAAACGATGTGTTGATCGAAAATTCTCAAATTTTTGTGTAAAGTGCCCCCTTTGAGGATCATCCCAGCGAAATTTCGAGGAACCCAAACAAAACATTATCAAATATGACCATATTGTGTAAAGATTTGACGAAAGTACAGTGGAGCATATCCGATATCGATCCTAAACATGAGGAAAACATAATGTCCGCCGATCACCGTATCGGGCGGCCATAATCAGTAATGATTGCACAGTGTTATTGATCGGTGATCGCAGTGAGACGAGTAAGAGTGATGAAAGGACCTGTAACCAACGAGTTGGAGTATAGCGATCGTAGTACGCATGGCGCTGTCGTGGTGTGCTTCGTCGTCGAGTAGATAGAGATGAACGGCGAAGAACGGAAACCAGCTGACAGTGAAGAGCAGCACAATCAGCACCAACATAGAGACGATCCGCTTCTTCTTCTGCCACGATAACACGCACGTCACGCTCGTTCAGTCAGCCGATGATAATAATTCAGTTTACGTGAACAGTCATGCTAGGTTTAGAGCCAAACTTTCATACCATTGGGAAAACACCGTTTGAGTTGGCTTCAAGCGAGTCTGGGTTGGGTAAAAACGGCGACGAAACGCAGATTTTCGACCAGTAAATCGTTATATCTCGGAAACGATAGAAGATAGGCATAATAGTTACAATGCAAGACTAATAGGAAATCGTATGCGGGCTTTTGATTGGTACCACTTTCGATGACCTTGAACGACCTTAGGCAAACGACAGCTAAGTTAGTTGTCGCAGTGTGTTGTTGACGTGTTATATTGTCAATGGTTAAGCGCCAGTCGTCTTGGTCTCAACCCAGCGAAGACGCTCATCATCTGGTTGGGCGGAACACAGCAGGTTACGAATGTTGCCGTACATACAATATTCGGATCATATCATTCATCGATGATCGCTACGGTGGCAAGTGCGCGCGACCATGGCATCGCTGATAGTCAGCTCATTATGTCTGCCATGCATCTCAGATATCTGTGCCGATCAGCGTACTATCAGCTGCGTCATTTACGACCAGTGTCACTTTCGTTGTCGGTTGACGTCCCAAAATCACTGTCCAGGCGTTTGTGTCATCATGCCTGGACTGCTGCAACGTCTTATGTATGGCATCACCGACGGCTTGAAGCAACGGCTTCAGGCAGTCCAGAATGCCGCGACACTAATTGGTCACCGGTACTCAGAAGTGTGACCACATCACTTGAGTTCTCTAGTAGTTTCATTGGCTTCAGTCTGCCAGCGAGTTGAGTTCAAGCTGGTCGTGCTTGTTTTCAAGGCACTGCGTGGTCTTGCTGCACGTGGATGACTGCCAACTCGTCACTGCTGCCTGCATGGAACAGTTTACTTGATCATATTCAATCCATCACTAACACCTGCCAGTTTTAAACGACAGCTCAAAACTTTTCTGTTTTCTGCATACTCTTATTATTGAACGGTGTAATGTCTCCTGGACTATTGTGTAGGTAGACACTAAACCCTATGATGATGATGATGATGATGATGATAATGATGATGATGATGATAATGCAGCCGCTGTCAACTACGGTCGTAATATGGTGCCACCTGCGTAATCCAACGTAGGCCTACCTGTACTCGTCTCGCGACGTACACCTGTAGGGGCCTACTCGTCTCGGCGATCGTGCGTTCAGTCGCCGGACTACGTTTGTGGAGCAGCCTCCCGGTGAAACTTCGCCAGTTCGACCTCTCTTTGGGCTATTTCGCCGGGCGCTGAAAACGTATTTGTTTTGATCGAGTCCGCGGCGCCTAGTGACTTTTGCTGCTAGTGCGCTGACTATAAATTCTCTTACATTTGGTACCGGTTTCATGACCGTGAATGAACTTGATCGACTATCACGCACCCTAAACGCACCATTACAAGTAGGCCTACATCGCGTTTTCCGGAGCCCGCTGTATAATGAGTTATTTAGCACATAACAGACACTCCGCACATGCATACTATACGAGTATGTGATGCGCTTGCACCAGTTTGCACGCGTGCTTCTGCGCATTTCGACGGCGATAGCTGAGTCTCTTGTTTAATTGTAAATCTAAAACTAGTTAGTCAGTGCAAGACTGACAAATATCTTTCCCACGGTACATTTTAGTCCCCCTCCTGGCGGAACCCCTGGGGGCGATCTCCATCAAAACGTACGTGACACGCAGTGTCCGGGGCAGACGTCCGTACCTGTGCAAAATTTCAGCCAAATCGTTAATCGTTTTCTGGGGAGATGCGTCCCGAACACAGATAGTTAGTCAAATAAACATGGATGGACGGATGGATAGACGGACAAACAGACAAACAAACTTAACATTTTCCAATACATGGGAGAGATAAAAAACGGTAAATTATAGTGATTTCAGAGGCGTTGCGGCCAGGAGACGTGCTGTTGTTCGTCGCAGAGACAGTTTTACCAGCAATGCAACCCGCCCTTGTTTGACTTCCCCTAGTTGACGCCGCGAACTCATTTACTAAATGGCCGTACAAACTGTTTTGGTCAACGAGGTCAATGAACAAACAACTCATTCGATGTGTGAAGATACCTTGAGTCGGCGATGTGAATCACGTAACGTATCTGGCGAGTCACCGATTGGTCTGCGACGCCACAGCGTGACAGCAATCCTGCCGTATATAGCGAACATGGTCACTACCGGGATCAGATAGAGCACGACGTAGAAGAACGCCGTGTAGGCGATAGCCAGACGACTATCTGCGATATACTCCGCACAGAACTGTACACATATACAGACACAATAACAACAACAGCAACATTACTATACGTATTATTTTTTTGTTTTTTTATTGCTTTTTTAATTATTATCGTTGTTGTTGCTGCTGCTGTTACTTTCCAATTAACAAGTACTCGGTTGGCCGAGCCTATAGGCCTACATGTAGTTGATACCTGAGCTTGGCGTATCCACGGTTCTTGGTCCGGCTGCAGCACCAGTATCGGTTCAAGTCTCTGAATGACGAGTTGCGGAGACAGCAGTAGTAGTGACGTCAGCCAGATGATGGCGACCAGTACTAGAGCTCTCGTGATTGTGCGAACATGGCGGGCATGTAACGGGTTACAAATGGCGTAATATCTGTAGCGTTTTTGACATGCAACATCAGCCAACAAAGTGACATTAAAACAATAAAAGATTTAGAATATATTATCACTTTATATTACTTTATTCATCAATACATGGTAGCAGAGAAAATAAACAAAACATACGTAAAATAAAAAAGTAAAAATACAAAAAGTCTGTCACTATCTATTATCTAAATATAGGCCAATATCGCAGTACATAACAAAAACTTAGCTGTCGCAAACAGATCGCGCGTCAGCTGCGCACACAATATGTCTAGGGCATCTATGATAATTCCGTGACCTTGAAATCTAGGTTAACGGTCACTCAAGGTCACTGGAAACGGAACCATTGAGTAATCATACACGATTTACTATTAGACGAGTTATTGCAAAAACGTTGAATATTGTCGTGACCTTGAAATGTGGGTCTGAGGTCACTCAAGGTCATTGAAATTAGTCCCATTCGAAAGCTTGGGTGCGGTTTCCTATTCGCCTTCTATAGTAACTATGGCTGTATCTGTAGCCATTTGTGAGATATTCAGTGTCAAAGAATGGCGTGACCTTGAATACCGGGTTAGGGGTCGTTCAAGGTCATTGAAAATGGCGCCGTTCGATAGACCATATGCGACTTTCTATTGGTCGGCCATTGTAAATATAGCTCTATTTTGTACCATTTCGCGTTTTATGGCGTTGAATAATATCGTGACCTTGATATCTGGGTTAGAGGTCACTCTGTGTCATTGAAACTGGTGCGATTCGAAAGTTTGGGTGCGGTTTCCTATTCGCCTTCTATACTAACTGTGGCCGTATCTGTAGCCGTTTGTGAGATATTGAATGTCCAAGAATGGCATGAACTTGAAAACCAGGTTAGGGGTCGTTCAAGGTCATTGAAAATGGCGCCGTTCGATAGACCATATGCGACTTTAATTTGTCAGACTTGACTTGAAATATTCATGTTGTTGCATGTATGTTGCAATTCTTAGGAAATTAGCTCAAAAGGCGAGCATAGTGATGACTTTGTATTAGCGAACACACGACACTTGCGACGACACGGCAGCAACTAAGCAGCTCATCATTCGCTGACCATATATGACGCACTACAATATCGTGACCTTGAAATCGGGGTTAGAGGTCACTCAACGTCATTGAAATTGGTACCATTCGAAAGCTTGGGTGCGGTTTCCTATTCGCCTTCCATAGTAACTATATGGCTATATCTTGTATCGTTTGCGAGATATAGCGACTTATTGGTAGAAAATCGAGAATTTTTTTATACCCAACCTGTATTTAGCGCCCCCGCAGCGGGTGACCCCATCGGAATTTCCTGAAGATGTTTGATGCTGATAAAACTAGAATGTTTGGGCTACCGTATGGTGAAAAAAAACTGTGACGATATGTTAAGCCGTTTTCATCTGATACCGGAACGTAACGGACAGACAGACAGACGGACGGACAGATTTGCTATATCAATAACGCGCGTCAGTATGCTGACGCGCGATAAAAACTAGAACGGCACACGGTAGAGCGCATTTACCTCCGACAACAACGGTCTTCGACGCCTCAAAACCACGCGTCGCTGGTGCGACGGCGGCGAATAACCATGCTCAATACCTGTATGTGGGATTTTCCCGACGTAATAAAATTCCGCGCGTTGCAGTGCATAGCCTACGATAGACAAACATCGCGGGCAATCGCATTTACCTCCTCCATTGTCGGAGGTAAATTATTTGACGTAGCCTCGAATATGTTGAGCAATACTTAATTTATAGTAAATTCCAGTGATTGCCTTAAGCCCAAGACGATACGATAGTGTGTAAACAGCGGAAAGCGCAAGCGAACTCAATCAATCTGTGCATTCGGCTTAACAGCTGAAGGACAACGACAGTTTACATGTATGTTTTGTAACTGGTAGTTTCTACAGCAGCGACGGACAACGAGAAAAACTTGGCGGAAGACATTCACGCAAGACCTATGAGAGAAAAAAGACTAGAAAAAAACGATTGATCGCCAGTCACCCGTCGTCCCACACGGCTCAAGGGCTCTCGGAGACTTGGAACCTTCCAAGGTTCCCATGGTATAGTCGGCGGTTATAGGCCTAAACAGTCGTAAAACAGTTGAAGTGTTTCCTGTTTATTGTAAACAGACAGACGCTGCAGACCGTGGCGTCTGTTCAGTGTCCGACCGTGTACAGCTGTTCAGCTGCGTCAGCTGGTTACTGCGAGGCGAGCTGCAGTTTTTTTGTCGACTCGCTCCATCACGCATCTAACGGAAATCGACACTCGGGTGATCGTGTAAATATCGACTAAAAGAAATAGGTTGGTTTTATTTATGCTTCCACGTGCAATAAACCCAAGATAGACCTCTTACACGACAAATCACTGTTGCAAAAAAAATGAGACACCGGAACGCCGCCCGACTTTTGTGCCTGCTTTAACCTTTAGTGGCCCAAGCTAAAAAGTGTAACTTACTGGCCCAAGGTGGGTCCGAATGGACCCAGCGAGGTCTACGCGTAATAGCAGTTTCGTCTATCGTGTGACAGTGAC